>WLWH01001079.1_pt1 | contig 19419 bp, 38 predicted proteins | sample 6712741 | NCBI WGS metagenome assembly WLWH01 (sample SAMN12718694, study PRJNA515312) | sponge metagenome | isolation source: marine sponge | host: Mycale hentscheli | place: New Zealand: South Island, Marlborough, Capsize Point | collected 2003-05-01
ATAAAGTAACAACATTGCTGTCACCATATGTAGATTCTGCATCTGCGGCAAATGTTCCGTCTCCTCTTAGAACATTAGAGACGTTACCGTCTAAGTTAAGAGGGGAAACATTACCTAATGTAGGAGTACCTGTTATGTTTGCATAAACAACGTTTGATATTCCACCTGCATCACCTGTGATAATGCCTGTTGCATTTAGAGTTCCAGTTACGTTAACACCTGTACTAGTTACAATTAATACATCTGCTGTGCCACCAACTCCTACAGTTACGTTACCATCTGTTGTGGGGATATCAACATTTGATGTTCCGTCTGTAATACTAGTTGCGGCTCCTGCTGGAACGTTTGTTAAGTTTGCGCCGTCACCTGCAAAGTATGCGGCTGTAATTGCTGTACTTGCATTGATGTTGCCTGCATCTAAGTTTCCTGTGACGTTTGCACTTGTCAGATTTCCTACTGAAGTAATGTTTGGTTGTGCGGCATTTGTCACATCTCCTGCAAGAGTTGCAACTGCGGCCGGTACAAAGTTACTTCCACCAGCACCTGCTAGAATCAAATTACCTGCTAATTGTACAGTTGATTTCTTGGTTTCTGGTGTCCCGTTCATGTCTACAACGGCTAATAAGTCGTTGTATGTCATGTTTGCACTTGTTATATCTGATAGTGCTGTAATTTTAATGTTTGTTGCCATGTTCTATTATCCCCTAATAGTAGTATTTATCTTTTACCAAGTTAAACAGCACTGTCATCACTGACATAAGACCAACGTGAGTTTGTTGTGTCCCAATATGCCATCTTTCCACCAGGAGTACTATCACTAATTGCAATAAGTTGTCCTATAACACCTGTTCCAGGTACTGATCCTGATGCATAGACTGGCACTTTGTTAAACTCTACATCGATAGAACCGATAGATGTAATAGGTCCACCTGTAACTGTTAACGTATCACTTGTAAGACCTACACTTTGTACTGTGCCGTCTGATAGATTTGTTGAACTTACTGTGACGTTTCCGTTTGCACTACTAACTGATATACCTGTACCAGCATTTAATCTTGTAACACCTGTGTTAGTAACTGTAATGTTACCCGCACTAGTAACTGGACCGCCTGATACTGAGATACCTGTACTTGGATTTAATCCAACACTCGTAACTGTTCCACCAGCAGTACCGTTTGCGATAGATGTAATTCTACCATATGCGTCAACTGTGACGTTTGCTTGTGCGTATGAACCTGCTACAACACCTGATGTTGCTAAATCTAAAGCAATTGTGCCAGAAGACACTATAGGACTTCCTGAAACAGTCAATCTACTTGACGTAGATACACCGACACTTGTTACTGTGCCACCACCATTTCCACCTCCACCTGTAGCAGAGATTGTTATATTGCCTGTAGTACCACTTAAAGTTACGCCTGTACCTGCAATTAAACGTGCAACGCCTGTATTAGTGATTGTTACTGTGCCTGTAGTTGCATTTGAAGTCACACCAATCGCATCGCCTGCATTGAATGTATTGAAATTACTTGCATTCGCAAATAATGCATCAAAGTTTACGTTAGTTTTAGTCCATGCAGTATATAGTGAATCACTACCAACTGATTCGTTTGGTAGCCCTACGTTGATTGATTGTTTTCCTGTTATAGCCATACTTGTGTAAGTTCCTTATATCTTGTATTTATCAATAAGGAGAATTAGTATGGTGCGAATGAACTCCCGCAACCGCACGTGGTTTGTGCCATTGGATTACTAATAGAAAAACGTGATCCCTGCAGATCATCTTTGAAGTCTACTACAGCATTTTCTAAGTACTGCATAGATAGTGAGTCAACTCTGACACTTGTATCTCCAGCTGGAATTTCAAAGTCATCATCGTTTTGTGATTCTTCCATAGAGAAACCATACTGAAATCCAGAACAACCTCCACCGGTTACATACATTCTTAAAAATGTTTCTGGACTTTCGTCTTCTAATACTTCTTTGATTTTTGATTGTGCTGATTCTGTTATTTGTATCATTTTCTTACTGATTGCCCCCAACGTGTAGAAATTACATTCCAGTTAATAATTTTCCATGTCTCTTTAAGATACTTTTTCTTATCTGAACCGTAATCTAAAATAAAGGCATGTTCCCACCAATCTATCAATAGTAATATATCATCTCGTACTTCATGTTCTTCAATTGTTTTGATTTTACCATCGGTTGCTAAGTAAACCCAACCTGATCCTTCGATAGCCATTGCTTTGAATTCAACTTCTTTTTGAAAGACTTCGTATGTGCCGAAATGCTTTTCGATAAATCCCTTCATAGGACCGTTTGGTTTATTATTATCTCTAACTTCTCTGAACTGAGGGAAGTAAACATTATGTAAGAAAGCACCTGCATAGTTAAACTCAGGGTTGCCCTCATTGTTATTATAACGTTTAGCATATCCTTTTGCTAACTTATCGTAATGCAAGTCTAATGTATCTCTACTCATCACAGGCTTAACTTGTTTTGCTTCAAAGTTAAGTGGAATGATTTCTATATCTGTAGGCCTCTTTACTTTTGCTTCAGTCAGAGGTTGCTGTCTATACATTTGTTGAATACTCATATAGATATTTATCGATTTAAGACGGCAAGTATATTTTCTGCTGTTTCTAAATGTGACTTGGGTCCTGGATGACCACCATCGGTTCCATAGTCCAAACAAGAATGCCAAATCATTAATGATTGCCAAGTTTGATCTACAATTTTACAGTGCATCACATCTATAATTTGACTTGGTATTATTTTATGTAGGTTATGATATGTCATTTCTCCCTTAATATATAATGCCTCATCAGCATGAACTAAAAATTCAGGGTTTGACCATGCACCAGCAGGGCATAGATTCTTTTGTCCGTGTATATCCTTCATATAACGTTGATATGCAGGCCATTCAACAACTAGACACTTGGGTTCTTTTTTAGTATGCATAAACCAAGAAAGTAAATTGTGTTCTACTGCATCTATACCTCCGCCACCTACACCCAAATTGACTTCATCGCATTTAAGAACTGCTGATACTAAAGTAGAGTATCTTTGTTCAATTTCAACGCCTACTCCTTCGGTATGACTTGACCCCACAAACAAGCAATAGTTGTCTAAATCTATATCATCTAGTTCTTTGGTCATTCTAAACCCAGAACTGTTATACTCTGTACTTGCTTTGTCTGCCGCTTCTACTAACTTCATGCTAATAGTGCCCTACGGGCTTTTAAGAAGCCCTCAGAGACGATCTCAGCAACGTTCTCATCGTCAGAGTGATCAAGTTCAAGTATGTTTATAGAGTCTGTACGGGCTGTATATTCATCATTAGGACCCATAATTAAGTATATAGGCACATCAATTTGATCTAATAACATACTGAACATACGTCTTCTTCCTATCCAATATCCAGCCTTATCTGCACGTTTGGATGCTTCTTGTGTGTATTCTTTATCATAATCTACGCCCAAAAAACTGTTAGCCCATTCACAACTCATATAGATCATTTTGGGTTTGCTGTATACATGTAACCAATTAAATAGATTGTATCTCACACATTCAAGTCCACCGTGCATGACAGCAAGATTGTAATACTGATGATTTATCTTTTGTGATAAAAGATAAGGCCATGTTTCTTCTACAGGCTTGTGCATATGTAGACATGCATTATCTCCTAATACTAAAAAGTACTTAGAAAATTGTAAATCGTCTCCTAACACTTCTTCAATTTCTTTGCATCTGTGACCACGAGAATTGAGATCAGTTCCTGTATCATTAAACAGAAAACCTTCTTTAGTAGTTTTGGGAATGTCAATTGGAGCCTGATCGGTGCCCCCGAGATGTGCCAGCAACTGTGACATCAGTTTCTCCTTACTATGCGGCCCTGTGTTAAATCGTAAGGGGAGATTTCAACTTGAACTTCATCGCCCATAATAATTTTAATTTCAAACTTACGCATTTTGCCACCGACATAAGCATTGAGAGTGTGACCATTATCTAATGTAACTTTAAATCTAGCATTAGGAAGTACTTGAATTACTTTCCCGGTCATTGTGATATGGTCACCCTTGCTCATTAATCTTTTAGGATGCCCCACATCTTTGATTTTTCAGTCAATTCTTTTTCAAGTTCGACATACCGTTCTCTAAGTTCTTTTAATTCTGACCACTGTTCTTCTAACTCAGGATTAGGTTGTAAAATTGCAAGTTTCTTATTTACTTCTTCTTGCCACTCAAACAAACCTTCTAATCTTTTATCAGTGTATGTTGTATCCCAATTGGAACTTAATGTAAATGAATCTGTAGTTAGACCGTCTAATATACTATTTGTACCATGCGGAGATGAGATTGTAATAGGATCTGTGCTTACTGTAAATAAATCATCATCACCAAAATCTAAAGATAATTGATCGATCATTGTACCGTCGATAGTAATTGTATCTGAATAGTTAGTCATTTTAGTCTGCCTTCTTTAAAAATATGGTGCCATTTTCATTAACACCGATAGCCAGTTCAGTTTCTTCTGACCAGCCCAATGTTTTAAGTAAAGGTGCAGGTAGTGGAATAATTAAATCACCTGTGCCGTCATCTGCTTCTTGTGTGATTACTTCGTACCGTGCTTTATCTGTCTCGTTAGGAGTCATACAGATATTTAGTTAGAGAAGTGAGTTCAAATATATTTACCAGGCTCTACAAGACCAGTAACGTGCTTTCCATTTAGGTCCTGGATTATCACAATTATGTCTTGCTCGGAATGACTTACGTCTTCCTGGAATATTCTTTTTGATCTTCATGTTCTTGTCGCCAAAGTTAACTTTAACTACGTTACCTTTTGCGTTCTTAACATAAACTTTAGATTTCTTAACATCGCCTTTCATTGGCTTGTTAAGTGTAACTTTGCGTCCTTGATATTCTGCTTCGTGTACTTCTACTTCAGGATCTTTACCAGTAACATTATCTTGTGCTACTTTTTCTGTATCATTATAGTTGATACTACCGATTGGAGATTTAGATGCTTGATTAAAGTCACCTGGATTAGGATTCTCTGTCAAACGCATAATGTCTGCAAGGTCATCTTCATACGGAGTATATAATGGCTTTGCATCTTCTACAATAACATCAATTGCTTCAGTGGTAATTTCATTGATAGCAAGTAGTTCTAACATTTCATCATCACCTTCGACAATGATGCCGTCATCAGTGTAGCCTACTACGCCTGTTTCAATAACAAAGTCTTCTGACAATTCAATATCAAATGAATCATATAATAAAATAGAATCTTCGTCTTGTGCAAGACCGTCAATTGCTGAAATGTAATTTTTAATATCTGCCATAATAATATTCCTAAAGTATACGTGTATTTATGTCCTTTGCAACAATTTCATCAAAATGTTTATCAAAACTTAGTTGTATAAAGACTCTTGGTGGCGCCAAATCCATTACTCTTACGTTATGCCAATTTTGTACATTCATTATTGTTGGATGATTTTCACTATATTGTCCTATCTGATTTGGCACAATTCCTAATGGTGTCTTTACTCCATTTGTTGGATCTCTTAATGAGAGTGATGCAGTAGGATCTCCTGTATGACTTTTATGTGTTATTATTCTTTCTATAACATCTTCGTCATTGTAGAAATGTACAGGTTCAAATTTATCATAATAAACAGGAATGTTTACACATGATGTTCTATATTCGTCTTTGTGTATTATGTTTAAATAAAATTTATCATTGTATAGAGAATCAGAGTATCCGGGTAAAGACCGATCATGTAATTGTATAATATATTGTGTGGGTTCTTCGCCTATTACATTTTGTATGTCTAATAATAAATGTTGAAAGTATATAGTAAAAAAATCTAATTCAACATAATTACGTTTGCTCCATTCATAATCCTCTCCAGCAAAGACTACTTGTTCAGCCCAGGCCGCACGTAAACTTTCTATGTTTATACTTACATCTAAAAGTTCTGCTAAATTATTTAATTTCATACCATGACATTCCTATAAACATTCTTATTGGACAATCTTTAACAATAGGAGTCATCCAATGAGGGTGATGACGATTCCAAATAATAAAACTATTTGGATCTGGATTTTGTATTGTTGTTTCTGTTCCGTCCATAGATTCTACATTAAATATTCCGCCCCACTTATTATCCCATTTAGGATGAGTAAAGATCATTGAAGTAAAACAATTTTCATCAGTGGCGTTATGTATTGTGCCGTCACTGTGTCTATGCATTTGAGTTTCACTATCACCGTATTGAAACCACACGTTGCTCAGTTTAATATTTTCCCAGCCTTTGTCAATCAAATAGTTTTTAACTTGCAATAATATTTTTCCAACATCTGGACCAAAGAAATCAATTGTTTCTTGCATAACATCATCACCGTTACAATAAAATCTAAATCTCATTGCTCGTTGATGCGATACGTTTTTATCATATATGCCTCGATCAGGGTCTATATCATCTCTCACAACTTCCATTGCAGTGTCTTCTAATTTAGACATCTTATACAATCTTTCAGATTTTAGTGATAGTATCTCAAACAAGTCATCACTTAAAAAATTACTTTCTTTAAAAATCATCTAGCATCTCCTTTAAAGGATTCAAAATCATCTACTGAACTCCATCCTGTAGCAAAAAAACTTCTAACATAATTTGGATCAGGGTGCATAACTTTTTGTACAGCATGCCATTCATCTCTGCTCCATATTAGCATCCTATTTGGTAGAGGGTCTACTATATGCGTAAGATTTTTTAATCCGACTGCTTTGGCTGAGACTTCTGGATTCCATACAGGTTCTCCTACAATAAACTCTCCTCCCCATCCTGGCTGCCATTCACTTGTATATAAGATAGCAGTGTATGTATGTGCTTCGCCGCTTTTACGCAAACTTGCATCTTTATGTGCAGGTAATGTCATAGAACTGATAATATATTGAAACCACACAGACCAATTTTTTAAATCTTTTGCACCCATGTCATGTTCTAAAGACTTAATCATTTTTTCAATTGCTGGACGACACTCATGTCCGAAAAAGTTTAATGATTCTTCCCAGTTACCACTTGAATCATGCCATGTTACTCGACATGGTTCATCAGTATCTGGCTGTAAGTCGTATCCTTTACCGGTGCCATATCTGCTGTCAACTCTTTTCTTTAAAGCATCAAACTGATCTTGTGGTAAAAAGTTATCTACGTAATGTATCATGTTTCTTCTGTAAAATAAAAACGTTGAAATGGATTTTGATCGTGACCTTTAGACTCTATAGAACTCCAACTAGTGCCAAAAAATGATCTGACGTAATTTGGATCATTAACAGTCAATGCATTAACCATGTGCCATTCTTCTCTGCTCCATATCACCATACGATTTGGTTTAGGTTCTATTGAGTGTGTAAAATCTGTTAGTGATTCAACTAAACCTTCGTCATTAAAAATAGGAGATCCTACTACAAACTCTCCTCCCCAGTTTGGTTTCCAATCACTAGTATAGATAACGCATGTGTACGTATCTTTAGGTAAACTTTTTCTTACTGCTTGATCTCTATGTGGTGGAAGTGACATAGTATCTACTGAATATTGAAACCAAGAAGACCAATTTTTTAATTCTTGTACACCTTGATTGATTAATGTTTCTTCCATTTTCTTTAAAGCAGGAATACATTGAGGTGCATTTGGAATGCAACTATCAAGCCAATCTCCTGATCTTGCTATAGGAAGAATGTATTTGTCTGGTTCATTTTTAAAATCGTAGTTGTCAAACAACTCTCTAGGTTCTATAGGACTATAGTGTGAATCGACTTTGTTTTTTAATGCTGTGAATTGTTCTTCTGTTAAAAAATCATCTTCGATATAAATCATTTCACACCTATCTTCATAAATCTTTCGTATTCAGTTTCTGGATCTTCCAACTCAACTTCATCTAAGAAATATGTTTTTCTAAGTGGATACTTTTTATCAAATTCTTCTAGTGTTCCGTTTCTACCCTGCATTGCTACTAATGTACCTTTGGGTATGTTCTTTAACCAATCGTCTCCATCAATATCATTTGTTGATGTGTTAATCACTAATCCAGGTTGTTTAAGTTGTCTGTAGTCTAACGTATTAACATCTTTGTGCATATGTAATACTTTGTTAGCCATACCCAACTTAATTAATAATCTTTTTCCCTTTGTCAATGTCTTTTTGTCAATGTCAACATTAATTAATTTATTAAATCCTAATTTACTAGCAACTAAGAACAATCCCATGTTGCTGTACCAACTACCTAAGTTATAGATAGTATTGAGTTTACCTGTTTCTGCTTTCTTTAATATCTTTTGTACTTCATCTAATAACCATACTTTACTATATTGAAGATCAGGTGTAAAACTACCTTGTAGAGTGTTTGGACTTGCTTCATCTATATCATCTTTGTCTAAGTAGATGTCTTCTAATGCTTTAATTGTTGGACTCTCATCAAATGGGTCATGTTTGATTGCTATGCCCCCTGCGTTGTCCCAGGGTATAGTATTCTTGCCAAAATCATCGATTAGAACGTTCGGATGACCCTTGCTGTCAGTAGCATACTTGGTCTTATTAGATGCGAATATGGCGCTCTGAGACGCTCCTACGTGGTGTTTATCTAGCCATTCTTTCTTACCCATGATGCTGGCCTGATGCTCATATCTAAGCGGAGCAGACAGTATTGTGTAGGGTATATCATGCTCTTGTAACCAGTCAATGACTCTTAGGCCGCCCCTGAGGGTGTCTAAATCGCGGAAAAAGCGGTATATGAACTCGGGTCCGTTAGATGCTAGTTTTTCGATAGAGGCTTCAGTGTCTTCGATGTCTTTATAGTCTGCGACACCGGCAAATTTAGCCCAAGATTTGAAGAAATCCGCTTGGACGCCGTCCATATCTAGGTATAGATGTGGCTTGCGTTGAGACTTATTCTCAGTTAGAAATTCCTTCGTTTTCATAATTTGCTACATTCTTAAGTACCCAGTCATCTGCATATAACTCTGCGGCACTCTCGTTTAATACCTCTTTGGCATGTGATAACTTATCGTCCTCAAATGCTTCAACGACCCATTTATTAGGCCATATCGCAAAAACATCTGCTTTGCGATTTTCATGTTCAAATGTGTGATATTTCTCTTTCATAGTATTTATTTTAACCTCCCCCGGTTACTTGTTGAAATATTTTTATATAATGTTCTTCACCATCAGCAATATTTGCTAACCAGTCTAGGTCTGCACCCTCATCTGCTTTATCACTTACATACTTAAAACATTTAAAATCTACATGTTGATTAAGACATGCTTTTGCAATTGCATATGCTTCCATGTCAACAACATGTGCTGGATCTTCTAAACTGTCAGGGTCTGTAACAAAGTTGTCACCAGTAGAACATGTATATCCCATACCCCATGATATGATTTTCGGATCAGTTGGTAACACAAGTTCCATTGACTCTGGACATTTACCCTTGTCACGTTCAACAAAGTTTTTCATTTCATGGCAACCGTCATGTAGTTTAATTCCACCTGCTGTACCAAAGTTCCAAACAGTTCTAGGTTGAAATCTTTCGATCAATTTTCCTGCTGTAAGAGCGGCATTTACTTTCCCTACGCCTGAGAAGAATACATTCTCCCACTTAGACATCTTGGGTGCTTCGTGTTCTAATGCCATAATAATTATATCTTTCATCATATTGTTCACCAGTTGTGTATGTTTCCTGCTATAATAAAGAAACAAGTGATAAAGTTTACGCCTACAATAACTGTTCTAATCATTGCTATCTTGTCTGCTTCGTTATCAGTTGTTCCCTCTTTTTCTCCTATTGCTTTGGCCCATAGTCGCCAATACTTTTTCATTATTCACCTTCAAAATCTACTAATGTTTTTACGTTATAGCCTTGTTCTTTTATTAAGTTACTTCCACCTAAGTCAGGCAAGTCTATAACGGCTAGAATTAAAATATCTTCTTTAGGGATATTCCAATTCTCATGTACTAAATCTGCACAGGCTAATGCTGTTCCACCTGTAGCAATCAAGTCATCAACGATCACAACTTTCCCTATGATCGGAGAGATTTCTTGTAAGTGGATTTCAGTTTCACCATATTCTAATTTAAATGCTTTGCTTACTGTTTTGTTAGGAAGTTTGCCTGGCTTACGTGCCATTATAAACGGTACATCTAAGTCAAATGCTATAGGAGAACCGAAGACAAAGCCTCTGCTTTCGACTCCTATAACACTTTGACCTTTAAACTGCAATGTTGCTGACGTTAATTGAACGATAGCATCTTTAAATGCATTTGTATCTTCTAACAAGCCAGTAATATCTCTGAATTGTATACCCTCAATAGGGAAGTCTTTGACTGTTCTTATAGATAACTTCATAGTAATCCTCTTAAGATGCCCTGTGCTAGTATAAACACTAGTACAGCATTTAACATTATCAATGCTCTGTCTTTCCAAAGCATTCCAACTACAAACCAGCCTGCTGTGCCTACTACACTAAACCATACATCAATCATATGATATTCTACACCTGCACTTCTGGCTAGTACTGCTATCAATATACAGGCACTAGCAAACCATTTAACATACCAACTCGCATCTTGTTTGGGAGTTGCTGATTTGTAAATTCTTTTGCTGTTCTTCAATTCTTCCTTAGTAAACTGCCTTTCGGTCATGTTTTTATTCCCAGACTTTCTTTAATCAAATCTTCTTCTTTGATAAAGACTCCGTCTCTCATTTGTCCTTTGCGATCTTTAATATCGTCCCATGCTTTGCGTACACATTGGGTAAGTGATAAGTCATTGCGTTCTGCTATATTGATCAGAACTACAATCATGTCTCCAATATCATCTGAGATATCTTTATTCTTACAGATGTTATCAGATAGTTCTCCTGCTTCTTGTATTAACTTAGCAAACTGTGACTTGTCATCACTGCCATCAATTAAGTTGCGGTCATGATGCCAACGTTTAATGTTGTTAACATTTTCAATTAGAGACTGTGTTTCACCTACGTTCATCTTCTTTTTCCTTAAGTTTTTGGTACCATTTTAAACTGCATTCTGCATCACAGAAAGCCGCAGTTCGTTCAGCATTATGATATTTTACATCAAATGGATCAATATTGCAAGAGCAAACGGAACATTTTAATTCGTTCACAAAGGCACTTTTCCTGTGTCGTAATGATGTACATTAACTCCACCTAATTTTAAAAATTTAACTCCTGCATCGTCTCTGTATTCATTGCGAAAGTAAACAGTTTCGATACCTGATTGATAGATAAGTTTTGCACAATCAATACAAGGAGCATGTGTACAAAATAAAGTTGCACCTGATGATGATTCTGTGCTTTGTGCTACTTTTGCAATAGCATTTGTTTCGGCGTGCAAGACTTCAGGTTTTGTTACTCCGTTAACCTCACAATCATTTTCCCAGTCAGTGGGCATACCATTGTAACCTGTACCTATAACACGATTACCTTTTACGATTAATGCACCTACTTGTAATCTTTGTGCATAACTCAAAGAGGCAGTTAGTTCTGCCATCTCCATAAAGTAATCTATAAATTTCTTTTTCATACTCTATCCGCATACTTGTGATTAATTTGACTGTGATGCAATTCATCTGCTCTCACGCATTTGATAAGATCAGTTAACCTTGCAGTTTTTTCTAAATTGTAATATTCAATTGCTAGTTCAGGTGCAGGAACATTTGGTACTTGTCCGTCTTCTACCATAGCAAGATAATCTGTATAACTTCTAACTGCTTCTTCTTCAAAGTAAGCAATCATTCTATGTGCTAGTCTATAACTAACCACATAGATGATAAAGTAAAAGACCATAAAGATAAACTGTGCTACTAAAACTAAGAATCTTTCAAAGATGTTTGGCTTTGCAATCTCAATAAAAAACATCAAATGCATTCTTTCGTTTTCTGCTTCTGCTAACATTTCTCTGATGTCAGGACCGTAACCTGTTTTCATTTTGCGTAGACTTTTAAAGTGTAACCACATACCAGCAACCATACCCGGAACACCTGCAACAGTTTCTAATACTACTGCTCTGTGCCCGTAACGTTTTGCAAAGAATGTGTCTGCCATGAATCTAAAGAACTTAGTCATAGCCATTGCTATAGCATTTCTGATTTTCAAATCGTAGAGAGCCTCTGTCTAGTTGAACGAGCAAGATCAAACATACTCACATAGAGCAATGTTCCTGCGAGATATTTTAGGTCCCATAACAATGCGGGTGCAGAGAAGGGAGGGAAATCAAGTCCCCAGTTAACTAACACATGCCATGTTAAAAAGCCCGTGAATGTAGCAACGTACATGTTTAGTTTAGTTGCTAAGAATGTGTTAAACATCAAACAACCATATACCATTGGGAACAACATACTCGACATATAAAAGTCAGTGATGAACATAATAGATGCAGGTAATAGATAACCTATGTATCTATTTGTAGTAATAGAAGGCATTAAAATTGCAAGAGCAAAGAAAGGTGTCCAAATAGGATCGATGCCAACTAGTCTACTTCCTATTAAGACTGATATTAGTATAATTAATTCTTTCATTTGATTGTTACCTCTGCTTCTGTTTCTATTACTACTCTTGCTCCACAAGGTAGAAGTGGTTTATCATTGCCACCGTATACTATTTTACTTGGTCCATGTATTTCTACTTCGTGACCATATGTGTTTTTTCTGCCTTCTTTGACAGTAATGACTGCTTCGTTTGTGCCATGCTTTTTGTTTGCACGTATCTTGTGCATGTTTACATGTATATATTTCTTTTTAGGCTTTACAGCAAGGATTGGTTTATCGTACATCTTTTTTATTCTATCTCCAGTAAGTCAATTTTTTCTCCAATTGGCTTATTTTGCCATTCAGCATAATCTTCGGGAGGGTCTTTCTTGTCTGTAATTACACTATCTTCCCACTTCTCAGCAAGACGACCATTTAGTTCTACCCAGAACTCCATGTCTTTGCCTGTCTTTTCTACTATTTTCTTTTCTGTATCAGCAAAGATAGCATCTTCAGGACATTCAGGAATACATACACCGCAATCAATACATTCATCTGGATTGATTGTAAGGAAGTTTGGTCCTTCGTAGAAACAATCGACTGGACAGACAATCACGCAATCAGTGTGTTTACATTTTATACATGCTTCAGTTACTACGTGTGTCAATCAAGTCTCCCTTATATACGTATATTTATTTTTATTTTTGATATACAATAATTTAAATATTAGGTTTACAAATTGTACACCAACCTTCGTAGTCAGTGTCTTGTAAATCTGTTTCACTCACATAGGGTTCTACTTGTTCAATAATGAAGCCCTGTGTAGCAGTGTCCCAATGAAGTTCCATGTTGTAGAACTCACCATCGATAGTGATCTTCTGTAGCAGTACAGCATTCTGAGCCATGTGAATCTTATCTAGGCTTCTAAAGTCAATGATATCAGGGTCACTAATAAAGTTACCACCAAGAACCTTTTCTACACAAAACTTACCTGTCACTGAGTTATATGTACCTGATGTAGTGTATGCTACCACTTCTAAAGTATGATATCCTTCAGCAAAGTCTTTGAAGTTGATAGTTTGAGCCCACCCAGAGTATTCAGAGTTTAATGCATTAGGATATGCATTATATACATCTACTCTCTGCCCGCCTACAGGCACCTCTGAAAAGAACTCATCGTCAATGTAAATTTCTACCATAGATACTACTTGTGTAGGGTGAAATGCCCAACCACGAACTTGACCTATTTGGCCAATATGATGATGATACTGCGGCGTTTCTAAATTAATCTTCAAATTCTCATCTAACATTTGTGCATTACTAGAGACTGAAAAAATTAAACTCCCTGCAATTAAAAATGTCCTAAAGATATTCATTATTCTGTAATCTCCTTTACTTTGCCATCTGCAAACCACATTGCTTTGTCTTTGGCTTTGACTAAAACTGTATCAAACCGATCTTTGCATAATTCTGCAAGTTCTTCGTATGAACTCCCTTGACATACAAATTCTTCGGTATCTCTATTGTATAGAAGATAATCAGAGTCTTCGTATTTTTCAACATAACAGATGGGTAAACGGAGATTAACTTCATCAACAATCTTTTGATTAATGCGTTCTTCTTCCTGTTCTACCTTTTCGATAATCATCTTTACTGTTTGCTGATCTCGGTAGTTACGATATAAACGTTGTGCTTCCCAACCGATCCATATCAACATTAAAATTTCCAGATTACTTAGTTCCATATAAAAACTCCTTGTAATGTATCCATTCTCCATTACTATTTAAAAAACCCCACTCTCTTTTTTGTGGTCCCATAAAAAACAACGTGGTGACAGGCTTTTCATCATCTAATTCTAACCAATGAAAGTCCTGAGCACCACGTCTAATTACACTCCCAGGACCTTTCCAAGTCCTCCCCTTGGGAGTGTTTTCCCAGTAACCACCCTTTAGAATTATGGTCATGTATGGCCACGGGTGATCATGTAAAAACGGTTCGTCACTTTTGACTATTTTGTGAAGTGTGACATTGAAGGGGAACTTTGTTCTATCTTTAAGAAAAAGATAGTAACGATGCATGTAGTCTGCACCTGTTAAACGATCAGGTATCAATCTATACCTGTCTAGTTTGTCCATTAAACTGTGAAATAGTTTCATAAAATATTACCGGGGAAAGTAAAGTGGGGAGATTTTTGCTTGTCTCTAAGAGCCCTAGCAAGGCTCTCCCCGAACCTAGTTCCTAAGAGTTAGGAAGCCTTTTGGGCTGCCAATGCTCTGTAGCCTGCGGCTACGACTGCTTTAGTCGGAGTACCTAGACGATATCTAGTAACACCTGTTTTAGTAGGGTTAGCATAGATAGCATATCCGCCTCTTAGGCGTAGGTCACTAACTGTTGCAGTTGGGTTACCAATGCCGAAACGTGCGGCGATTTGTTTTGCTGTTAGTTCTTCACCTGCTTGTAAAGCGGCTAAGAATTTCGCAGACTTTGATGCTGTTGCATTTGTCATATATTTTTCCTCTTAGATTATATATTCATTGGGCAATACCATATTGCTCAATGTATTACTATAATACAACAATACAGGATTGTATGCAATGTAAATGGGCAAATACGAAACCTATCGCATTTGGGAGATCCTATAAACATTTGTCGTATCATGTAATTCTGTGTAGTCAAGTAACTAATAGTACCTCAACTAAATTCATTAAAACAGAAGTGCCTGTAATCGCACTACCGATCATAATTGCTTTGTCGTTCCAACAGTGACCTACATAGATCCATGCTATTGCGGATATCGCATATGCAATTTGTCCTTCTGTTGTAAACCCTGCACTCATTATGAATACTCCAACTACAGCAAATGTAGTTGCTATCCACTTAACATAACTATCAATAGTTCCTGTTGGAGTTGCGGGTCTTAAATCTTCTACTTCAACTTGCAGTTCGTCCATTTCTTGTTTTAGACGTTTTCGTTCTGCATTTAACTCCATGGCAAGTTTAGCACCCTTGCTCATTGTAGAGTCTTTGTACTGTTCTTGTACTTCCTGACTTAGTTTTGCTTCAACTCGGTCAGCATTAAATTCTTTTTCAATCTGTGTCAAAGAAATAATCCTCCTCGAGTTTCTTTACCATATCTATACAACTTGTGAAACAAGTAGGGCAAAAAGCAATAGGGAGAATACCGAAGTGACCTTCGATACCTCCCTCTGACTCAGTGTAGATGCAATTGCAGATGCTACACTTATGCCCCCTCTCCTCACTCACCTATAAGATCCTACTGTTTTTGGACCTTTAGAAACAAATTCTAAACCGCCCATTGACCCTACATAAAGATCGCCCAAGTCCTGATACTGCAAACTAACTTTAACAGTATTCATAACAACCGAAAGATACTTACCGGGTTGAAAACTGTCTACATCAGCAGTTATTGATTTACCATTGTCAGTACATTCTACTAACGTTTCTTGGGCATATACTTCTTTCATAAGGTCTCCTTTATAGTATGAAACATTGCTAAATTAATAAGTCCTAACCAGAAAAAATAAGGAATAGCAAGTAAAATATCAGTCATTATCTACGCATCCTTGCAATATCTTTTGCTTGATCTGTACCCTTCATAACTGGTACTGCGTTTGACTTGTGCATTGTAGCAATGCCAGTAATAAGAGTACCTGTGTACTTCTGAGGCTCTTGCTTAGTGCCACCGCCCTTGCCACCTTTCATAAAGGAACCATCTTTCATACCCTCTTCCATAGCAGAAGGATACTTCTGACGATGCTCTGCATCTAACTCAGCACGCCAGTTACGTTGTGGCTTGCTAGGCTTGAATGTAGAACGATCACGTGGGTCAGCCTTTTTCTTAAGACCATAACAATAATCGATGTAAGCCTCTAGTGTGTCATAGCGGAACTGATGCATGTGATTGCGTTTGCAATCTCTGTTATGCTGTAGTCGCCTGAGTTCTAGTTCTTTGAGTTTACCCTTAGTCAACTTTAACTTGCGTTTGCGAGTATTGAGTGAGGACAAACGGACATCTAAATGCATAGTCATAAGATAATTATACTCCCTTGAATATGAAAAGCAAACAAATTGGGTTAAGCAACGGCCTTAACATGTTTGCAAGTACCACGATATGTGAAGCCCGGGCACGAACATTTGCCATCTTCGATTGTGTAAGTGTTACCCTTAGATCCTTGAACTATGATAACATTAGAAGTTTTGGGCTGAGACAAATCTTCATACTGGTCAATCTTGTTGAACTTGCGACCACGTTTGTCAAACCCTTTGATTGGAGACTTGAATTTCTTGTCATTGTGTTGAACTAAATGACCTGATGCGTTGACATGATAAATGCCGTTTGCAACTGGAGCATCGCCCCAATCAGTCGTTTCTTGCAATACTTCTATCATAACAAATCTCCTAAATATGCGTATATTATACTACCATTGACAAGTGATGTCAACCGATTTTTTGCAGATATTTGTCTGGGTCATGGTCTAAATTAACTTTAGTTATATCAGACTTAGAGTAATAGTTCTTAAATGGGGCATAGATATCAGCAAGTTTTCTGACATCTGGCATTGGGTGTCCTTTGATTTTGTCATCGATTAGTTGTTCTAATGCTTGACATGACTTTTTATGCTTTGGGTCGAACCATTCTAGTTTCCAACTACCATTTATGTCCAATCTATATGGCATCCATTCGTTTTTGATATATGTCTCTAGGGCATCGATATCAGACTTAGGACCGTAGTACAGTTGATAGAACTCTTGCTTAGCCGCACTATGTGCCACATAGTCTTGTAAACGTCTCTGAGGGTTTGTAGCAACACCAAATCCTAACGTGTTGCTATGTGACGTTTGAATGATGTAAAGAAATCTAGTGCTATGCTGAATCTTTTCCATCTTTGATTACCTTGTTGATTTTCTTTTTAATGCTAGGGCTAATGTAGTTGTACAAGTCCTTACCATTGTCTTTATGAGACAATACAATATCAGGGACAGAGAACGTACCACCTAACTTCTGATAGACTTTAAGAACGATGTTCAGAGCGGCTGTGTCATGTACAGACTTAGAAGCACCAAACACATCTTTAGAATATCCAGAGTAGGCATCACTAGCAATTGTTCTTAACTGAGCAGGATTAGTAAAGAATGTCTTAATAATCGCATTGATATGATCTAAGAATTCTTCATACTCAGGAGTATCAGTTGGAGTGTTTGCTTTCTGATATAACAATCGGCTTATACCCATTTCACCAGCATCGACAACTTCTGACTTCCAATACTTGTCGTGGAAGTTAACCATAAACGTCAGACATTCGGGCTTGATAGTTTTGATTGCGTTCAAATGAGTCAATGTACCTGGGATGCCTGAGTTCTGTTGATCATCTGCTTTGATAGGATATACACCTGCATCTTCACAGATTGTCTGCTTATCAGCGGCCAGTGCATACTCTTGCTTGTTGTTATTGTCTAAACGATAACTCAACACACGTTGTTTGTGGTTGTCGTATTCGTCTATTTTCTTCTTACCAACGCCGTTAATAAACGCAAAGTGTTCACGTGCAAACGACCTATCATCTGTTTCAACATAAAGAACATCAACTTCCATTTCGTCCCAGTCTTCATGTTCTACTTCATCAATCAAATCTGCTTGTGCTAGTTTGGCTAGAGTCACTACAGTATGCTGACCATCAGTACAATGATAAACTTCTTCGTTGGGCTCTTTAACTGCAAAGATTGGATTGACTCGTCTTGGGTCAAATCCTTTTACAATGTTAGTAATATGCATGGTATCCATTTCACGTTGGATATCTTCATCAATTAAGATGTTTTTAATTGGAACCATTTTATGTTGGGGTAATTGGGTAATAGAAAAACTAGTTCCTAACTTGTAATAGTCTTCGACTGCATCATGTATGCCCTGATTGTTAGGCTTGTTGACTTCTTCAAGTCGATCTGCAATCGTTTTGACATAGAACTCGTTTGGATCTCTGTCTAACTGATTAACAACTTTCCTAGTCTGTTTAGTCGTACTAGGTACCCATTCAATTGGAAAATTCATTTTCGCTCCTGTGTGTGTATTCTTTTATTATACTGCCTTTGGTTTCTTTGTCAAGTCTTTTTTCTTATTCTTTTTATCAAAATAGACTCTAACATAATATTTTCTTGTAACTGCAATCCAAAACAGAATGAAAGTATTAGTGATTGATACCCCAAAGGGACCAAACAAAAATACAGTCATTGTCAAATAATTAAGTGCCCAGATCAACGGAAAGTTGATCAAAGTAGCAAGTATAGTGTCCCCAATTGATTCTTTGAGGGCTTGATGATTGAGGCCTAATTTCATTAATCGTCAGCACCAACTGGACTTTCCCCGGCAACAAACGCCGCTAATTCGTCATACGGTGGAAGACTTTCTGCATACACCATTAACTTAAGAACTTCAGATGGAGACATGTAACCTTGTACATCATCACCTTGATACTCGACAAATCCGTCTTTAGTCATCAAAGCCGTTTCTGCTGTATCACTTGCTGGTACAGCCTGACCCCAATCTTCAATGGGCAAGTCTCGGTTAGTGCAATAGTTACCACCACCAAACTGAACGGATACTGTGTACCCGTTTTTGTAAGTGATTTGAAAACCTTTTTGATCTGAAATTTGAAAACTCATTAGTCTAACCTTGAACTTGTGTAAATCGGTGCATCAGGAAGATACTTTTTAACAATCTTCACATATGCATCACATCCAGCCATCTTAGCACTCATGTCCTGAGTGTAAGATTTACCAGGGTTCCATAACTTGTACCCACCAGTATAACTTTTATCAAAGCCTTGAGAAATAAAACTTTTGCCTAGTTTAGTGT
>WLWH01001082.1_pt1 | contig 19396 bp, 40 predicted proteins | sample 6712741 | NCBI WGS metagenome assembly WLWH01 (sample SAMN12718694, study PRJNA515312) | sponge metagenome | isolation source: marine sponge | host: Mycale hentscheli | place: New Zealand: South Island, Marlborough, Capsize Point | collected 2003-05-01
TGTAACGATAAAGAAATATGACAACTCAGCAACAGCAACTTTTACAATAATTAAAGATGCACCTTTGCCTGTTGGAAGTAGTTTAGAAGTTCCTAAGATCGTTCTAAACACCTCTGATAAGGTACAGGCTCAATCTAGTAGTTCATCTGGAACATTAGATGTAGCATTACAACTTTTAACAGATGTAGCATAATATGGGATATGTAGGTGTACCACCTCAGAGTGGATTTATAACAACAGCAAAACAAAGAGTAACATCAAGTACCAATAACTATGTGGACTTAGATCATTCTATTTCTTCTCTAGCAGATGTCATCGTCTGGGTAAACTTTGTCAAACAAGATAGTACAAATTTATCTTTAACTACTTCAAGTAGAATTACCTTAGGAGCAAATTTAGTCGCAAGTGATATTTGTGAAATTGCTTATCTAGGAAAAGCAGTAGCTACACAAACACCAGACAACGGAACGATAACTTTAGATATGTTATCTGCTAGTGGTACAAAATCTTCTTCTACATTTTTACGAGGAGATAATACTTTTGCTACAGCAGGCGTTGATGGGATTTCATCTTCTAGTTCTTCAACTGCAATCAGTATAGATTCAAATGGTCATGTAACTAAGCCTTTAAACACCTATGTTTATGCTTTTATGAACGCAGACCAAACAGTTAATGCAGATGACAACAATCACAATTTACAATTAAATGCAGAATTAAAAGATTTAAACGCAGATTTTAATGTAAGTAATTACACATTTACTGCTCCAGTAGATGGTGCTTATATGTGTTCTGCTTTTATAGGTATAATTGAAAATACATCTTCAAATGCAACAGATTGGTTTTTTGGTTTTAATGCTTCAAATGGATTAGATAGAGGTTTTGGAGGTAATCCATCTGTTTATGAAACAAGTAGTGGAAGTAATTATACAAAAACAATTTCGTTTTCTAAAATTTTATACATGGACGCAAATGACACTATGACATTAATTGCTGATGTTTATTCTGGGGGTAGTTTCACTTTTAAAGTTGATGGCTCAACTGGTTATCATGGAGCAACAAGTTTGCAAGTTTATTTATTAGGATAGCCAAAATGAAACAATTTAACATAAAGGAGTTATAAAATGGCAACACATACTAAAACAGTAAGTTTAACTGACTTACAACAAAAAATACTATCTAACGATTTGTATAACGATACAGATAATGCTGGAGTAGACAAATGGATACAAGACGCAGTTGATGGTAAAATTAATAATTGTTGGAAAAGATTTCAAACAGAATGGACTACAAAGTTAATGAATGACTCATCTTTTACTGACCTTATTCCAAGTAATCAAACTGATTTTGTAAATTTAGTTACAGCAAGAAGTGATTATAAAAATCGTAAAACAAGAGATGATGAGGCTAACGCATAATGGCTTTTACTTTATTAAAACCAACAGGTATTGATTTAAGCCAAACCTTTGATTTCACAGGCAGTGTTTCTGGAGCAGGTGGTGGAAAAGTTAATCAAGTAATTACAATGAATACTAGTTCACAAACAACCACAACTAGTCAAACTTATGCAGATACAAATATAACTGCATCAATTACTCCTACTGCCACAAACAGTAAAATTTTAATTTTTATTACTGATAGTTGTAAAATTGTTATGAATAGTTCAAATGATGACCAAGGTATGTCTTTTAGAATTACAAGGACTGTCGGTGGCTCATCTTCTTCTGTAATAAGTGACCAACAACCTTACGAAGGTTTTTATAGTAGTATGCAAAATGCTAATATGAACAATCAAAGGCAACACATATCTTTTCATCATGTAGATACAAGTCATAATACAACAAGTGCAGTTACCTATACTCATCAAATAAATGCTTATAGAGGAAATAGTGGAGCTTTAACTGCTTCTGTTATGGATAACAACAGAGGTAACATGACATTAATGGAGATATTAGCATGATTTTAACTGAAGTAGAAAAACTTTGTAGAGCAATACAAACTGTTAAACCAAATACACAATTTACTTTTAGAGGTAATGTAGCAAACGAAGAAAATTTTAATAAAATAGAATGGACTACAGGAGTTGATGAAATAGGTAGTGCAACTTTTACTACTACAAATCCTCATTCAGAAATAACTTGGACAAAAGTAAAAACAGAGATGGATAAATTATGAGTTACATAGGCAGAGGAATTGACCAAATAGATAATATATCAACTTTAGATAATTTATCATTCAATGGAAGTGACGCAACATTTAACCTAACACAAAACTCAGTAGCTTTTGTACCAGTAAGTGCAGACGCATTACAAATTCAAATTGATGGTGTTATACAATCTGGCAACTATACTGTTAGTGGCTCTACTGTGACGTTTGATTTTACTCCTAGTGGTAGTTCAGTATGTAATGGTATTCGCCATTATGGAGTAGGACTACTAACGACAGTATCCGACAGTTCCATAACGACAGCTAAACTTGGTGCAGATAGTGTCAATGGAAGTAAGATAGCAGACGATAGTATCTCTGATGAACATTTAGATATAACAGCAATCACAGGTCAAACAGCAATTACATCTTTAGCAGATACCGATAAGTTTTTAGTATCCGATGCAAGTGATAGTGGTAATCTTAAATATGTAGAGAAACAATATTTACCTAGTGGTACTCATGTAAAAATTACAGGTGTTGATATAGAAAGTGGAACAGGTGTTGACGCAATAAATGTTACTAATTGTTTTAGTACAACTTATGATTATTATAAAGTTGTTATAAGAAGATTATTGCCAGAAGATGATGCAGGGGTAAAATTTCAATTATTATATAATACAAGTGATTTATTTGACTCTAATGAATACAGGCAAAATAATACTTACTTTGATGATGCTAATAGACATCTTCAAAATACTGGGTCATCTGATAATAATTTTACTATTGCTAATGATGGAATATCACAAGCAAATGGAGAACAATGGGGTGGTCACTCTTATGTAATGTATTGTATTTTAGATAGAACAGATGGCTCTGGTAATGCTTTTAAATATCATGGAACAGGAAGTTGGACAGATAGTAGTAATAGGCAAGTTACAACAATTATGGGTGGTTTTATTACTAAAACTTCCACACAATTACCAGTAACAGGTTTAACTTTTAAAGGAAGTGGCGGTCAATTAAGAAAAGGTAATATAACAGTTTATGGGATTGTGCAGTAATGACTTATAAAATATATGATAATATTGTTGGTTTAAGAGATGCTACATCTGAAGAAAATACAATAATACAAAATGAAAGAAATAATTATAATAACTCAAGTGCTGAAAGAAAACTTTTAGTAATTAAACAATTAAGATTAGATAGACTTCAAGAAACTGATTACCTTGCTAACTCTGATGTAACAATGCCAGACAATATAAAAACTTGGCGTCAATCTTTAAGAGACATTCCGTCTAATCATACTGATGAAGATGCTTATGATTTATTATTAGCAAGAGATAGTGACGGACAATTAACACATTTAATTTGGAGTAAACCATAATGGCACAGACATTTTTAAATTTAGCACAAGGAGTTACAGGTACTTTGCCTAATGCCAACTTTAGTGGGGGTAAGGTAAGCCAAGTAATCAATGGTACAAGTACAACAGAAGTTGTTACAAGTTCATCAAGTTTTTCAGACACAGGATTAACAGCTTCAATAACACCTTCTGCAACTTCAAGTAAAATTTTAATTATTTGTAATATGGCTGGAGTTGGAAAAAGTGGTGATGGGTTTGTAACTTTAAAAGCATTAAGAGATTCAACAGATATTTTAGCTAATTTTGAAAACAGAGGTGGGGATACTAATACTTCTGATACTAATAAAGTAGGCTCATGTTCATTTACTTACTTAGACTCTCCTTCAACAACATCTTCAACTGCTTATAAAGTTCAAGTAAAAAGTAATGGTAATAGTTATGCTCAAACAGGAGATAGTAACCCTCATAGTACAATTACATTAATGGAGATTTTAGCATGAGTTATATTACAGATATTGCAGATGCAATTATATCAATTAAAAATAATGCTAAGTTTACAGTTCGTGGAGAAAACAAAGACAGTAAAACACAAACTTTAAACGATTGTGAAATAGAATGGGATGATGGAGAAAATCCTATTTCTAAATCAGATATTCAAACAGAAATGGATACTCTATGATTAATCCTTGTTGCGAAGATGGAAAGTGTACTTGTGGTAAATGAAAATATCAGACAACACGGCAATTTCAATGCCAATGCGAAATTTAATTGCTTTAATTATAGCAGTTGGAATTGGTATCTTTGCTTATAGTGATTTAACACAAAGAATAACAGAATTAGAAACTGCAAGACAGCTCATGGAAGCTGATCTTTTAAAAAAAGCAGAGCAAACACCAGTAGATCAAGAGCAATATATGTTGTTAGAATTTTTATCTGGTCAATTTGAAACAATGGAAAAAGAAATACAATTCATTGAAAGTAATAATATCAACATAGACTTTTTAAAAAACCAAGTGGAAAAAATGCAAACAGATGTTGAAGAATTAAAAGATAAAGTGAGAAATAATGGGAGTCATTGAAACAGTTTTTAGCCTTTGTATGTTTGTTAATAACTCATTAGACGGACATATGATAACAGATGGTTTATCTCATTGTTTAAAAGCCAAAAGAGAAGCTGAAAGAAATTTAGCAGAAGGTAGAACTAATGTTATTCGTTATGAATGTGGTCAAGTCAAAGCAGAGTTAAGACCAGATGCAGAAGGTAACTTAAAAATTTATAAAATTATAGAGGATAAATATTAATGTTTGGATATTGCTTTTTTATGACACATGAAATGTATTATGTTTAAAATCTTTGCGATGATTTGTATGCTTAATGTAGGAGAGTTAGATCAAACACTTTGTTTTAAAAGTGAAGTACCTTTAAACTTTAACGATAATATAGAATGTAATTTAGCAAAAAACAACTTAGCTAATTATCTTGATGCAGATTTAAAAGAAAGACGATTAACAGTTATATTTCAATGTGGCTCACATATAGGTAATACAAATGTCTGAGTGGCAAAAAGATATAGCAGAAGTAAAAACAGAATTAAAATATTTGCGTGAAGATATTTCTATCATGCAAAAACAAATACGAGATTTAAACTCCATATCAAACAAAGGTTTGGGAGGATTAAAAGTTGCCTTATTCATCGGTGGCATATTAGGAGCAATTTATACATTTATGAAAATTTTGGATTAGCCATCCATATAAAAGGAAATGTATGAATACAAAAAGATTACTTATTCTTAGTGATACGCATTTTCCATATCAAATGCCAGGTTATTTTGAATGGATAAAAAAATTACGAGATAAAATAAAACCAACGCAAGTAATTCATATTGGAGATCTTGTAGACTTTCATGCAATTAGTCAGCATTTGCATAGTGCAGAACTACCTAATATAAAATACGAAATAAAAGATGCTATTAGATGTATCAAAAAACTACGCAAAATATTTCCTGCTGCAATGCCAATTATTTATGGCAATCACGATATACGCATTCAACGACTTGCAGAAAAATCTGCAATACCAAATTCTTTTCTTAGACACATCAACGACATATTAGAAATAGAAAAGAAATGGAAATGGACTTGGCATGATAAACTTATTGTAGAGCTGCCAAATAAGACTAAAGTTTTTTTTACACATCATTTTAAATCCAACGTTGTTGCTAGTGCAAAAGAATTAGGCATGAGTTATGTGGCAGGACATCAACACACGTTAAGCCAACTAACTCTCATATCTTCCCCCCTAGCATTAAACTTTGCTATGTGTGTTGGTTGTTCTATAAATCCAAAACATGAAGCATTTAAGTATGCAAAAAATTATATCAAAAGACCAATTATTAGTGTAGGTGCTATTATAAATTCACAGCCAGTTATTTACTCAATGCCCTTAAACGATAAGGGAGAATGGACTGGTACGATATGAAGGATATAGAAGATCCTATTGCAAGAAAAGTTTGCCAACGCATAGCCGATAGATCCCAAGCAGGTACAAAGAAGTTTGGCAATACTATGGATCAAGCCGATAAAGAATTAGAAGAAATGTTTGTCGATACTTTGGAAGAGTTAGGCGATGCCATGATTTACCTAGAAAAAGGTTTACAAATTTTACGAAAGAAAAAGACGTTATGGAATATCAAGAATTAAAAGAACGTATTAAAGAACATGAAGGCTATCGCAATAAAGTTTACTTAGACTCATTAGGTAAGAGAACAATAGGTTATGGTCATCTATGTAGATCTGATGAGAAGTGGGATGATGATAAACAGTACGATCATAGACACTTAGAAAAAGTTTTTGAGTACGATTTTGCTATTGCAGTAAGAGGTGCTGATGAAATACTAAAAGATTGTCCGAACATACATGAAAAGGCTCGTGAAGTTGTAATCGAATGCGTTTTTGTTTTAGGTAAGACAGGATTTTCACGTTTTAAGCGTTGTATAGACGCTTTAAGCAAGTCCGATTACCAATCAGCTTCGGAAGAACTAAAAGACTCTGTATGGTACAAAAATCAAGCGACAAATAGAGTACACTATTTAAGTCAGATTTTAGAGAGCATTGAATGAATATTATTATAGCTGTTCTTTTATCAATCTTAGTCGCAATACAATTAGGTAATTTAGTCATTTATTATGAACAAGTAGGTGGAAACATATGTTAAAAAAATTATTATTTGGTGGTGGTGGAATTAAAGAGCCAGTTGAAGCTGTTGGATCAGTATTAGACTCATTATTTACAAGCAAAGAAGAAGAATTAAATTTAGAAATTGTAAAAGAGAGACTTGCTCAAAAACCTGCCATGATACAAGCAGAGATAAGTAAAGTACAAGCAGGTCATAGATCTATGTTTGTTGCAGGTGCTAGACCATTTTTAATGTGGGTGTGTGGAGTTGGATTTGCTTATGCTTTTCTTGTTGCACCAACATTAGAATTTTTTTTACCAAACACAGAAAAAATAGAAATTCCTACTGATATAATGCTCGAACTGACACTAGCTATGCTCGGTTTATCAAGTTTACGCACAGTAGAAAAATTAGCTAATAAAAGCAAATAGGAGGTAATATGAAATTATTACAAGACTTATGGAGTCACTTAAAAGAGTGGTCTGACTGGAGCATGAAGGATTGGATTAAAGCCGGTATTGTTGCGATAATCGTAATCGTAGTAATTGGTGCTATTTAATTAATGGCAGATCCAAGATTAAAAAGAGCAGGAGTAAGTGGTTTTAATAAACCTAAACGTACTCCATCGCATCCTAAAAAATCTCACATTGTTGTTGCCAAAGAGGGTAGTAAAATAAAAACTATTCGCTTTGGTCAGCAAGGTGTGTCTGGAGATAAAAAAAATACTGCTCGTTCCAGGTCATTCAAAGCAAGACATAGTAAAAATATCAATAAAGGTAAGATGTCAGCAGCCTATTGGTCAAATAAAGTTAAGTGGTAGATCAAGAACTAAAAAGAATTGCAGAAGTTTTAACAAACACTTTCACAATAGGAGAGTGGAAACAACCATTAGTAATGAGGAGATATGAAAAAAAAACCGGTATGGGAAAAGCCAAGACCAAAAAGTCTAGGCAAGTCAAAGAAGATAAAAAATAAAAAAGGGTATTCTGCTGCCAAGAAAAAAGCAGACAAGAAGTTTGGTAAGAAAACAAGTTTAGTGAAGAATATGTATATCTCTAAACAAATAAAGAAAAAGTGAGAACGATAAAGGAAGATATATTATCCTGGTCGAAAGACTTTTTAGAAATACCCAACAAACATTTAAACAACTTTCCTGTTTGTCCTTACGCAAAAAAAACAAGGCTAGACAATCACATAAACATTGTAGAACACAACGACCCCTCAACATACCTTGAAGCTGTCATCAAAGAAGCTGATAATTTTAAAGGTAAAATTTCTATCGTTGCTTGTTCTGATTTATCCATAACTGCTGATGAACTAGCCGACTATATTCATGCACTTAACTATGTGTATGTTCCAAGAGATGTATATTTAATGGCATCACATCCAGAGGATTTTGATGAAGAAATAGATTTCTTGCAAGATACAGCATGGGAGAGTCATAACGATTTTCTAATGGTACTCATACAATCATTTGATGAATTAGAAGAAGCTAGTACGTCATTAAAAAAAATTGGTTACTACGACAATTGGAACGAAGATTATTTTAGTGGCACAGTCGAACAAAGAAAACAGTACAAACATTTAAGGAAAAAATGAAGATAGTTTTAGTTACTTGGCTTGATACAAATGAGAACTCTCTTGGTGGATGGATAGAAAAAGAAGATCTTGATAAGTCTGCTGTATGTAGTGTGGACTCTCTTGGTTGGTTGTATAAAGAAACAGATGAGTTTGTTGTTATATTAGCTGATAAAGATACTCACGATGAGGATGATCTATTTGGTCGTAGCCAAGTCATCCCCAAAGGAGTTATAAAAGATATTAAGTATTTGAGTTAGCTTTTATTGACTGAAAAATTTTATTTTTTGCTTTTTGTTTTATTCTTTCACGAACTTTAACAATTCTATCTTCTTCCATACATAAATCATAAAATTTATCATGTAAATCATGTGCAATATCCATGTCTAAATTATCTTTATAAATAAATCTTCCACCTAAACCTTTTGATTTATCAAAACCAATTATATAATCTTTATTATCTTTAATAAATTTTTTTCTTAAATTATTTTTCCAAATTGCATACCATGATTTTTCTTTTCTTAATTTAGACCAATTTTCATTTATTAAATTAGAATCAATCTTAATTCTACCATCAATATTATGGTCAAATTTAGTATTGGGTGTTATTGCATAACCTTTAGCACCATCCTCGTACCAACCTCCCATACCTTGATTAACCCAACCACCACGAACACATTTTTTCCAATATAATATTCCTCTTAATTTACCTTTGTTTTTACCTCTACTTTTAATGCCAACAAATTTTACAATTTCATCAAAAGTAAAACCTGTAAGCATTTGTAAATAGTTAAAACCAAAATCAGTATCTAATCTTGAATATTTATCTTCAATAATTGCTTTACTCATTATTAAGCAGCCCTTCTTTTAAAATGTCCGATAAAAAAACCATTTTGATAATGAAAATCAAAAGAAGTAAAACCATTGTTCTCTAGCTTTGCTACTTTGTTTTCATATTTATTCATACCTGCTACTGTTCTATGGTCAGCCATAAGATAAACTGTACCCTCAACAGATTTTAAGAAGTTTTTGTTAAGATTAACTTCATTCAATAAATCAACTTTATATTTACTTCTACCTTCGTTCATAGTTTCAACCATCATACTATCTCCATTGTTAAAAGTGGTCGTAATGAGAGCAGGGTGGGTCAGAAAATGGTCGTAAATAGTTGCATTTTCTTTCCTACCCTTGTTAAAAATTTCCCAATTTTTCTTGTTATTTCTCATTATTTCTTTAATACTACCTTATGACACCTAGTATATCAAGAAAAAAGTATACCTAATTTACCCTAGAAATCAGCCATTTTTTAATTTTTTTTTATAGAGTGGTCACAAAATGGTCAGAAAATATTTTATTCTGGCAATCCATTAATCATTTTTTCTACTTCATCTTGATTAGTATGAACATAACCAAGTGCCACTTTAGAACTTTTCCAACCAACAGCAGTCATTAAACCTTGTAGTGAATTTTTTTGTCCTAACCAACTTGCGTGAGTATGTCTACAAGCATGACGATTTTTATATGTAACTCCTGCTTGTTGGCACATAGTCCACCATCTCGTAGGAATTCCAGATGGATTGTTTTGTCTATCGTGCAAATCATTCCATTCAAATAATTTATCTTCTCTAAAATTTATTCTATCCAGGTATTTTCTAATCTTAGGATGTATTGGTTTTGTTATCCATTCTTGCGTTTTAAACATCCAAATATTAAATTTATTTTTTTCTAAATCAATCATTGGTCTATCGTTTAATGGATTTTTTTCTATCCAACTCATGTTCAGAGCTTCTGATATCCGGCAACCAACATAAATTAAAAACAAGAATAAAAATTTAATATGCTCGTCAGTACATTTTTCTTCAATTGCTCGAACATCAGCTAAACTAAATATTTCTTTTTGTCTTGCTCTTGCATTTAATACTTCAAAGTTCTCAATCGTTGGATCATTACACCAACCTTGTTTTGCTCCGTAGTGCAGCACTTTTGATATAGGTAATACAAAGCCAGTATTTGCCGTATTATTTTTTGCTGATGCTAACTGTCGTTCTGCATAACTGAGATCTCTTAGTTTTTTACCCTTCCATTGTTTTAACACTGGATACATTTCGTAGGCTTTTCTAAATATTAAATCATCATTAAATTCTTTTAACTCAAAATCGCCAACCATCTTTCTTACTCTGTTGAATATTGACATTCTTTTAGATGATGGGCAATGTTTAGGATTGTCCAACATTTTATCAAAGCATTCTCCCCATGTCATATTATGGGTAGATAGAATGGAATTTTTTATTTCCTCTTGTCTGTTCTCACAAATCCAAGTAGCTTCAGATTTACTTGTCGTACCAGTAGACTCTTTGTGAACTGTAATTATTTGTCTGCCGACTCTAACAGTACCTCTAATTTGCCAGAACTTGCTTTCTTTTCTTTTGAATAGGGTAAGCATAATTGTTTAATCTCCTCAATGTCATTGTAGGTAAAAAACTGCTTTTTACCTATATAACGAGATAAACAAGAAATATTGGGATGCTGTATAAATAATTCATTCAATCTCGTTTGTAAAGTCCTAGTTGATATTCCGAACAAATTAGCCAAATCTTTGCGATAATATACTGGCTCTAGTGGTTTTCTCTCTGCTGACATTAGTATTCTCCTCTCACGATATCTTGGTTTTCTTCTTCGTTTCTGGCTTCATTTAAAATTTTTTTTCTATAATTATCTAGTTCTTTGCGTTCATCTGGTGTTGTTGTACTTTTTGGATGAAACAAAGCAGTATTTTCTGGTAGTCGTTTAAGATGTAGCTTCTCTTCTATTTCCTTGTATTTCTCTTCATCTTTTCGCTGATGTCCAACTTTAAGCATTTGGTAGAATTTATTAGCGACACAAAGATCATGGCTATTATCCGTAAAAACAACTGCCCAAAGACGTACTTCTGTTCCAGATGATGTGTTAGCTGTCCAACGTTTAAATTGGTACACAGTATTATTATAACCTTTAGATAAATATTCTTCCATCTTAGCTTTGCCAAGAATACGTTTATCTTCATCTTCAAAGTGCAACTCCCACAATGGTTGCTCAAACAATTCAGACTTAGGATTAGTTCCACCTTGATCTAATTGCACAATATTAATTATATTTTTAGACATTTAATAGTTCCTTTTGCTTAGTATATTTCCAAAGTCTTTCAATTGGGTATAAATATTCTTGATGAACAGCCATACCATTGCCATTAAAAACTTTAGATTTTTTTTCAAACTCTTTTTTAGGAATAAAACCGACTACGTTAAAAGTATTTTCATCTTTAGTTGCAGTAACAAGAATACTTACATCAGCTTTAAATGACTGAATACTTTTAAATAACAATACACCACTAGGATAAAATGTTGTTTTAACATCAACAGATAAATCATTTATCCATAAATCATAACCATCATCTATTCCTGCTACTCCAGGATTAAATGGTAAGTTAAATATTTTTGCTACAACAAATTCTCCTTTGTAACCAAGTTTGTCTACATCATCATCAGTTCTTTTGTTGTCTCTACGTTGATTTACAACACCTGCTGCTCTCGACAATTGCCAACGTAAACTTGCAAACTGATTAATTTCTGACATTTCTTTTTTTGATAATTTAACCATCATGGTTGTAATCCACCTAATTTCATTTCTGCTCTAGCTGTTGCATTGGCATCTGCCATAAGTTCTATTTTTGTTGTAATACGATCAAGCTGTGCAAACATTTCATCCATTAGTTTCTCAGCTTGTTCTAAGTTACTATTAACTTCTGTTACTTCTGGATCTATTCTTGCTTTAGCTTTTGCATCTTCAACACTATGTTTTTCATTAGATAAAAAACGATAATGTAAATATCTTGCTTTTTCTTTTTCATCTTTAATTCTAGTAAGTTGATTAAATATTCTTTTAGCTTCTCTATAACTAACAATTGCTTTCATTTTTGTTTCAGCAATTGCATGAGGATCGTATTTATTAAAACTATTATCCATCCACTTCACTTTCCAATTTGTCGGCAATGTTACGCAAATTAATTATCCTGGCTTTTGTGTTAAACTCTTTGTTACTATGGCAGGTCTGATGACACTTTCGGCAAAGACAAATGAGATTTTCGATGTAATTTTTTGCATCATTTTTACTACCACCCATACCACGAGAAGATAAATGATGAATATCTGTGCCTTCCCAACTATTACAAACAGCACATTGAAAAGTTTGTGCTATTGTTAATTCTGGCAACCAAAAATCATCAAATATTTTTATATGTTTTTTCATTTATATAATTTGTCTCCAATGCCCCAAATCATAACAGCGATAAAAATTAATACTGCTAATTGCAAAATCTCTAAAACAATCTCAATCATTTTTGTTAATCATTTTGTTTATAGTTTCATTTGTTTCTGGGGTAACTTTTCCCAAATGATGCAATACGTTAGCATGAGTTTTATTAATGGAATCAGCTATTTGATAAACAGATTTACCAAGAACTTTATAAGCAATACTAATATATTCTTTTCTAGCCTTGACGTACTCTGCACTTTTGTTAATTCCTTCAAGATTTTTAATTTCTATTCCATATTTTTCACAAACTAAAAATTTTAATTTTTTCATGCTTGATATTTTTTTTACATGAAGAGGTTGAGACTCTTTAAAAATAGGATTTTCACAAATCTTTTTTAAAATCCTAACCTCTTCTTTTGTAAATTGTTCAAACATTAAAAAGGAATATCCTCTGCATCATTACCTTCTACTGCTGCATTACTCTTAGGTTTAAAATTATTTTCAACACAGTACCACTTGCCTTGTTTAGAAACTAAAACATCAATGTTGATCCACTCATCATCTTTGTTTTCTAATTTCTTTTTATACCAATTAGTAAATTGATCTTTCTTTATTGATAGCTGACATTTAACAAAATCAACTTTGCCTTCTTTTGGATATAATCCTTCAACTAATTTTTTTTCTTCGCTCATATATCTCCTAGTTTCTTTTTATTCTGGCTAGTTTGTTTTTGATCTAAAGCATCTAAATCATCTTGTTCTCCGGTACTTAACTGGAACAGAGAACGCATAAATTGTTTTAACGCATATGATTGGGCAGTACCCATTGCTGTTCCATTACCAAATGGCACGACAATATGTTTAGTTGTTGGAAAATCCCAAGTATCTCCGTCTTTGTGTACTAAGATATATTGATAAACAACTGTTAAGTTTTTTCCAGATGGACTAATCTCACTTGATTGTTCATGTGGTACAATAATTAATCCTGCGTCAGCACAAACAGGATGTACTTGTTTTAAAAAACCATCAATGCTTGTGTATTTATATTTTTGAAATTTATTTTCAGCATCGTGTTCTAATGGCTTTTGTAATTTAAGCATTATTTCATTAATTGCTGTGGCTATACTTTTAGGCATAGGACTAATAAAATTATTCTTAATTTTATTTTTTTGATTTTCTAATTCATCTTTTAATCCTAATTTTTCTGCAATTTTTTCTCCCACTTGATTTTGTGCTTTTATTACATCTTCATCAAATGCATGATATTTTGGCATTATTTTTTTCCTTTCAATATTTTGTTAAGGTCTTTATCTAAATCAAATGCTTTTCTAAGAAGTGTAAATTGCTTTAGACCAACAGCAAGATCATCTTTAAAAAATTTCTTTATTTCAGTTTCATCATCATCTTTAGGAAATCTAACAATGACTGCTCTATCTATTTCTATGCCATCATTTTCTTTTATTAGTGCTGCATAGCAAGACAATTGAATAAGCATATCAGAATAGACTGCTTTAGAAGTTTTAAAATCGACTAAGATATATTTGCCATCCTTCTTTACTAAAAGATCTGGACAGCCACCAACATTTAATTTTTTGCTAGTAAATTTTTTCTCAGTCCAAATAACTTCGCAATCTAAACTATCCCACCATTCTATAAATTGTTCAAAGCAATGAATGGCAATAGGATCATCTGGTAATTCATATTCTTTTTTTAATATATAAAGTTCAGCTAAATCATGTAAGGCAGTTCCAGTATTTCCTGCTTTTTTTAATTCATCAAAATAATCTAATCCTTGTAAACCTAATTGGTTAGACCAAATAATTAATCCGGTAGCATTTTTAAAACGACCAATTATTGTTGTTACACTTGGTAACTTTTTACCTTGTAATTCGTATTTACCTGTTGGCATTTATTTCTATTAAGTGTTCATCAGCTTCCCAACTGACTTTTATAAATTTTTTATTGTTCTTGTAGATTATGCAAGGTGCAGATTTATTTAAAACGAAAGGAGGAAAATAGAAATCCACACCAAGCATTTTTTTTATAAAATTAAACAGGGAGAGGGATCTCCATGATAATTCCATAAAAACAGTACAGCATGATAATTGCCCACAATGTCACAAAAGCAATTCCATACCAAAATTGTTTACCCCTTAACATTTGTCCTCAACAGACTTCATGTGAATAGATAACAATTTACTTTGAAACCTCGAGTAAGTTTGAGGTTGAACTTTTTTTAAAACAGTTGTCGGTTTCCTCAACAACAGTTTATAAATAATTTTGAAAGGGTTAAACATACAACAACCTTTTCTCTGGTTTAATGGTGGCACTTGCTCAACCAAATGCCACCTAGCCAGTTATTATTCATCACATAAGGAGCAACTTATGTAATATTAGGTTATTTAATGAAAGTTTTGGAAATTGTCAAACAATATTGACAAAGTAAAGTTATATTGCGATTTGTTCTATTTTATAATCTTCGGCAAATAAAGTAGCTGTAGTTATTCGTGGATAAATAGCATTAAAATAACAATCTTTAATTAATTGAAACTCATTTACCCACATATCTTTATAAGAAACCATTTTGCCATGTTCTTTAAATTTTAAATCGTCTCTATTTATGTGTTTATTTTTCCACCATTGAAACACGCAAGAACCATCTTTATTAAACTTTAATACTTGACCATAATAAAACATATTGTTGGCTTTTCTTTGCACAAAACAGTCAACATTAATTAATCTTTGTTTTAATTCTTTATCCTTAATCCAATCTTTATGGTCAAAATCAATAAGTGAAAATGCAGGAATGTGATTACCTTCATAAGCACCCCAATAAAATGCTTTTTGTGTTGGTTTTAAATACGCATTATTTAAGAAATAAATAACTTCTATTGGCTCATCATAATTTCTTGGTACAAAATGACATTTATCATAATCATATTTTTCAATTATTTCTGTCTTAACAATATTGTCACTAATAATTTGATTTATTTTAACTTGTAAAACTTTAGCTAATTCTTGCAGTTGCCAAAATTTTGCATCTGTATCGCCTTTTAAAATAGAATAAATTGTTTGATGAGACATTTTACCATAACCAACAGGTGCATTAGCAGTAAGTAAAGCTATTGATCTAGGAGTATGACCTTGTTCTTTAATTAACGCATTTAAGTTAAATAAATATTTTTTTTGATCTAATAACTTCATTTGCATACTTTATCTCCTTTTTGCAAAATATGTCAATTTATTTCCAACTAATGTAAGTTTTTACATAAGTCAAATAAAATTGACAAATTATTAATAAAAAACTATTTGTCAAAATATGGAAATAAAGTGCAAATTATGTGACAAAATCGTTAATTTAAAACAAAATCTAACGCCACGACAATTAAAAGCACAGCAATTCATACAAAATTTTTTTAAAAAAAATAATAAAACACCATCATTTAGAGAAATACAAAAGGGGTTAGACTACAAAACGCCAAGTGCAGCTAGTCAGTTAGTTGATGCTTTAGTTGATAAACAATACTTAGCTAAACGAGAATTTCGTTCTCGTTCATTAATTATTTTAAAAGAAGTACCTTGTGCTTAAACATTTAGATTTATGTTCCGGCATTGGTGGTTTTGCGTTAGGTTTACAATCAACAAATTATTTTAAGACTATTGGTTTTGTAGAAATAGATAAATTTTGTCAAAAAGTATTAACAAAACAATTTCCAAATATACCAATTTATGAAGATCTTAAAAATTTTAAACCACAAGAACACAATTTACAGCCAGATATTTTAACAGCAGGTTTTCCATGCCAACCATTTTCAGTAGCAGGAAAACAAAAAGGAAAAGATGACAATAGAAATCTCTGGAAAGAAACTTTTAGAATTATCAAAGAGTCAAGACCAACTTGGTTTATTGGAGAGAACGTTAGTGGAATTGTTAAACTCTATCTCGACACCATACTTGAGGACTTGGAAAGCGAAGGCTACACCACAAGGTGCTTTAATATTTCAGCTTCGAGCATCGGTGCAAAACATCAAAGACAAAGAATATGGATTGTTTCCTACTCCAACAGTCGGTTGCGAAGAGGGAGGGGAACAATCGGAGAGAGTGGAATTGACCAAAAGAGGGAGTTTTCTTCTACGCAAGAAAAACCCAAATGCCAAACACAAAACCTTTGGAGCAAAACTATCGGATGCGATGTTGTTTTTGGAGAAACAGAAAATGTACCCAACGCCAATGTCATCGGATTGGAAGAACATGGACACAGCGAAACAAAAGAGTCTATCAAGCGAAGTGAAAAAGATGCCGATGCTTGGAACACCAAAAGCACAAGACTCAAGAGCAGCACTAACGGACAGAGGGAAAAGCAACTTGGGAGAGCAAGTACATGGGATGAACAATGCAAAGAAAACTGGTGGCAGATTGAGTCCGAACTTCGTGGAGTACCTGATGGCATTTCCTACGGACTGGACAAAGATAGAGTAAACAGAATTAAAGCACTTGGTAATGCAATAGTTCCATTAATTCCATACTACATTGGACTAGCAATAAAGGAAAGCTATGAGTGAAGAGATAAAATTTCCTTACATTGATTTTTACTATGCAGACTGGAGATCTGGTTGTGCAGGAATGACTGCTCAACAAGAAGGATTATACTCCAGGTTGTTTTGTCATTTAGGTTTAGCAAATGGAAAAGGTCTACCAAATGATTTTAATTTTATTTTTAGAATGGTGTGTGATCCAACAGATGATTTAGCATTTATGGAACAACAAAAAGAGGATCTGATGTGGGTTATAACGCATAAACTTGCATTGGTTGATGGTCGTTACCACCAATTAGTACAGAAAAAAAGACGTGAAGATAAGATTGATATTGCTCGTATTCGGCAAGAAACAGGGAAAAAAGGTGGTCTAGCAAAAGCTAAGCAAACATCTAGCAAAGACTCTGTATCTGTATCTATATATAATAATATATGGGAGCAGTTATTAATTAAACGAGGATCTAAAAGTGAAGCGTTAAAATTTTGGTTACGAAAAGCAAAAGACGTTCAACCAGATACATTAATTGAAAAATATAATGCTCTTTGCAGACAAGCTGATGATCCAAAGTTTATTCCACATTTTGCTACATGGTTAAACCATGAGAGGTGGGAAGAAGAATTACCAGTAAAAAAAGAAACAGATAATTTCGGAGTACCACAAAAGAAATCACATAAGGATTATGTTGGTTTTGTAAAAAAAGGAATTCGTAGCACATCAATATCTGATGACATGGTACGTCAAATGCGAACAGAAAATTTAATAACAGAGGAAGAATTTAAACGATGGTAAAGTGTTCTCAATGTCAGCAAAATGCTCATGTTTTGCAATATAAAAAATATTACTGTGCTAGCTGCTACTTAAAAATATTTAAAAATGACAAAAAGAAAAAAGAAAATTAAAGCACCATCTGACTTTGGAGTACAAGAGTTAGTTAAAACAGAGGATGGATTAATCAGAAAAGTTGATGGCTCTAAACTTCGTATTGTATTTGCTTTAGATGGTAGACGATTAGAACATGAACATAAATCAGTATTAGAAAATTACTATGCCAGGAATTTACTTGATATAACTAACTCAGAGAACAACAGTAGAAGATATTGGGCAGGATATAAGTTTGACCAAATTTCAGAGAATGCAGGAATACGACAAAGAGTTACAGCTAGTTTAAAAGAAAACTTAGGACAAGGCAGCAAGGAACATTCTGTCGTTAGTAGCATAGACAGTTATTCAGAGTTTCATTTTATCATTAAAGAGTTGGGTAATCATTGGCACATAATATGGCAAGTAATCGTAGAGAATAAACCGGCTAAGAAACAAATGGATAAATTAAGAGAAGCATTAGATAGGTTGGTTGAATACTTTAAAATGTAGTTCTGTATTTGTATCTATTAACAAATGGTTAGTAAATCATTAGAAACATACATAATCACATAAATTACGACAACAATTATAGCCATCTGCAAGGTGGCTTTTTTTTATATGAACGAACAGCGACTTTGGATTGCTTGTTTAGTTCAAGGATTAACTGATGCTTGTAATAAATTTCTCTGGCAAAGTAGACTAAACAGTAAGTATTACCAAGAAGCTCTTGATTGGGTTGGTGGTAAAGACTTCAAGTTAGTATGTTCCTTCGCAGGATTAGAGCCAGAGGATGTTATCCAAGCATACAACAATATTAACAAGCATAAGCATTATTTGACTGTGGAGGACATAAGGTATTTATTAAATGAAACTTTTAGCAGACGATCTGTTTTGTAGTGTGTTCATGGTTAAAAATCCGGAAACTGAACAATCAGAAATAATTATTAGATACTACAACTTTGCATCGGAGCAAGAAGCTATGGACTTTGCACAAACAATGAAGTCAGAGTCTACTGATGGCGATATCATTCATCCGAAGAACGAAATAACAATACACTAATGACAGTACCAGTTAAACAAACCAAAGTAGGTAGACCAAGTAAATACAGCAAGACTTTATGTCGTGAAGTATTAATTCTCCTGGAACAAGGCATGGGAATAAAGAATGCCACGAAACAATGTGGGATTAGTTACAATGTCTGGAGACAATGGATGGACAAGGATGAAAAGCTAAGAGATTTGTACTACAAAGCTAAAGAGTCTGGAATAGAAATGCTCATTAGTAATCTTGATGAACGTATCGAGGATGCTCTCGGCGATAAGAATATTCCAATGTCTAAGGTTAAACTATTAGAAGTTTATGCCAAGAACGTACAATGGCAAGCAGGTAAACTATCTGCTAAGAGATATGGTACAGAGAAACAAACTTTAAGCATAACATCAGAGGATGA
>WLWH01001083.1_pt1 | contig 19380 bp, 28 predicted proteins | sample 6712741 | NCBI WGS metagenome assembly WLWH01 (sample SAMN12718694, study PRJNA515312) | sponge metagenome | isolation source: marine sponge | host: Mycale hentscheli | place: New Zealand: South Island, Marlborough, Capsize Point | collected 2003-05-01
CGGTTTCCCGTATTTCTCTTCTTCTTCCATCATGCCTTCTTCGTGCTCAGGCAAAATCCCAAGCTCGTGTTCCAGCATGTGAATGATTTCCATAAGAGGCGGGCGCATCCCGGCAAAGGCATCTGGCATTCGAACGAGATCGCTGTAAGCCATCAGCAGGCAAGACAGCGGGTTGTCGTCATCGCCATAGTCTTTATCAAGCTCGTCATACATCGAGTCTTCAATGTCGATCTCTATTTCGACTTGACCAGCTTCGTTCATTGCGGTTTCAAGCAGACCGATGTACGACAACACTTTCGCATTCAGTTGCCGGAAAGATGGCCCCATCTGAGAAAGGGAACGGTAAGCCTTTAACAAATGCATTAACGGGTCAGGCATCCCGTCGCCATAACTGCCTTTAAGAACTGGTGGCACGTCGGCCTCCTCTGCGTCAGGGTTTACTTTACGCCAAGCGGCTAAGACACGTCTCTTTACCGCCGCTAGATCTTCTCTTGGAATCTGTACTCGGTTGCCACGAAAGCCGGGACCGAGAGCAGCAAGAGCCATACCGATCTGTCGTCGAGTCTCTTTCTCTTCGATCGAGTCCCACAATCTCAGTTTCCAACCAGATGGTTTCTCACGATCTGGGGTATATGCGAAAGCTTCAGCCGGGAAGTCTTCACCGTCTTCTCGTTTAGTTTCTTTCTCGATGTCTTCCGCCTCTTTGCGGTTCCGAGTCGAAAGCCGATGTCCTTCTGGAAGCAGGTCGGTGTCGAATACGTTCCCTTTGAAACGTCCAGTTCTTACGGCTCGCAAGAATGCGTTCACTCGTGCATAAGCCCACTGATCGGCTGAGGTTACGTTTGGTCTCACCGATTGAGGGTTCGTGTTGTAAGCCCCGACACCTCTTTCGAAAACAGCGGAAAGCATTCGTAGAGTTACGCGCTTCGACTTAGCGTTTCCGTGTTTGTCGTTATGTTCCTCGACCTTGCGTTTTAATCCTGCCGTGACTGAGGCGCTTAGTTCTTTCTCGGCTTCTCGTACTCGTTCGGTGTATCGCTTCGCCCATTGCATAGCACGCAAGCGGTTCTCTCGACCGATGTCTCCTCCCCATGCCAGCCATGCCCATTGGCCGCTGGTCATAGTGCCGCCTTCAGAAAGGTAGTCGTTTGCTCCGGGTGTTCTTAGGTCTGTTTCATGGCGAGCAAACCACGCTGCCATTCGCATGATCTTGTTTTCGCTGGCATCGCCTCTTGCAAGCTGGCGGGTTTCCCTGAGTGTCTTTGGCGTTACCCCGCTGCCCTTAAACTCGATATTGTCGAGTGCCCGTTGAGCGTTGTTTGCTATGTATTCGGGGACGGCAACCATTCCTCCAGCATATCTCTTTACGATTATCCAAGAATAAGGTTGCTATTCGGATCCGTAGGCGTTATAGTTGAGTAATGGAAACCACCACACAGGAAGAAGTTAAGCCCATGACCGAGACAGTTAAGCCCGTCCGCATAGCGAAGGCCCAAAAAACCTTCATAGATATGCACCTCTGGAAAGACGACGAATTCTTAGCGAACGCCACAGGCGTACCCGTCGAGAAAGTCGCACGACGGAGAGCCGAAGTAGAAGCAGCAACAGCAGCGTACACCGCCACATTCGAACGCCAAGCAGAGCTAATGCAAAAAGCACAAACAGCAGTCTTCGAAGCAGCCATGAGCCAACAGGTCTCACGCTCCGAGCTTCGAACAAAAGCCGAAGAATTCGTGAGCCAATGGGGGCCGGTTACTACTGGCGGCTTAGACCTCCTCGAACGCGTGGAGGCAGTCCGGTCCAGCTTAGAAACAGCGTGGGCAACACCGCTAAAGTTCGACGAGGCGAAGTAATGGGAAGCCGTATAAATACAGGGACTCGCTCTAAAGAAGCTCGACATTTAGAAGTAGGAGACCAACTTATAACAACCACCGCTCTCGTCGGCAACAAGTTCGAGGTTCAGCTTTGGACGGTGACGAGCGTCCTACGGCCAATCTGTTCGGGGCGGGTGATGGTCGCAACCTTCTTAGCTCAACCGGGTTTCGGCGACACATACGCCACGTTTAGAGACCGCAGCCAAGACGAGGACAAAGAGCACTACCTAGAGCAATGCTTCGAATTCAAAGAGACCCGAGAGGTAGTTATAACAGACGTTCGGAGTCGTTACGATGACTGACAAACGGAGTGATGACGAAATCATCGCTGCCACCATTCCGGCAATGCTGGACATGTTGCACGATGCGATGGGCACACCCAAACCAGAAAGGGTTCATTCGATCAGCGAGATGATCGAGCAAGACGCTAAGAAATTAAACGACTAGCCAGTCGTTAAGCGTTTACACCGTCCGCACCGAATCCGGTAGGGCGGTGTGATTTGCTCAGCGAGCAGCTTGCCGCAATTAGGGCAACGTAGCTCCCCGCCAACAGACGCCTGCGCTGGCGTTTCCTGTTCGCCGTAGGCGTCCGACATTAAAGGGCCTTAACAGCAACCAGATTCGCAACGAACACCATGCGATCCTGACTATCCCTTTCAAGAGGGAACGGCGAGTTTTGCGGTTCGCAATGTAGGTAAAGAGTGGAGGTTAGTGTTTCGTTCGTCACTTTAGTTAGCTGCTTAAAGCAATCAATAACTAGATCCTGAGCGGTTGCGTAGCTGGCTGCTCGAACGTGGACGGCGATACCAACCGATTCGACTGGTGGACTTGTATCGCCGAAGGTTTCGCTAGGCGGTGGTCCTGCGGTCTCATAGATTGCAACGCATGTGTCGGGGCCGTCCGGCATTCGCCCAAGCAGTAGGTTTGTTCCGAGAGTCAACGACGTATCTGTAACGCTGGCCGCTAAATATGTTCCGAGGTCTTGAAGCGTTGCCATCAGATTGCCCGCTCTAACGCTTCGGCAAGGTTCTTCTGAATCTTCGGCCAAAGCCTAAACAGAGGTCGAGTCAGATACTTCGCTCCGCGCTCTTTCGAGTTTGGTCCGGTCGATGGTGCTGACGTGCCGCCTCTTTGTCGTGCCGGGTGATAGAAGTCCACGTTCTCATGTTGGACTAAAGCGTAAGGTGCTGCTGGTCCGCCATAAGTGATTTCGGCTTCCGGGTTTTTAAGTGAGCCTCTCATTTGCAACGAACCAGATCCTGCTAAAGCTCCCGTATCGAAAGGCGCAAGAGCACGAGACTGATTCAGGACTTCGGTTGCATCCTTAAATAACTGTTTCTTAACTTCGAACATCACTCGACTATCAGCTTTTGCAAGACGCTGCTCCAGCTCTTTCATGCCCTCAAAGTGAATGCCGGTACTCATTACCGTCCACCTACATAAGCAATCACAGCGACTTGGCCTAGCTGATCCTTCTTCGTATCAACCCTTCTAACAGGACGAGGCCCAGATATCGGGGTTGGCAAGGTCACCTGATCGTCTACCGCAAGAACGAGCGATGGATCCATGATGTAAGCAACATATTCAACGTCGTCGTAGTCGTTTGTTAAGTCACGATCAGCGGCGTTGCTTCTTCGTAAATAGCATTCGTAGGTAGTAGCTCCACCCGTAAACGTCCGTTCTCCATAGTTATTTATTGTGGACGTCGTCCGAATCTGGACGGTGTCTGGAGTCATGTTTACTTTTAGATCAGTCCAAAACTGGGCGGAAGCTACGGCCATTAGAGGTCGCCGCCTATCGGTCCGAAGTCCGCAACAATACCGCCGCCATCACGTCGATCGATAAACTGCCCTCTCCTAAACGATGGCCTAACCATGTCCGAGTCTTGATCGTCAATATCTTTATCTGATATCGACATTCCACCCAAATAAGGAACAGGGACACTTCCTTCTCGAAGCGCTAACGCTTTCAACTCAGCGGCTTGCTCTCTCGCTGCCTCTGCTTTCTGAGACATAGAAACAGACAGTTCGCCAACAGACTGGTCGGCAAGACGACTGAACTTAGACGCTATTGCAAGCATCACTCGATACGAGACTTCGTATAACGCTGTTATTGCAGTGTCGGAACCAGTGACCTGATTATTAACCCACGCAATCTCCTCGTCATTAACGAGTTGGTCGTTGGTGTCTGTGTCACCAGTTAGGAACCGGATCGAGTCACGCGCATTTGTGGCGGGGTCGCCGGAATAGGTCCAAGTCATCAGCCGTAGAACACTGAACCGACATGAGTACCAGCCCCCGATAATGTGACCCGAATCCCAGTGCTAACTTTGATCCCTCCGGCATAGCGAAGGTTGACTGATTCATTAGCGGCAAGAGTGACCTGAGCTATCAGTGTTCCCGAATCAGCCACGTTGTCATAAATCTTGATGACCTTGGCGCCGGTAGAGGTAAAACATCCACCAAAGAAGATGCCGTCACCAGTAAGCACTGTTGCGGACGTGTCGGCCACTGCTGAAGCGGTGGCGGCGTATGGGGGTGGTATAAGAGCCATGATTATTCCTTAATCATTCCAGTGGGCAAGAATTGTGCCCGTTTGATTTCCAGCGCCGCTTTCAAGCACTTCGACATATAAGCCATCAGAACAGATCACACCACCATCATAGTTAATGTTCTCCGAGGCATCTTCCGCTATGGCTTGCTGATAGATCAGCGTCCCAGTGTTATCAACGCCATTAAACGCTTTAACTACTACTGATCCAGTACCACCAAGAGTGCTCGTATTAAGCACGCCTTCGGTTGCACTATCCAGCGTGAAACCGCCAGTGCCACAAGTGAAACAACCACCCATGAAGATTGCGTCTTTCCTAGTTACTAAGACGTCGTTTACGAACTGCCGACTTTTCGCTGGATAGGGAGGCACCAAGCCTGCCATTGCATCTCCTTAGAAACAGATAAGGGGCCGAGCCGGTAATCCGACCCGACCCCTAATCATCACTAGGTGGTTAGTGGTATTAGGCGGCTACCGGGTTGCTAAAGAAGTAACCGAGAGCAGAAGAAACAATCTTCGTATCCCAAGCCGCTTCTATCTCAATCCGATCCGCTTTCAATTCATCGATGCGGAACCGGCTGATAGCTGACGAAGTTCCAAGACCGGCACTGATGCCGCTCCAGACCATCTGATAGCCAGCAGAAGGGACCATGAGGCCCGGATTCCTTGGCACGTAGCACAGGAGAGCGTCTCTGTCGCCTACGGCGGAGTAGGACGCTGTTGCTCCTTCAGCGGCTGTGTTATAGGTAGCCGACATAATCAGAACCCGATCAAGGTTAAATACACGTGCAAGGAGATCTGGTGTTACTGATTCCTGTGTCGTGTACTTGATCCGGTCAACGATGTCAGCGTTATCTACCAGCGCCGAGAATGCTTTGTAGCTTAGGATGAGCGTGTTTGGCACGTAACCCGTTGCAGTTAAGACAGTGTTTTTGCCTGTCTCGATATTCGCAATAGGTGTCGAACCAGCGGCGCTCCAAAGCGTGCCGGGAGTTACGTCGTTATCCCAAATGCCGGTCGTGAAGGCATTCGCAGCAAAGTCAACTTCTTGACGAATCAACATTTGCTGAGTGAGGAAACGAGTCGCATCCATGCTTGGGTCTAGTGGGTTATCGGCGTTCGCTCGAACCTGATCCCCAATGTCCTTGTGCAGTGCGTAAACCTCAGCAGCGTAGGTTGCGGTACTCAACGAGTAGCCGGTTCCTGCTGATGGGGTTCCGTCGGCGCGCAACTGGACCTGATCCCTAAAGAAGTCAGCTTGCGAGTACGTGAAGTACTTATCGCTTTGCTTCTGAACTGGGATTTGCGGGAACGCACGAGAAGAAACAAAGTTGTCTGCTTCTTGCATGTACGCAACCGACATGTTGGTCAGTATCGCGTCTATATGTACGTCGCTTACTGTTGGTTGTGGCATTTAAGTCAATCCTCCTATGCCGCTCGGCCTGCGCCAGCGCAGTTGATAAGTGCGGTAAAGGTTTCTCCCGCTGAAGCTGCGCCAATGGCCGTACCAATTAGGCGGACCGTGGTGTCAGTTCCGGCGACGATTGAATCAGCTTGACCATCATTTGAGGTGCCTATGTTTGCGCCAGCGGCAATGGTGCCGTCCGCAACAATCTTAGTGACACCGATAAAAGTGATCTCTGCTACTTCGCCCGACGCAGGGTTGTTTTGTAGAACACCGATTGGGATATCAGTGATTGCAGCGCAATAGGTGACCGTCGTAGCGGAAGCAAGTTTCACGAGGTGATACTGCTTTGCTGATAAGTCTGCGCCAGCTTTCAAAGTGCCAATCTTCATTTGGCTTTCTTCATAGGCCGCCATTTAACTCTTCTCCTCTAGGTAGGACTGATAAAGGTCAGGGTTAGCGAGTGCAACATCGCTCATGGCCTTTGAGAAGTTAGTGGAGGTTCCCGCTTCAACTCGCTCGTCTGCTAGACGAGTCAGTTTTGCGAAAGCGTCTTCTTCTTCGGACGTGGCATCTGTGCCAAGTTCTTTGAAGAGTCCGGCTGATTCCATTTGACCATTTGCGGTGGTCAATGCTTCTTCGATTACTGCGGCTGCTTGCGGAGCGGCGCGTCGAATGTCACGAAGTGCAGTGGTTAGCTCATCGCTTGACTTTGAAAGGTGGTCCCAACCGTCAACGGTCGAGGCTGCCTTTTCAAACTCACGTTCGTCCTCTAGTGCTTGGATTCGCTGGTCGCGTTCTGCAAGCTCTTTGCGGAGATCGGTAAGCTGTTCTGCCTTTGTAACATCTTCAGACGCTTCAACCTCTGCGACCTCGGTCGCTTCGGTAATCTGCTCTTCTTCAACCGGAGTTGTTTCGGTGGGTGTTAAATCCACTGCTTTCTCCCGTGATTCGGTGTCTGTTGAGTGTTGGTCGATCTCACCCAGAGCCTCGCTTAAAACGCCCGCTTCTTTCATCACTACCCAACCTTCGTGAAGGTGAGCAGGATGATCTACACCAGATGTTTCTTGTATAGATAGTTCAACGAGCTTCGCTGCGTTTGGCATAGGAGCCTCCCAACAAAACAAAGGTTACCTATTGGAACGCTGTCAAGTCCAGACTCTAATTCTGCGGATCCGTAGATATTTATAAACGTAACTTGCACTTCGGATCAGTAGGCTCTATGCTTGGAAATACCACCACTACCACCACGGAGGACTTATGTCGATCCAGTTACACAGCTTCAGACCAGCCACGGAGCGAGAAGCGATGGCCCACGTACAAAGCGGGCACATCGATTTTTCCTGTGCATGGTGCGGGACCGAAACCCCGCTTCAAAACCTGAGCGTCGCTGTCTACCGATATCGCAACGACACTTACTACGGAACACCTAAATGCAGTACCGGATGCGAGACCGAAAGCGCTACAGAATGATCGACCCACAAACACACTGCGTCGAGTGCGGAAGCGCTTACCCCGGTTACCGTCAAACCCAAGACTGTTGCGGGGTTACCTACAAAGAACTCGTGACTATTCTTAATGACTTCCATGTAAACACGGTTGAAGCTGACGACTGGGAGAGTCCAACCGGCGTCATCCATATCGCACTCTGGAAAACGATTGACGAACTTGTCATTAGTTCCGATGACGAAATACTGGAGAACCGAGAAGGAAGTTGGACCTACACCCAAGGAAACACTAAAGCAGAACTGCGAGAGAACCTATCCGCAATGGTTAGCTACGAAGTTGAAGAAAGCCAGATTCACTATGAACTCTCCTGACGGAATTCCCTTAGAGCCATTTATCATTCTCGGCTTCATGGCTTACAGCGCCATTGCAGAAAGACGGGAAGCAGGTTACGCCAAAGAATGGCAACGCCTTCTCGACATCACCCACCACGGAACACCACTCAAACCCTACGACTGGAAACTGGAGGAATTATGAGTGACCTTTTCAGCGGTGAGCAACTACGTGATGAAGGCATGGCACGAGTTGAAGCTAACGCAAACGTGGAAGCGAAGCGCGCTGTCAAATGGGCAATCGTTGAAGTAGCTCGGCAGTCGCACGAAACCACGCAATGGACGACCGACGCAGTCCACGCAAAGCTAGAGCAATGGGGTGTAGAGCTTCACGATAAACGGCTCCTAGGCCCGCTTATGAAAGCAGCAGAATCAGCAGGCTTAATTGAGCGGGTGGTGTGCCCAACCTGTGAGCGTCAAGAAACCACGCTCTCGGATCGACCGGAAAGGCATCGAGGCCCACAGTATCTTTGGAGAAGCAAGCGATGAAGCCGGTCTACTTAAAAGCGTTGTGGCGTTTAGTCAACTCGCTAGAAGCTCACGACATTCCTGAGGATCTAGGTGTTGCTCTTCTTAACGAGGCGGCGGATGATGTCCGTCGTTGTTGGGAATATTTGGAGGGTGTTGTGCCTCCTGAAACTTTCTAAAGAATGTGCCCACCTGACTTGTGCTTCGGATCCGTAGGGCATATACTTGGAAATACCACCACACATAGGAGACACCTAAATGTCAGTAATTACCCACCACATCCACCACATGCCAGAGGCGGCAGGCCGGGAGCGTAACGAAGGCCAAGACTACAAACATAGCTGGGACGAGACGCACGAAATAATCGACGTGCTAACCGATGACTATGATTCACGACGCGCCGAAGACAAGCAAACAGGCGCACATGCCGACTACCGTCGTGAGCCAGTCGAAATCAGAGTGACTACAGCGAACGCAATCGCCCTCGACATCAGCCGGGCAATGCAGACCATCGCTAACAGTCCAGACTTCGAAACACCCTCAGCTAAAGGCTACGCCAACCTCGTGATGGCAATTCAGAAAACAGCCCTACCGGTTAAGTCAGTTCCGGTCACAGAACTCAAACTCGGCGATGTGATTGTGGATGACTTCGGCGATAGCTGCGGCGCAGTCATCGAGAAAGAAGCCATCGGAAACGCATACGAGACACGGACCGATGTCCGGATGTTCCGAGTCGTTCACGGGATCGACGAAGAGGAGTTGCGAGGCGACGAGATCGTAACCATCCTCGATGGAATCGATGCCCGTACCCAGCACGTCCGAACCCCAATCCATATGCGGGAGACTCAACGTCCTGCGGTTCTGGATCTGGTAGTAGATCAGTTCAGCCGCTAGAAACGCTGAGTGAGAGGGCGTCCTGCGGGGCGCTCTCTTATTTTTTTCCTTGCGCCCGTTGCGAACGTGATGCCAACACTTCATGCAAGCGTGCCGCTCTTCGTTTGCCTCGCTGCTCCGGTTGTTCGCGACGACGTGCCCGCCGGTTATAGCTTTCAAAGATCTTGTCAGTAGCTGGTGGTTTCGGTGTGCTCATACGAATCCTTGGATAGCGGCTTGCTCTAAAATGTCGAGGTGCAAGTTCTGAATACCAGCGGCTGTACTCACTGCGGCGTCTTGGTCATCAACTAATCGCTTAGGTACTAGCTCGTCGAAACGGTCGATGATCGCTTTGTCGCCCGGTAGATATTCGGCTCCAAACTCGTCGGTGACTCTGAGCGGTTGAATAGCTGCCCGCTTGTTTGCAACGTCGTATAGCTCTTGCCAATACTCGTCGATGGTCATGTCCCAAGGATTACTGCCACCGCTTGCCAGACTGAGCACGCTGCCAAGCTCGTCTTCGTAACCTCGTTCTCCTCGGCGTGCATATTCCAAGAGAGTCTGTAAGACCTCATCTGATTTGTCGTTAGTGAGGATCTCTCTGCCAACACCAGTCTCGGCAAGGTCGTCATAGAAAGCGGGAGTCAGTCGGTCAGCTACTCGCCAAGCTGAACCGTTCGCAATATTCCCGTGGAGTCCTTGCCTGACTTTAATATCGACGAACCATTGGAAAGCTGCGCTGTCCGTGTCTGCTTCTGGGACTCGACGCTGAATCATGCTTGCTGCCATGTCTGGTTGCAATCCGCCCTGACCCTTACGGCCAACACCTCCCCATGTCTTAATCAGTTCTCGATCTTGTTTCGGTAGCTCAAACCACCATTCCCATTCGCCTTCAACGGGTCGGTTCGTTTTCTTGTCAACCAGAACCATCTGATCGCCGATTCGTTTACGAACTACTTGCGGGGGTGCGATCATGCCTTCACCGCCAAGCACTCGGTCTAGCTCATTGTCGAGTAGATCGAATTCACGTTTAGAGTTCGCCTTCGAAACGGCTCGCAACTCTTTAAGCATTTGTTCAGCTTCTCGTTTGTTCTCTGCTGTTAGAACGATTGTTTCGTCTAAGGCTGGGAGTGTGCCGACATCGAGAACGGGAGGCGGCGGGTCAATAACGAGTGGAGCTTTAGTAGGTTGAAACGCTCTCGGTAACTGGACTGGTGGGCGGAACGTCGTTGTTGGGGATGGCGCAGTTCTGAAGCCGTCCGCAAACTGCCACGTCGTCGGGTTCTGTCGAGTTCCCATTGGGAAGTTCGGGTTGCCTCCACCTACTGCGTTTGGTGACTGGCGGATGTTTGGGACTAGCTGGCTATAGCAACGACAGTTCGGATGTACGAAACCGGGGTCGCCGTCTGGGAAGTCTTCTAAAACGGGTACGGTGCTACCGGCAAGCGACGTACAGATCGGGCAAACGTCAGTCGGTCCGGTCACCCACTGCTTCACTGCGTTGTTAGGGTTCACGAGTCCTTGCGTTACTGCTAGTTGATATGCCTCGTTGCGACCTTGGTTGAGAGCCTGCGCCACTTCTGTTCTTGCAATCATGCGCGCTCTGGATCGTCTCAGCTTCTCGGCGTATCGAGTCGCATCAGCAGAAACCCGTTCGAGGATTCGTTCGGGTGGCACTCCCTTGCTTGAAAGCTGGGCGGCTAACTTGTTGCCTCGATTCACAACGGCATCGGCGTAGTAGGGGAACAGTCCGTTAACGTTCGCTCCGAAGGTTGCGGCGAATGCGTTGGCGTGGCTGCTGCCGGGTCGGATCTCTTCGAGGATGTCAAGAACAGAGCGAGCAGTCTGTTGAGTAGTCCGTCCCGTGACTACTCGTCCTGTTTGGAAACGCTGCTGCTCCGTAAACCCACGGCTAATTAATCCTTGGATTGTTTGCTGCTGCTCTCGTGCCATGTTCGAGATCAGTTGCGCTGATTGCCGAGTAGCCCATGTCGTTGCACCCGGATTCGTTTGATCGAATGTCGCTAACGAAATACCCCACGGTACGAGATCATCGCCTTTCGCTTTTTGAACTGGTTCTTCTGGTCCGAGCCTGACTGGTGAGCCAAGACGTCTCATGCTCTGGTTTATCGAGTCACGTACCAGAAACGAGCCTTCAACCGCTCCTTCGGCGACTTGTTCGTACAAAGTGGCGTTTAGCTCCGCCTGTAACGGCCCTAGAGCCTCTAACAGCAACGCCAGATAGTCAGTACTACTGAGGTTGCCTTCGGCTGCTGAGATGGACGCTTGGGGCGGTATGGTCTCAAATGCTTCTAATACGGCTTCGTAAAGACGTTCTTCTCGCGCTCTGAGCCTTCGAGAGTCAGTTGGGCGGATATATGGCGCATGATTCGAGCGGGCCTTAGTAGACCACGTAAGCGGAATGCGTTTAACGGTGCGCCGTTTTGCAACCGTAACTTTTCCCATCAGACCTGTTCCGACTCCTCCAACGGCAGACCAGCGATGTTGCGTAAGTATTCTTGCAAGCCTTGATCTGGGAACAGAGCGCCAGCGCCGACAAGGTTGCCGACGTAATCGCCAATCACCGAGATATCGACCTGACGTGGCGGAGTGAACGTGAGTTGCGGCGTGTTTCTTAACGACATGCCGTTTATCTGCAAGAGCCGTGGAATGGCATGACTATTGAATACGCCAGTGATGCCTTGCAACCATGCGGCTAACGAATCGGCGAATAGCTGAATCTTTGAAACTGATAAAGCCTGTGTGCCAACTTGATCGTGGCCAAGAAGAATGAAGTCAGCGAGGACAGTCATTGCGATTCGCTGGTCGTATCGAGCGATGATTTGCGAGGTGTCGAACTGGCGGCCACCGCCTGAGGACATCAGTTCCAGTTTGTAAGCCTGTTGCCCGGTCTCTGGATCGTAGACGAGTGGAAAGACAACACCTTCTTGCTCGTCCCGTCGAATGTTTCGAACGATCTTCTTTATCTCGTCGAGGGCGGCTGCTTCCTCTACCGTTGCGTTGTTGCTTAAAAGATGAGGTGGTACTAAGGCGATTGGCAAACCAGCGAGGTCACGCTCGATACCGATGGCTTCTATTTCTTGAATTCGTTTCTGGTAGTACCACGACACGAAAGCGTTCCGAAGGATTGAGCGTCCTTTCGGATTGTTTCTCTGTGTCGTCGTTCTAAACAGCAGCGCTTTCTCGATCGGGATAAACACATCGTTGCGGCCAGCTAGAACATCTTCTTGGTAGGCGCCTTGAATGCCGCCTTCGTCATCGAACTTCCATTGCCGGATGGTGTTCTGATCTCTGATTGGAAGTTTGCGCCAACCGATTAGACCGTCCTCATGTCTGCTTCGATTACCAGAGTCTTTTGCTTCTGGCCCGTTACGACGTTTATAAACAATCTCGTGGTAGCTGAATCCGTAAACCAGCATCGAGAGGATCGACGAAAGGGTGTCTGCCCAAGAGTGACTCATGTCCGTTAAGCAAGACGACACGAACTCTGCGACCTCGACGGATTGTTGATCGTCGGGATCAGACGGCTCGACTTGCCAATCGACTGTTCTGATGAGCATGTCTACGGCATGAAGGATTGCGCCAATGACTGGGTTGTTATCAGCCATCTCTCGATATGTTGCGTAACCTGATCGTCCTTGCAACTGGCGTAGGAACTCTTCACGGACCTCACCCTGATATTGGATGAGACCGGTTGCTCCGATCTCGGCGAAGTCTGTGGAGGTTAAGCGCTTTTCGAACGCGCCGGATTCCTGAGAGTCAACGAGGGCCACATTGTGATTGTAGCTTGCCGAGTCGCTGTAGGTAAGTGTCTATATGAATTGATCTTCGTAAGGTAGTTCTAGGTCACATGCGTTGCAGTCACCGAAGCGCTCTCTTGGAGGTTCGTCACCGCATGGGTATCGGGCGGCGGCGTACCACGGTTTTGCGTCGCATCGTGGACAGCGATCATCTAACGATTCTGTGAATTGATGACTGAGGAAGTTATCGATTGCTTCTTCTTCGGTTCCTTCGAACTGGATGGGGCGGCTGCCGCATCGATGAGTGATTGTGTTTCTCGTGGTGTGTTCCATGCCTGCAACCTTAGTTCCTGCTGATCCGTAGGTCAAGTCTCTTTATCTCTCTTAGGTTTCCTAAACAATAGTTGCTATACGGATCCGTATACCTTATACTTGGAGATATGGATACACCACACACCACCACCACCCAGAGCCGTATCAGCACATTTCGAGCGGCCATCAGCAAGACCTACCGACAGAAGCAGCTAGATCGAGACTTCCAAGCGTGGGTAAATAATCGGACCTCGACTTACGGCAACGCCCGTCGAATTACTCAGTGTCTGGCGGTAGGTCGATGAGCCAACCGAAGATCACTCCCTGTCCCCGCTGTGGTCGAGCTACTCGACTCGAAAGCGAATGGTTCGGTGCTATCCGATCCCCAAACGGTCCACCCGATTGGCCTCACCATGTCTTCAATATGTCGGTGTCCTGCACCGCCGCACCTAAATCCACAGAAAGGAATGATTCAGAATGAGATGGCAAGGACGAAGAGATGACCCAATATGGCAAGCCGCTATTCAAAGTGTCTTATCTAAATTCTGTCGGCTCGATGACGAAGCGGTCCGCAACAGTCCTCCGGGCGCAGTTAATCAGTCAGTGATTCACGACGAATATGATTGGGCAGTTCTGCAAACCACTCGCCTTCGCAGTGTGATCGCCTTAGGTTATAAACGGGGCTACGACAAGAAGGTTAATCCCTTCGAAGACTCTTGGCACCGTGACCAAGATCCTAACCCTTGGACTACCTTCTGCTTCACTCACGGGAATGAGATCGACCACCCAACCCGCAAAGCTGCGGAAAGCTGGATCGCATGGTCCCATTTCTGGTGTGACGAATGTGATGAAGTTAAAGAAGCAAAGGAGGCGTGATGGCTGACACAAACGCAAAGAAAGAACTGGCATCAGAACTTAAGGACTTGCTTAACGGTGACCCGCCCCAAGATGTAGCAGAGACCATTTGGGAAATCATTCAAGATGCAACCCGTGAACAGGACAGCGAGCATTTCGCTGAGATGCTCGAAGAGCTACGCGAACTTATGGGCTTCATGCTCAACAGCCTCTAATGCATTGGACGATTACGTTCATGGGGAACGAACTCATTCACGGCGCAACGCCTCCCGTTCCTACCCAGCACATCGTTTACCAAGGTCTTATCGCTGGACCGCCGGTAATAAACCCCGACTGTTTCTGGATTCCCGTAACTGTCCCAGCTTCGGAAGGCTGGCCAACGAACATCCCGTGGAAAGGTCTCGTGTCGATTCGCAATGTCATCGACTACGACACGGCTGCTCTCGAACGATGGATTGAGCGGTTCGGTCTTTTAACTTAATTCCCAAGGGTTCTTCTGAGTTATCGAACCTGTTCCGAAAGTAGGAACTGGTGCAGGTGCTCGACGATCAAGAATGAGATTCGTAAACGCCCAAACCATAGCGTCCACTCGATCGGGTGAATCCATAACTCCGGGCACCCAAGAAGCCATCTGTTCCTCTAAGGCAGGGAACTTGCCGCAATGGATGACCCGGTTCTGTTCATACAAAGCGACGACAGGTTCGGCACGAGTAGCTTTCCCACGGCTGGCGTGTACTCCAAGCACTCGAACATTCGGGTCAACTGTTCTAATGGTCTGGATCACCATGTCGCCACCAGCGTTCGTTTCCGCAACAATGGCGTCTGCATTCCAACGGTTGTAAGCATCGATCGCTTGGTTAGCCCAATCGAGTGGTGAAGCTGTCAGCGTTAAGTCTTCAAGAACGTAGCCTCGTTGCTCAGAGTCAACACCAGCAACGATGATGCCTGTTTCGTTCGACGAGTCTTTTGATGTCATGGCCGGGTCGATTGCCACCACGATTCGTTGCAAGTCTTCTGGTGCGTCTTCTCGTCGGTTTCGTGTCGCTAGCTCGTAGCTCCACAAAGCACCTTCGACATCTTCAAGCAGTTCACCTTCTAGCTCTTGGCGTCCTAATCGAGTGCCGCCATATCTGCGTTGCAGTTCGTCGAGCAGGATGTCGGGCAAATTGTCTGCGTTATCAAGCGTCCGGCCTCTCGTCATTACCGCCCGCTCGCCGTCAATGCGATTAAAGAATTCGCGCATTAGTGGGACTGGTGCAGGTGTTCCAGTTGCAACAACCTTCGGTGTGTCTCCAAGACGCAGCGCTGGTTGCAGGGTTTGCCAAACCTGCATCCCATACCGGAAAGAAGCTGGTTCGTCTAACCAAGCACCGTGAAACTGTGGGCCACGTAAACGGTCGGGTACCACTGCGGCATACGATCTTGCTCTCGATCCATTATTCAAAATTACTTCTGTTGTGGTCCGGTTGTAAGACCTCACTGAGTTATCGAGCACAGCTAGCAAACCAGACTCGCCTTCAACACAGGTGTCTCTACAGTCAGCGAACGTCGGAGCGATGATTGCCCAACGGGTCATCGGTCTCGTAACCATTTCGTGGGCCATCCACTCGGCGGCTGTTCGAGTCTTGCCAAACCCTCGACCTGCGACGATAACCCAAAGCCACCAGTCTGTATCAGGTGGTAGCTGCTCAGGTCTCGCTTGCAACTGCCATCGGATACGACCGAGAGCTTCTTTAGGTAATGACTCCAACCGCTCTTGCGTGACCGTCATATCAACACATCACGAACCCTAAGAGGCTTTCAACGTTTCAACAATGTCGATGATTTCTTTAGCAACGTCACCGTCGAAGACTGTGATATCTGCCTGTATCCGATCCGGTTGATCTAAGCCGAGATACCGGGCGCGTCGTTCCATCACTCTGAGCAAACGATCAACGGCGTTTAAGTCTCCTCGACGAACTAAAGGCCACAGTGTCTGTTGAACTCGTTCTAGTGCTGCAAGCTCTTCAGCAACAACTTCCTTAGCTGGCGTCTCGACAAGATCATTAATGCCTTTCATTACGTCACGATGAGCATGTTGCGCCGATGAATAACCAAGCCGTTCAGCTATATCTTCGAACGTCACCTTTGCGCCACGCAGTTCTAACGCATTCGAGCGCCGCTTAGCTCTTTCAATCGCCTCGGGGCTAGTTAAGCCTTTGTTCGCCATGATGGCTCCCAATCATACTGTCTATGTTTAGTCGTTTACGTTTGTGTTTACGTTACGGCATAGTTCGAGGATTTTCATTGCTGGTGTGTCTCCTAGTACTGCTTTGACGTCTTCTGCTTCGTCGTTAGTGAAGGTGAGGTTGAGGCGGTAAACGGTTTTCTCTTTGCGGATGATCTCTTTCTCTTCTTCTGTGTGGGCTTCTTCTACTCGTTTCTCGATGTCTCGTTGAGCTTCGATAGCTGCCGGAGTTGTGTTTCTGACGGTTTCGCCTGACTTGGTTTCCCCAGTCCAGTTTGGTTCGTCAACGGCTCGGTCTCCCGGTTCCCATGCTTCGGCGTATTCGTCGCCGGCAAGTAGGTCAGGTGCGGGGATGTCTTCGAGTAAACGGTTGATTTCGTCGTCGCTGAGCATTAGGGAGTCAGCGGCCCAGTCCAACGCTCCGAGCTTCTCTAGGTCTCTGAGGACTTCGGTAGCTAGCTCGATGTCTTCGCTGCCTCGTGCCCTGTTGTGGCGTAGGGTCGCAACTCGTGCCTGTTCCAGTGTCATTGGGACTACTGCGACGGGTATTTCGGTCATTCCTAGTTGGCTGGCTGCTCTCCAACGATGCTCACCGTCCACGATCGTAAACGGATGCGTCTTCGCTGTTTCTTCGTCTTCGGTGCGAACTGCCACAATCGGTTGCGTAAATCCGTCTTCTGTGATCGAGCGAATCAGTAGCTCAAAGTCGGCGTCTGATTGACGGTTCGGGTTATAGCTGTTTGCGCTGATCGACGTGACGGGCACATACAGAATTTCTAGTTTCTCTAATGCTTCTGTCTTCTTCTCGACTTCTGCTTTGCCCTTAAACCTCGCCATTAACTTTTCCTTTCTGGAGTCACGGTCTCACCCGTGTCTTTCTTAATTTTTTTTACGACACTGTCTATTGCTTCTGCCATTCGGTACGGCGAAAGCTCTAGCGTTGTTGCAACCCATCCGCATTCTTCGGCGGTTCTTGTTGTTAAACCTCGGCCACCACACGGATCTACCACTAGCTGTTGCTCTTGGTACTGGCTGGAATAATGTTGCAAGACGGCTCGTGGCGTGTCTTCGTCATCCATGCCAGTTAGATCTGGATAATCGTCTGTCCGTTGATCTCTGAAGTCTGCTACCAGAATAAAGCATGGCTTCTTCTTGTAGTAGGTGATATCCCAGACATTCCCAACATGAGCGCCCATCGATTCCGCCATATCAATCGCTCTATCTCTTTCGCCGTTCCCGCCTTCCATAACCGCCAGAGTCTGCATCTGTTGAGCAGGTTCGAGGATCTGCCAAAACAAGTTATTCAGATCGACCGATCGTTTCTCGACACCCGCCTTTGTGCGGAATCCTGCCGCCAAGCTCTTCGTCCACGGTGGATCGACGTACATCAGGCCACGTTTTCCGCCCCACATTTGAACGACAGTTTGCTCTAAACGGTTTTGTTCCTCTAAATCGCCACACACAAACCCGTGTTTGCCAACCATCCAGACTTCGCCATTCACTACCGGATACTTTTCGTGAGCCTTGTTGTAATGCCATGAGCCATCTTTTTGGATATTACGAGCCATGCAACTCATTCGTCCTTTGTTTCGTTTTTCTTGGTAACGGATTCGGAAACATAAACGTCTCAGGATCTACGAATGTCTTCGATTGGCGAAAGCGTGGTCTCTGCGGATTCACCGATGATGTTGTTTGTGCGTGCTCAACAAGATTCGGTATGACATTGAAATAGCGCATTCCGTTCGTTTGTAAATACCGGGCGACGATGCCATCGAAATTTGTTGGCCCGTCTTTCCTGTCCCAGTCTGTCCAAGCGCTATTCGGATCATCGTAAAACTCGATAAGTCTTTGACTCATTCCCGCCGGAAAATAGACACACACATTCGCGCTGAAATCTGCGCCCGTGTTCCAATAGGACTGGCCTTCAAGGTCTCGATTCCTGCGTGAAAAAAACTGGATAACCTCATTCGGGTTTTTGTTTATCTCGTCGTGTGCTTTACGTAGGAAGTCTTTTGTCAGAATGCAATCGTCTTCGAAATGAATTCGAGGGTTCGCACCAGCTACACGACAGGTATTTAAGAACGTGTTCATTGGCGGATCGTTCTTGATCTGGGTGACTGTTACTAATTCAGCTATGTGATGTTTTAAGTACTTTACGAATCGATGTCGAGACGGAACTGTTTGTACCACATAACACAAATCAGTCATTGTTTAATAATCATCCTGTTTAAGACGTAGTTATCTGACGGATCAAATTTTTGTTGCCAGTCCGGGCCTACCCAATCAGGCATCACCCAATAGGTGTAGCCATCAGGCATGTCGAGATAGCGCCACTGTTTCTTGCTTTTGAAGAAAGGGCGATCCTCTCCGTATTTTGCAATCAGGTCTCTCATGCGATGCCAAAGAGCTAAATGTTTCTCGCCGTAATGGCTCATTATGTATTCGTGGGGCAGATTCGCGTATTGGCCTTTAGGCGATGACTTCTTAAACGTCACTTCACTTAGTCGAGCCATGATGTCTTTGGCTGCGTCGTCGTCTGGTTCGATATGTGTTTCGTTTACCATGTCGGTTTGCCTCCCCAAGTTCCTGCACCTTCTCTAAAGAATTCTGGCTCGATGTACTTGTGAAGGTTTCCCATGATCGAGGCGAAAGGATCACCGAGGTACATCGCTTGCGTCATTTTTTTGTATGACCCTTTACTGCCACTACATGCGTGACATGGGTTTGCATCAGGGAAAGGAGCGGACGAATGATTGCCGTGTGCTCTCAGCATTTTGGTTTCAATAATGCGGGATCTGTCAGCTATCCAATCAGGTGCTTCGTCAATGCATTCTCTCTGGAATGTTTCCTGCCATGTCTCACCTAGTTTGCGTTTAGGTTCTACGACACGTTTCCCGAACTGAGCAACTGTTTTTATTCCGGGTAACCGTCGTTCTACTCGATCAAACCATTGCGGCCATGCGGTTCGTGCCATCGCTAGGTTTGAAACGCCGAGAGCATTCATTGTTGGCGGTCCGATCCGTAAAGCGACTGGTTTCACTCCATGCCGAACCATTACGTCATACGCCTTGTTGTAGTCCCAATCATTATCGAGGACTGCTTTCCAAATGTCGCCATCTGTCCAGTCGTAGATAGGGCGGTTTAATCGGACACCGTGAGGCTTCTGTGGTTTTGTGAGATGACCGCCGGAACTGTACAAGCCTTGCCGTCGAGCAAA
>WLWH01001085.1_pt1 | contig 19376 bp, 31 predicted proteins | sample 6712741 | NCBI WGS metagenome assembly WLWH01 (sample SAMN12718694, study PRJNA515312) | sponge metagenome | isolation source: marine sponge | host: Mycale hentscheli | place: New Zealand: South Island, Marlborough, Capsize Point | collected 2003-05-01
AAGCTTCGATTCCATTATCAAAATGGAATGCACAATACATGCAGAACCCAACTGGAGATGAAGGTGCTTTGATCAAAAGAGAATGGTGGCAAGATTGGGAAGGAGACATTCCACCTTTAGAACATGTCATACAATCTTATGATACCGCTTTCATGAAAAAAGAAACTGCCGACTACTCTGCTATTACTACTTGGGGTGTATTTCATCCAACTGAAGATAGTGGTCCTTGTTTAATTTTAGTAGATTGTCTAAAAGGAAGATATGAGTTTCCAGAACTAAGACGTATTGCAATGGAGCAATATGGATACTGGAACCCGGAAACCGTAATCATTGAGGGCAAAGCTTCAGGGCTCCCACTGACTTATGAACTTAGAAAAATGGGAATCCCAGTAATTAACTTTACACCAAGTAAAGGTAATGATAAACACACTAGAGTTAATTCTGTTTCTCCATTATTTGAAAGTGGTAAGATATATGCACCACTTGATATGGATTTTGCGCAAGAAGTAATTGAAGAGTGCGCTGCATTTCCTTATGGAGATCATGATGATCTTGTAGATTCTATGACTCAGGCGGTAATGAGATTTAGACAAGGGGGTCTAATTCAACACCCAGATGATTATGAAGATGAGCCTTTACAAGCTAAACCAAAAGTGTATTATTAGGAATTATGGACAAACAAGCAATCGAAGATTTAGCAGCAGATATAGCAGATGATATGGGTTATGATTATTTTAATCTAAGTCCTAAAATGCAAGCTAAAATTTATAAAATCGCTATGGACGATTTTTCAGATATGATGGCTGATAAAGCTGACATGATGAGAAAGAACGAAGCAGCCGGAGGCATGATGCGTGCTAACTATGCAATGGGTTCTGATGATAGAATGGATCAGGCTTCAGGGATCAAGAGTCTTGAAGGAACTAAGATGATGGCGTCGCAACCAGATCCAATGGCAGAGAAAAATGATATCTCTTTAGATTTATTCGGTAAGCCTTTAGAATTATTAGATGAAGAAGAGATGGAATATTTAGAAATGCAAATAGAAGATAGATATGGTAAGAGAGATGCTCCATCAATTAAAATGGCTGAGAACGATTCAGCAATGGATGAATATAGAAAATATGTTTTCGAAATGAGAGAACAAGGATTTGAACCAGTTTCATTTAAACAATTCTTAGCTCAAATTTTATCAGAAGCCAGAGGTTAACATGGCCAAAGACATCGGGTCTTATTTCCTAGAACAAGGACAACCAATTGTTCCTAAAGCAAAACCAAAACAATATACAATAGCTAAAGAAAAATCTCAGACAGAAGAAGTATTAGATATTTTAAATACTAAAGCAGCGGCTACAATGCTTTCTCCAAGAACTTATACTAATCTAGTTGGACAAACTGCAAGAAAAGCATATGACCAACAAGATATATCTGCATCAGATTATTATGACATTGTCATGCCATTGTTTGGTGAGACCGGTGAAATGGTTACTGAAAAAATAAAACAGTATGATGCTGAACTAGATAGATATGCAGATGGAGGTAGGGTTAATTTTGATGAAGGATCTCCAGGTAAAAAAGGTAGTAATCAATACACTGCTAATATGAGAACAGCAGAAGAAATTCAAAAAGCGATTAATAAAGCTCCACCTAAAATAATTGATGGTAAAGTATACCCTTTAACCAGAAAAGATTTAAGAGGGGAAGGAAAATATTATAAAAATAAAATTGCAGGAAGAAAAGAACTTGAAAGATTTAAAGATGTTTTAAAAATTCCTAGTGAAGGAAAACCTATAACAAAAGATACAAGAGGAGATCAAAATTTAAAATCATCTCAGTTTAATAAAGCATCTCAAGGTTCTTCTATATCAATGAATAAGATAAATAACTTTGCACACTTTGCACCTAAACTTAAAAGTTACCTAACTTCAACACAAGACACTGGGCCATTAAAAGCAGAAGTTAATAGAGCTGCAGAAGGTTATGATAAAGAAGCTAAAAAAATTGCATTAAAACAAGAAAAATTAATTCAAGAAAAACCTAAAAATTGGAGATTAAAATTAGATGCAGCAAACGCTGAAGCAAGAAACGCATCTATAAAAGCAAATAAAACATTAGCAAAAGAAAATAAAAATTTAAAAGGAACTCTTGGATATTTTGTAGTAAATCCAAACACTGGTGAATTTAAATTAAAAGGTGTAGATAGAGCAAAAACATTTGCTGGTATATCTGGAGAAAAACAAGAATATAAAAAAATGGATCCATCTAAAAGAGCTGCATTTGGACCTACTCAATCTAAAGTTCAAGGTATTATGGATTTAATTAAATCAAAAGTAAAAGGTGCTGATATTAAAAGAGCATCTAACGCACCTATTCCACAAAAAACATTAACAGCAAATATGTTTAAAGGTGCTTTCAAAGGTATGCCTGGTGGAACAGATCAACCTATTAAAGATCCTTTGGGTGGACAAATAGATTTAATTGACGTTCAAAAACTGATTAAGAGACCTGATAATGTATAAAAGACTAACTACAACCATACCCCCTAAATCAGGACCCATGCCTCAGGGGTTGAATATTAATTATAATACTGTTAAAACAGTCAAACAATCTGGAGAAAAAATAAATGGCGGATATAGACAAAGCACTTCCCAACGAAGTAAGAAAAGAATTTAATTTACCTGGTGAAGAAGAAATTCAAGAACAGTTAGTTGAAGAAGTAACTGAAGAACAACAATCACCTGAAGCTGTCGACATTCAAGAAAATGAAGATGGTTCAGTTGATATTAATTTAGATCCTGCAGTAGCATCACCTGAAGGTGGTGATGAGCATTATTCAAATTTAGCAGAATTTTTACCTGATGATGTTTTAGGAGAATTATCTTCTGACTTAAATAGTAAATACATGGACTACTCTTCTTCAAGAAAAGAGTGGGAACAAACTTATACTAAAGGGTTAGACCTTTTAGGTTTTAAATACGATAATAGAACAGAACCATTTCAAGGAGCAAGTGGTGCAACTCACCCTGTTCTTGCAGAAGCAGTTACACAGTTTCAAGCATTAGCTTATAAAGAATTACTTCCAGCAGATGGACCAGTTAGAACTCAAGTTTTAGGAATGCCTACTCCTGATAAAACACAACAAGCAACTCGTGTTAAAGATTTTATGAATTATCAAATAATGGAAAAGATGAAAGAGTATGAACCTGAGTTTGATCAAATGTTATTTAATTTACCTCTTGCAGGTTCTGCTTTTAAAAAAGTTTATTATGACGATATGGAACAAAGAGCAGTATCAAAATTTGTTCCGGCAGATGATTTAATTGTTCCGTACACAGCTACCTCATTAGATGATGCGGAAGCAATTATTCATCGTGTAAAAATTTCTGAAAACGATTTAAGAAAACAACAAGTAGCAGGTTTTTATAGAGATGTAGAAATTGGAAAACCTCAAGACAAAGAAACAGAGATTGATAAAAAAGAAAGAGAACTTGAAGGAGTTTCAAAAACAAAAGATGAAGATGTATTTACATTATTAGAATGTCACGTTGATTTAGATTTAGAAGGTTTCGAAGATATGAATCAAGAGACTGGTGAGCCCTCAGGAATTAAAATACCTTACATTGTAACTTTTATAGAAGGATCGCATGAGATTTTATCTATTAGAAGAAACTATGAAGCAGGTGATCCAATGAAAAGAAAAATACAATACTTTGTACATTTCAAATTTTTACCAGGTTTAGGTTTTTATGGTTTTGGTTTAATTCATATGATTGGTGGATTGTCAAGAACTGCAACTTCTGCATTAAGACAATTACTAGATGCAGGAACATTATCTAATTTACCTGCAGGATTTAAAATGAGAGGCATTAGAATTAGAGATGATGCACAATCAATTCAACCAGGTGAATTTAGAGATGTAGATGCACCAGGTGGTAATCTAAGAGATTCATTTATGATGTTACCTTTTAAAGAACCATCACAGACTTTATTAAGTTTAATGGGTGTTGTAGTAAACGCTGGTCAAAGATTTGCATCCATTGCAGATTTACAAGTTGGTGATGGCAATCAACAAGCAGCAGTAGGAACAACAGTTGCTCTACTTGAAAGAGGAAGTAGAACAATGTCTGCAATTCACAAAAGAATTTACTCAGCTTTAAAAAACGAATTTAGAATTTTAGCTAGAGTATTCAAGTTATATCTACCACAAGAATATCCGTACGATGTAGTTGGGGGTCAAAAAATGATTATGCAATCTGATTTTGATGATAGAGTAGATATAGTGCCAGTTGCTGACCCTAACATTTTTTCTCAAACACAGCGTATTTCACTTGCGCAAACGGAACTCCAGCTGGCACAATCTAATCCACAAATGCACAACATGTATCAATCATACAGAAATATGTATGAAGCATTAGGTGTAAAAAATATTGATCAGGTTTTAATAAGACCACAACAACCAGCTCCTAAAGATCCAGCATTAGAACACATTGATGCTTTAGGTGGAGCACAGTTTCAAGCATTTCCTGGACAAGATCATAGAGCACACATAACTGCTCATTTAAATTTCATGGCAACTAACATTGCAAGAAACAATCCAATGGTAATGGCAAGCCTTGAGAAAAATATTTTTGAACATATTAGTTTAATGGCTCAAGAACAAATTGAATTAGAATTCAAAGATGAGTTAGTACAAATGCAACAGATGCAAATGGCTATGCAACAGAATCCACAAATGGCACAACAGATGCAAATGCAGTTCATGATGATGCAACAAAGAGTGGAAGCTAGAAAAGCACAACTAATTGCTGAAATGATGGAAGAATTTATGAATGAAGAGAAGAAAATTACTTCACAATTTGATAATGATCCTATTGCTAAACTAAGAGAAAGAGAATTAGACCTTAGAGCTATGGAAAATCAACGTAAAAAAGAACAAGATGAAGAGAGAATGAATCTTGATAAGATGAAAACTATGATGAACCAGACAAATCAAGAAGATAAGCTCCAACAAAATGAAGAATTAGCAAATTTAAGAGCTGATACTTCAATTGAAAAGACTATTCTTAGTAAAACTATACCAAGTGCAGACTCAATGATGAAGAATACTGAAAATATGGTTCCAAATGTTGAAATCATGCGTAAAGGTTAGTGACAATTAGTAAAAAAACAGTTAAAATAAAAAAATAAGGAGACAATTATGGAAAAATTAGACAAAATTAAAGAAGTTAAGGTTTCTGAACAGCAAATTGAGATTGATCCAAGATCAAAAACATCTGCTGACAAAGCTTATAACTATATTGGTACTGGTGGACCTGAAGAAGAGGTTCAAGGTCAAGGTGCAGTACTAGCAGAAAAGAAAAGAAAATCTAAAGCTTACTAATATGTGGTTATCGGCAATTAAATTAGCCGCACAAGCAGGCACTCACATTTTTAAAAAACGTCAAGAGACGAAAATGCTCATGGCGGATGCACAAATGATGCATGCAAGAAAGATGGCCGAAGGCCAGGAAGCTTACCAAGGCAAATTATTAGAAGCAAGGCAATCGGACTGGAAGGACGAGGCCGTACTTTTGGTATTGAGTGCCCCCATAGCAATTTTAGCTTGGGCAGTTATCAGCGATGATCCGTCCGCTATGGACAAGGTAAAATTGTTCTTCGAAATGTTCTCGCAGCTTCCCAGCTGGTTCACTAATTTATGGATTCTTGTAGTGGCGAGTATTTATGGTATAAAAGGAACTCAAATATTTAGAAACAACGGAGGAAAAAAATAATGAGAAAAAAATTTAGTAATGGCGGAAATGGTTTAACTAAAGCACAAAAAACTTTACCTGCTGAGTTAAAGAAAAAAATTTTAATGGCTAAAGGTAAAAAGAAAAAAGAAAAATCACCTATAGCTAAAATGGTTAGAACATAATGGCAAAACTTTGTGCAAAAGGAAAAGCTGCGGCTAAAAGAAAATTTAAAGTATATCCTTCTGCATATGCTAACATGTACGCATCAGGAGTTTGCTCAGGTAAAATAAAACCAGGCGGTAGAAAAAAAGCTGCAGGCGGTGGTCACATGGTTGCTGGTTTAGCAAGAAGAAAAAGAGCAGCGTGTGCGTAGTTATTATTCAGAAGGTGGTTTAAGAAAATGGGTATCAGAGAAATGGGTAGACATTGGAGCACCGAAGAAAGACGGCAAGTATCAACCATGCGGAAGATCGAAGGGAAGCAAGAGGAAATATCCAAAATGCGTACCACTTGCAAAAGCCACACGGATGACAAAAGGGCAAAAGGTGAGTGCTGTCAAACGAAAGAGAGCTGCAGGTAATCCTGGAGGAAAACCAACTAACGTTAAAACATTTGCATAATGAATTTAGAAAAAGATTTACAAAGATTAAAAAAAGAAAAAGCATTAAAAGAATCTGCTATTGCTCAACTTAGAAAAAGAAGTAAGGACTCTGTTGCAAGACCTAGAGCAGAAAAAAATATTTTATCAAATAATCCAGAGATGCAAAAAATATAATGAGAAAAAAAGAAAACCCAATTAGAAAAACTACTACAGGTAAAGGTGCTAATTATAGACCAACTAAATCAGGTGCTGGTATGACTGCTAAAGGTGTAAAAGCTTATAGAGCAGCAAATCCTGGTTCTAAATTAAAAACAGCAGTAACTGGTAAAGTTAAAAAAGGTTCAGCTGCAGCAAAAAGAAGAAAGTCATATTGTGCAAGATCACTTGGACAACTTAAACGATCTTCTGCTAAAACTAGAAATGATCCCAATTCTAGAATTAGACAAGCTAGAAGACGTTGGAAATGCTAGATAAATTTATATATAGTTTTTTTGGAATAATAGATACTATGTTTTCTAAATTAGAAACATGTGCTATAAAGGTCACTGAATGGTGTTGGCATTCAAGAGTTAATTTATTACATAAAAGGAGAAAGAAAAATGTTAAATGAAGAACTAGTAATACTAAACAAAATACAAAAACATCTTAAAGAATCCTATCAATCTATCGGTGACAGCATGATCGCCGGAGGTATTGACAATATGGAAAAATACAAGTATATGATGGGACAGGCACATGCCTATTTAAGAATATCACAGGAAATATCATCCCTGCTAAACCCTAAGAAGGAGAAAAAAAATGATACTGAAAGACCAGAAAACGTCGTCGACTTCGGAAGAACCGAAAGTTAAATCGGCACTATTAGATAAATACAAAGATGATCATCAAAAAGAAGTTGATGGTTATGAAAGATTAAAAACAAAAGAATCTTCTAAATTACCTAAACCAACTGGATGGAGACTTGTAGTTCTTCCATTTAAAATGCCAGAAAAAACTAGAGGTGGATTATATCTTGGACAAGATACACTTGAAAGACAACAAGTAGGTTCCACTTGTGGATTAGTTCTTGCTATGGGACCACACTGTTATGATAAAGAAAAATTTCCTGAAGGAGCTTGGTGTAAAAAAGGCGACTGGGTAATTTTTGCAAAATATGCTGGATCAAGAATTCAGATTGATGGCGGAGAAGTAAGATTGCTAAATGATGATGAAGTTTTAGCAACCATCGATAAACCCGAAGATATACTTCATCAATATTAACCACATAGGAGGAAACTATGCAACAAGAAGAAAATAAAACAGTAGATATAGACACAACTGGTCCATCAATGGATGTTGATATCGCTGAAGAAAAAGATCAAACAGAAATTGAACAGCCAGAAGTAAAAGAAGAACTGACTGTAAGACCTGTTGTAGAAGAAACTACTGAAACAAATACTGAAACTGAAAAAGTTGAAGCTAAAGAAGTAGAAGCACCAAAAGAAGAAGATGAATTAAAACAATATTCTGAAGGTGTTCAAAAAAGAATAGCAAAGCTTACTAAGAAATGGAGAGAAGCTGAGAGACAAAAAGAAGAGGCTTTAACCTATGCTGAAAGAGTTATGTTGGACAAGAAAAAAGCTGACGAAAAACTTTCAAAGTTAGAACCTGGATTTTTAAAGTCTACAGAAGAATCTATTGTATCTGGACTAGAATCTGCAAAAGCAAGATTAGCTGCTGCTAGAGAAGCAGGAGATATTAATGCTGAAGTAGAAGCTCAGACTATGATTTCTGAACTAGGTTATAAACAAGCTAGATTTTTAGAAGCTAAAGCTAATCAAGAACAGGAAAGTAAAGTTAAAGAAACTGAGGTTGCAAAACCTGAAGTTAATTTAAATAGGCAAGAAATAGCACAAGGAACACCTGATCCTAAAGCTTCATCATGGGCAGAGAAAAACACATGGTTTGGTAGAGATAGCGCTATGACTTATACTGCTTTTGATTTACATAAGAAATTAACAGAAGAGGAAGGTTTTGATCCTCAATCTGATGAGTATTATTCTGAAATTGATAAAAGAATAAGACTTGAATTTCCCCACAAATTTGTTAATAATGAACAAAAGGTGGAAACGGCCAAACCTGTACAGACAGTTGCATCTGCAAAAAGAAGTACTAAATCTGGTCGCAAAACTGTGAGACTCACTTCATCACAGGTAGCAATAGCTAAAAAATTAGGAGTGCCGCTAGAAGAATATGCGAAACAATTAAATATCACGAAGGAGGTATAAGCATATGGAAAATAATAACGATAAAAGAACCTCGCGTGCGAGTCAAACTAGAGAAAAAACAGCTCAGAAAAAAGTTTGGTCTCCACCATCAAGTTTAGATGCACCCCCTGCACCGGCAGGTTTTACGCACAGATGGATTAGAGCAGAAACCTTAGGATTTCATGACACTAAGAATGTCGCTGGAAGAATAAGATCAGGATACGAATTAGTTAGATCTGATGAATATCCAGATTCTGATTATCCACAAGTAGAAGACGGTAAATATAAGGGAGTGATCGGAGTTGGTGGCCTTGTGCTGGCAAGGGTACCGGAAGAAATCGCACAACAACGTACTGACTATTATACAAAACAAGCTCAGGACAATGTTGAAGCAGTTGACAACGATTTAATGAAGGAACAGCATCCAAGTATGCCTATCAATATTGATAGACAGACTCGTGTAACCTTCGGTGGCTCAAAGAAAAGTTAATTTTTTAACTATTACTAGACCACTGGATAAACTTAACAATGTCTAAGGAGGACAAATACTATGGCAAATAAAAACGCCGCTTTCGGTTTGAAAGCAATTGGTAAAGTCGGACAGAATAGAGACAACCAAGGTTTATCTGAATACAGTATTGCAGCTAACTCAGCAGCAATTTACCAATGGGATCCCGTTATTATGGCGGACACTGGTGAAATTGAAGTTGCAGCAGCAGAAGAAGTACTTATCGGATCACTAAATGGTGTTTTCTACACTGACGCATCAACAAGTAAACCAACATGGGCAAATCATTTAGATGCTGCTAACACAGCTACTGATATCGTAGGTTTCGTTTCAGACGATCCTTATGAGAGATTTGAAATACAAAGTGCTGGTACAGTAGCTCAAACAAATATTGGTAACTGTGCTGACATTGTGTATGCAACAGGTAGTTCGCATGACTATGTTTCAGGAGTAACAATTTCTGGAACTATGGCAGCGACTGCAGCTCAGTTGAAAATAATAGGTGTTTCTAAAGATCCTGAGAATAACGAATTAGGCGCAGCTAATGCGAATGTAGTCGTTACTATCAACGAACACTTTATGAAACAAACAGCCGGAATATAATAGGAGGATAATTATGGCGATATCTAGAGGACAACTAGTTAAAGAACTAGAGCCAGGTTTGAATGCTTTATTCGGTCTGGAATATAAACGTTACGAGAATCAGCATGCTGAAATATACACTACTGAATCTTCAGACAGAGCGTTTGAAGAAGAAGTTATGTTATCAGGTTTTGCTCAAGCACAGACTAAGTCTGAGGGTGCTGGTGTAGCTTTTGACAATGCTCAAGAGACTTACACTTCAAGATACACTCACGAGACTGTAGCTTTAGCATTTTCAATCACTGAAGAAGCGGTTGAAGATAACCTATATGACAGACTTGGAAGTAGATATACTAAAGCATTAGCTAGATCTATGGCGAACACTAAACAAGTTAAAGCGGTTAACCCATTAGTTAATGGTTTTGGTACATTCACTTCAGGTGATGGTTCTGCATTATTTGCAACTAATCACCCTACAATTAGTGGAACTGTATCTAACACATTAGCAACGGCTGCCGACTTGAATGAAACTTCATTAGAGCAATCATTAATCGATATTGCTGCAATGACAGACGAAAGAGGTCTAAAAATTGCTGCAAGAGGTGTAAAAATGATTATTCCTTCTGAGCTTCAATTCACTGCTGAGAGATTGATGAAATCTCAAGGTAGAGTTGGTACTGCTGATAATGATATTAACGCAATCGTTTCTATGGGAATGGTTCCTCAAGGTTATAGAGTGAACAATTTCTTAACTGATCCAGATGCGTTCTACATCATTACTGATGTTCCAAATGGAATGAAGTACTTTGAAAGAGCAGCAATTAAAACTGCTATGGAAGGTGACTTCGATACTGGTAACGTAAGATACAAAGCTAGAGAAAGATACTCATTTGGTGTATCTGACTATAGAGGTATTTTTGCATCACCAGGTGCATAATAATTAGAAATTTTGAGGCGAGACACAATCTCGCCTCATTATCAAAATAGAAAGAAAAAATGACTCAATATAAATACTTAATAAAAATATTTACAAAACATCTTCAAACAAAATTTGAAATCGAAAGTGATAAAGAGATAAATAATGCGGATGAGCTAAATAAACCCATTATTGACTTTTTAGGAAAATCTGATATAAAATGGGAACAAAATGATATGCAATACACTAGTACTGCAAATGATTTTTATATAACCTATGAGGAGGTTACAAATGGCTCAGGACAACATGGTACTGTTCGCAAAGAAACTGAAACTCGAGTCTAAATGGAACGAGTTGTTTCTTGAAAATAAGGGACAAATAACACCTGAAATGTCTGTTATTGGTGATGAGATCAAAATAGTAATTAGATCTATTATCAGGCAACAGGAGGAGCAAGTCCAAAGCAATCCTAAAGATGGTGAGATTCATCTTTACGCTGGTTAATTAGGACTAATACATCGTTGAAATATATGTTTCTTCGTAGGGATTTCTTGCACTTTTTAATAATTTAATATATAAATTAATCACTATACATAAATTAATATTCCGCATGGACGCAGTATAGTCGACGGCCTAGAGACTATGTGGAATTTAACTAGGAGAATAATCATGGCACAAACTACTTTTTCAGGTCCAGTAAAATCAGATAATGGTTTTCTTGCACCTTCATATACATTAATAGAAGCAGCAGCTATTGACTCACCAGCGACTGGTTTAGTTATTTACATTTCTGATGCAACTGGTTCAGGTGTTACTGGATCACTTTGTTTCTACAATGGAACTAGCTTCATCGACGTTACAACTGGTATAGCAGCAGTATAATAAATTAGTGTGGGCTTCGGCCCACATATTAATTTTAAGGAGAAAATAAAATATGAAATCAGATGTAAAAGCAGTAAGAGTTGCAGCAACTGGTGCCGTATTCGCTGGAAGAACAAGATTAAGAGGATTAATTCTTGCTTCTGATGGTGTTGGTGCAGGTTCAATAATCTTACAAGACAATACTGATAGTACAACTTTATTCCAAGGAGACTGTCCAACAGGAGATGTCTTTGCATTTAATATTCCAGAAGACGGAATTTTATTTCCTGGAGGAATGAAAGTTTCTACTATTACAAACATTGCAGGCGCAACATTACTTATAGATAAGTAGGAGGCTGAATGGCAACTTCCGGAACTACAACTTTTGAATCAGGTCTTTCTATTTCAGATATTGTTGAAGAGTCTTATGAAAGAATTGGTATTACTGGTGTTTCTGGACATCAATTAAAATCTGCAAGAAGATCTCTTAATATATTGTTTCAAGAATGGGCTAATAGAGGTTTGCATTATTGGGAAGTTGCAAACAATTCAATTACATTAGTTGATGGTCAAGCGACATATACAATGTTTAGATCAACAGCAGATGGGACTTCTGATGCTACAGCTGTCTATGGTGTAGATGATATATTAGAAGCTTCTTACAGAAACTCTAATGTAGACACACCACTTACAAAAATAAGTAGATCACAGTATCAAGCTTTTTCAAATAAAACTTCTGAAGGAACTCCTTCACAGTATTTTGTTCAAAGATTTATAGACAAGATTACAGTTACTTTGTACCTGACGCCTGGTTCAACAGAAGCGGGTAATTTTTTAAATTACTATTATGTAAAAAGAATTCAAGATGCAGGAGCTTATAGTAATGAAGCAGATGTTCCATATAGGTTTGTACCATGCATGACTGCAGGATTAGCTTATTATCTTTCAATTAAAAATGCACCAGACAGAGTTCAAATGTTAAAAATGTTATACGAAGATGAATTACAAAGAGCATTACAAGAGGACGGCTCATCATCTAGTACTTATATTAGTCCTAAAGTTTATTATCCGGAGTCTTAATGTCTAGTCTTTCTTCAGGTAAATATGCACAATTTATATCAGACAGATCAGGATTAGCATTTCCTTATTCTGAAATGGTAATAGAATGGAATGGAGCAAGAGTTCATATATCAGAATTTGAACCTAAACATCCTCAATTAGAACCAAAACCACATGCTGCTGATCCTCAAGGTTTATTGAATGCAAGACCTGCAAGAACAGAACCTGCTGTTGCAAGAATACTAACATTAAATCCATTAACTACTACAAGTGGGTCTCAAACCATAACTGTATTTGAAGAAAATCATGGAAGATCTACAGCTAATGTAGTTAGATTTAGAGACGGAGAAGAAGGTGCAGGTATTACTGCTGCAGATATTAATAACGCTTCGGGATTTACAATTACAGTTACAGATGCTAATAACTATACATTTACAGCTTCAGGAACTGCAACTGCAACTGAAAAAATAGGAGGAGGAAGTATATCGGCTGGTCCGGTTACACTATCACCATAATGGCATACACACTTACAAATTTACAAGATGATATTCGAAATTACACAGAAGTAGACAGTTCTGTTTTTTCTTCAAGTATCTTAAATACTATAATTAAAAACGCAGAAAACAGAATTTATAGAGAAGTAGATTCTGACGATAATAGATTTTACGCTACATCAAATTTACAAGCTGGAAATAGGTATGTAACAATACCATCTGATTTAAGATTTATTCGATATGTACAACTAACTGATTCATCTGGAAATCAAGTGTTTCTAGATAAAAGAGACACATCTTTTATGGCAGAATACTACAACACTCCAGGCACTCAATCAGGATTACCTAAGTATTATGGTAACTGGGACGCAAACTTTTGGGTAGTTTCACCTACTCCAGACAGCACTTATTCAATAACATTAGCTTATACAAAACAACCAGAGTCAATAACAGCTTCCCCAGGAAGCACATCTGGTACTTACACAAGTAATAAATATCAGGATTTACTTTTGTACTCATGTCTGGTAGAAGCATATGGATACTTGAAAGGTCCAGCGGATCTGTTACAATACTATGAACAGTCATATAGAAGGGCTGCAAAATCTTATTCTATCGAACAAGAAGGTAGAAGACGTAGAGATGAATGGCAAGATGGCGTTATTCGTTCTCAAATTAAGTCGCCATCACCAAACTAAGGAGATAAATAAATGGCTAATATAGTACCTGACTCTTTTAAAACAGACCTACTTGGTGGTGTGTTTGATTTTGATTCTGGCGGATCAACTTTCAAACTTGCACTTTATACATCATTAGCTGGTTTCAGTACTGCCACTACAGCTTATATAACTACTAACGAAGTTTCTTCGTCTGGTACAAACTATACTGCAGGTGGAAATACTTTAACTAATAACGGTGTAGCGATATCAAGTAACATTGCATATGTTGACTTTGCAGATTTAACTTTTTCATCTGTAACTTTAACAGCTGCAGGCGCTCTGATTTATAAAGGAACTTCTAATGAAGCAGTATTAGTTTTAGATTTCGGCGGAGATAAAACTGCAACTAACGGAGATTTCGTTGTTCAGTTTCCAACTGCTGATTCATCTAATGCAATCATTAGACTTGGCGACGCGTAATAAAATTTTGGAGTAGAAATGGCTTTAGTAATTAACGATAGAGTTAAAGAAACTAGTACAACTACTGGAACAGGAACGTTTTCATTAGCTGGTGCAGAAACTGGCTATGAAAGTTTTGTTTCAGGTGTTGGAACTACAAACACAACTTACTATGCAATTGAATTAAATTCAGCTGGTGAGTGGGAGGTTGGTATTGGTACAGTAACCGATGCAACACCTGATACTTTATCAAGAGATACAATTATATCTTCATCTAATGGTGATGCTGCAGTAAACTTTTCTGCAGGAACTAAAAATGTATTTTGTACATTACCAGCGAAGAAAACTATCTCTCCAGTTATGGATGCAACAACTTTTGTGGTAACACATAACTCTACAATTTCTGAAGATCAAACTCTTGATTCAGGCGTATTAGCGGGCCCTGTTACAATTACAGGTACACAAACTATAACAGGGACATTGGTAGTAATTTAATGAGTAAAGTAGAAGTCAATCAAATATCATCACAATGTGGATCAACATTAACGATTGGTCAATCAGGTGATACAGTAACTTTAGCAAGCGGTGCTACTCAAACTGGTTTTGGTAGAACTGGAACTGTTGATTGGGACACTACAGCAAAGACAGCTAGTTTTACTGCTGTAAGTGGGAATGGATATTTTGTTAATACGACTTCTGGAGCTATAACTTTAACACTTCCAGCATCACCTTCAGCAGGTGATATAATAGCTTTTAAAGATTACGCATTCACATTCGCAACAAATAATTTAACGGTTGATGGTAATGGTTCACCAATTGGTGGAGTAGATGGAATAATAAATCCTACTTACAATACAAACGGAACTTCTAAAACTTTTATTTATGTTGATGGAACAAAAGGTTGGTTAGTCACAAATGAATCAACTGATACTTCACAAGAAGAAAATATTCAATATGTAACAGCAACAGGAGGAACAGTAACTTGTTGCGGAGATTACAAAATTCATACTTTTACTGGACCTGGAACATTTTGTGTTTCTTGTGCAGGAAACCCAGCTGGTTCAGATACAGTAGATTATTTAATAGTCGCTGGTGGAGGTGGTGGAGGTTATTATTCTTCTGGAGGAGGTGGTGGAGGTTACAGAGAGTCTTCAGGAGCAGCTTCTGGCTGTTATTCAGTTTCTCCTTTAGGATCTGGTGTTTCAGCTTTACCAGTTACAGCTCAAGGATATCCAATTACAGTTGGTGGAGGAGGAGGTGGAGGCCCCGCTCCAAATACAGCTGGAAGTAATGGTGCTAATTCAGTTTTTTCAACAATAACATCTGCAGGTGGAGGTGGAGCTGGTAGTGGTGAATTAACTGGTCAAGCAGGAAATGATGGTGGTTCTGGAGGAGGTAGTGCTCCAAAAAATCCATCAGGTGGTGGTACCGCAGGATCAGGAAATACTCCAGCAGTAAGTCCACCACAAGGTAATGATGGGGGAACTGCATACCATAATCCCGGTGTTTTTCAAATCGGAGGAGGTGGCGGTGGTGCTACTGCAGTAGGTCAACCTTCAGGTTCTTGTACACCTAAAGGAGGTGATGGAGGTGCTGGTGGAACAACTTCAATTTCAGCGACTCCTACATCTTATGCTGGTGGAGGCGGTGGTTATTCTGATAATACTCCAAGGCCAGGTGGTTCTGGTGGACTTGGTGGAGGAGGTGACGGAGGACACATTGGAACAGGAGGTTCTGCTGGAGGAACTAATACAGGTGGTGGTGGTGGTGCTGCACATCCAGGTTCAGGTAAAAACGGTGGTTCAGGCATAGTAATAATAAGGTACAAATTTCAATAGGTAAAAATTATGGCAAGTAAAATAAAAGTAGATAACATAGCAGACCAAGCAGATTCCAACATCGTTAATAAATGTGGAACAGACATTACACTTGGTGCAAGTGGCGATACTATTAATTTAGCAAGTGGTGCAAGTCAATCTGGTTTCGGTAGAACAGGTACAGTAGATTGGGATACAACAGCTAAAACAGCATCGTTCACAGCAGTGAGTGGGAATGGTTATTTTGTTAATACGACTTCAGGTGCAGTTACAGTAACACTACCTGCAGGATCTGCAGGGGATATTGTAAGTTTAGCGGATTATGCAGCGACTTGGCAAACTAACAATGTTACAGTTACACCAAATGGTACAGATAAAATTGGTAGTTTAAATGAAAATGCAGTTTTAAGCACAGAAGGTCAATCAGTAACTTTTGTATTTGTAGATTCAACACAAGGTTGGATTAACACAATGGATTCAACAAGTAATGTAAGAGGAGCTCCTCCTTTTATAACAGCAACAGGAGGAACAATAACAACTTGTGGTAACTGCAAAATACATACTTTTACAGGGCCGGGAACATTTACTGTTAATAATTTAGCCTGTTCACCAGCAAATAATGCTTTAGCTTATATGGTAGTAGCAGGTGGTGGAGGTGGTGCAGCAGCTTATGGTGGTGGTGGTGGAGCTGGTGGTTTTAGAGAAGGAAGAAATAATCCTATAACTCCATATACTGCTAGTCCTTTAGCTGCAGCTTGTTCTGCATTAACAGCAACAGTTTCATCTTATCCAATTACAGTTGGTGCAGGAGCTGTTGGACTCGGTCCCTCATTTAGTCCTAATGGATCTAGTGGAAACCCTTCCATTTTTTCAACAATAACTTCAACAGCTGGCGGTGGAGGTGGAGGATCTGATGCTGCACCAGGAGCTGCTGGAGGACCAGGTGGTTCAGGTGGCGGTGGTGGTTATTTTGCTCCAGGTTGTGGTCTTACTCCAGTAGGAACAGGTAACACACCTCCTGTTAGTCCTGCACAAGGAACTAATGGTGGAGCGTCAAAACCTCCTCCTTTTTATTCATCAGGCGGTGGTGGTGGAGCCACTGTTGCTGGAGCAGCTGGAACTTGTTCAACTGGTGGAAATGGTGGAGCTGGAGCTACAACTTGTATTTCAGGATCTCCAACTGCTTATGCAGGCGGTGGTGGAGGAGGTTCTTATTTTGGAGCTGGAATTCAAGTTCCTGGTGGAACTGGTGGAACTGGTGGTGGTGGAGCTGGTGGTGGAGGTTCTCCTGCGGCAGGTGGAGACGGTACTGCAAACACTGGCGGCGGTGGTGGTGGTCACGGCGGTGGTGGTGGTTCAGGTATAGTAATAATAAGGTACAAATTTCAATAGGTAAATTATGAGTGAAATAAAAGTAAATAAATTAACACCAAGAACAAATTGTGGAACGGTAACTGTTGGAGATTCTGGTGATTCAGTATCAGTAACAGCAGGTGTTCCAGTAACCATTAATGGTGATTTAAAATCAAACGCATTAAAAGCAGTTGATGGTGGAAGCATTATTAGTCAATGTGGAACAGACATTACTTTAGGTGCTTCAGGAGACACTATAACAATTCCTAGTGGTGCAACGATCACTAATAATGGTACGGCAGCAGGTTTCGGTGCTACAGGTGCAGCTTCTTGGGATACAACAGTTAAGACTGCTTCTTTTACAGGAGTAGCTGGCGTAGGATATTTCGTAAACACAACTAGTGGAGCAATCACAGTAACTCTACCAGCATCACCTGACGCTGGAGCGGTGATCGCTGTAAAAGATTATGCAAATACATTTGATACAAATAATGTAACACTCGCTAGAAACGGTTCTAATATTGGTGGAACTGCTGTTGATGCAACTTTATCAACAATAGGAACAGCTGTTACTTTAGTTTATGTAGATGCAACAAAAGGTTGGTTGGTAACTGATGATGGTTTACAAACATCAGCACCAACAGAACAGTTTATCGTAGCTACAGGTGGAACAGAAACTACTTGTGGAGATTATAAAATTCATACTTTTACAGGGCCAGGAACTTTTACAGTTTGTTCTGTAGGTAACCCTGCAGGATCAGATTCAGTAGAGTATTTAGTAGTAGCAGGAGGAGGAGGTGGTGGAGCTAATGGAGGTGGAGCAGGTGCAGGTGGTTTTAGATTTGCAGCTCCTAGTATTTCTCCTTTAACATATCCCGCTAAACCTGTAGCAGGTCCAGCTGCTTTACCAGTTTCAGCTCAAGGTTATCCAATTACAGTAGGTGGTGGTGGTAGTAATACTACTTTTGGTACTGGAACATCTACATCAGGAGCTAATTCAGTATTTTCAACAATCACATCTGCAGGTGGTGGACATGGTGGATCTAATCCAAGTCCTTTTCCAGGAGCAGGAGCTGGTGGTGGATCTGGTGGTGGTGGAGGAGGTCAAAGTTTAAGTGGTGGTCCTGGAAATAGTCCTGCTGTAAGTCCCCCTCAAGGAAATGATGGAACAACTTCTAATAACCCTGAAGGAAAATATGGTTCTGGTGGTGGGGCATTAGCAGTTGGTGTTACCCCTACTCCTGGTGGTGGAGGTGCAGGTGGAGTTGGTGGTGGTTTACCTACAGCTTTTGGTTCAAACGGACAACCTTCTGGTGGTTTTCAATATTATGCAGGTGGTGGAGGTGGTGGTACAAATGTTTCTCCTGGAGGACCTCCAGGTGGTGCAGGTGGTTTAGGTGGTGGTGGAGCTGGATCATTACAAGAAGGAACAGGTATATCAGGAACAGCTAACACTGGCGGTGGTGGTGGAGGTGGTGCTGGAGGATCTTCTCCAGGAAGTGGATCTGGCGGTAGTGGTATAGTAGTAATAAGGTACAAATTTCAATAGTTGATTTAAAATTAAAAATATAATATAAGGAGAATAATTATGGCACATTTTGCAAAACTAGGAGCTAACAGTAAAGTTATTCAAGTACTCACCTTGAATAATTCTGATATGTTAAACGCTGATGGCGTTGAAGATGAAACAGTAGGACAACAGTATTTAGAAACACATAATAACTGGCCTGCACAAATGTGGATTCAAACTTCATACAATACATTAGGAAACCAACATAGAGATGGTGGAACTGCATTTAGAGGAAATTATGCAGGTATAGGTTATACTTGGGATGAAGATAATGAAATCTTCTGGCCTAAAAAACCTTTTGCTTCTTGGGTAAAACATATTGCATCAGCTTCTTGGAAATCACCTATTGGTGATGCTCCAGATTTAACTTCTGAACAAGAATCACAAAACACAGCTAATACTCATAGCTGGAGTTATGTTTGGAATGAAACTGCTTATCAAGCAGACAACACAACTGGTTGGGACTTGACAGACGCTTTAGCATAAATTATATATGGTGGTGGTATGCAAAAGAAAGTTTTA
>WLWH01001092.1_pt1 | contig 19354 bp, 19 predicted proteins | sample 6712741 | NCBI WGS metagenome assembly WLWH01 (sample SAMN12718694, study PRJNA515312) | sponge metagenome | isolation source: marine sponge | host: Mycale hentscheli | place: New Zealand: South Island, Marlborough, Capsize Point | collected 2003-05-01
AATAACTCTTTTAATTTCTACCATTAACAAAGTAAAGTATCTTTTACATTAAACTCAATATCTCAATTCAGATAGTAAACGCAAAAAGGAATTAATTATTCTTTAGTAGTGTAATTAAGAAAAATTAACGCGATATGCATTCTGCTGTAGATGAGTTCTCCACTTAAGTAAATTCAAGCACTTTACAAAAGAAAGCCCAGTAAGGATGTTTACGTGGGCTTAATCTAAACAACTATGAAAAACGATTATATATCGATTAAATACAATTATGGTGAGTCTTTATAAATATAGTCTTAAAGATATAAAATATTCTATTAATAAATAACCATATATCTATTTAACTGTGTTTTTGATTTTTGTTGTACATTAGTATTATATTACAATAAACTAATTGATAGTTATATAGATATGAGTAAAACATTCACCCTAAGCATCCCAAAAGAGTTATCGGGAATATCTCTTAAGCAGTATCAAAAGTATATTAAGACTGTAAAGTATGAAGAAGGTAAAGAACCTACAAAGGATCAGATAGACTTTGCTAATTTAAAGTTGCTGGAATGTTTTTGTGGTATTACAATGAAACAAGCTTATAATTTACCTCTAACTGAATTTAGTGGGATTATAGGTCACATTGCAGAGATGTTTAAAGAAGATACACCACTTCAAAGAACATTTGAAATGACAGATCCTACAGGAGAAACAGTAAAGTTTGGGTTTATGCCTAAACTTGATGACATATCTCTTGGAGAATTTATTGATTTAGATAAGTATATATCTGATTGGCAACAGATGCACAAAGCATTAGCTGTATTATACAGACCAGTAGTGTTTGAGAAAAAGGATTTATACTTAATAGAAGATTATGAAGGTACAGAAAAGTATGCAGATGTAATGTTAGATGCTCCTGTTAATGTAGCACTAGGAGCAACGGTTTTTTTTTACCGTTTAGGCAGCGAGTTGTCGAAGCATATGATGGACTCTTTGGGGAAACAGCTGAAGGTGGACTCGGAGCTTCAGCAAACTTTGGAGCAAAATGGGGTTGGTATCAATCGATTTATGGACTTGCTGGAGGCGACCCAACAAAATTTAAAGACGTTACAAAACTTTCCTTATTTCAATGCTTAACCTGGTTAGAGTTTGAAAAGGAAAAGAATGAACTGGAAAGAAGAATGTTAAAACAAAATACAAGATGAGACAAGTTTATACAGTATTAGATAAATTAAAAACAATATTAAGAGCAAATGGAACTACAAAAACCGTCACCTTCGGTGACATATTAGAAGTTGATCTAAATAAGACCACTATATATCCTCTTGCTCACATTATCTTTGGTAATGTAACATTTACAGATAGAATGATGACTGCTACTCTACAAGTATTATGTTTAGACATAGTAGATGTAAATAAAGAAAAGCAGACTGAAGATAATTTCTATGGCAATGACAACTTGCAAGATGTATTAAATACACAGCTGCAAGTAGTAAACGACCTACAACAAAACTTAAGAAGAGGAGATGCTTTCTCTGATAACTTTCAAGTAATAACAAGTGTAACTGCAGAACCATTTTTAGACAAGTATGAGAATCAATTAGCAGGATGGGGAATGACTGTAGATATACAAGTACCAACAAATGAATTATCTCTTTGCTAATGGTATATACTTTTACAGCAGAAGCATTAAACAGAGTACGTAAAAAAATAACTACTGAAATAAAGAATCAACTTGATGCAAAGAGTTTAAATGCGACAAGGAGATTAAGAAACAGTGTTAGCGGGACTGTATTTGCAAGTGCAAAAAGTATCTCACTAAACATCTATGCTGCTGAGTATTTTGATTCAGTTGACAAAGGAACTAAACCAGGAAAAAGACCTCCTTATAGTAAAATAGCAGAATGGGCATATGCAAAAGGACTTCAACCTTTAAATAAACAAAATAGCAAAGTCAGAATGATTAGATCAATTCAAGACGCTATTGCCACAAGAGGTACTATAAAAAGATTTGGTTACAAAGGAGCTGGTATATTAGATTATGTAGATCAGAAATATAAAGATGAAATAACAGAAGACATAAAACAAGGTTACTTAAAAGATTTAGAATCACAAATAAATATAAATGGCAACAGTTAAAGTAAACAGTAGAAGTCCTTATTACGTAGTAGCATCAGGAGCTGATGGAGGTACAATAGAAAACGCATCAGTAAAAATAGTTCAGGTAACAGGCACAGGAGACAAAGATGGTCCTATATCTGAAATATATGGAACTAATATTACACTAAAAGTTGTTGCTAATAACTTTACACCTGTATCTTATTTATGGAGTGGAGGTGCAATTGCTGGAAATACAAATAAACAGATAGATGATTTTACTGAACCATCAGGAGCAGACCAAAGTATTACTTATGGTGTTGTAGCTAAAGATTCAGCAGGAAATTCATATCCAGCAAGTTTTGTTGTAAACTGGTCAACAGATGCTCAATACGAAGCTTTATTTCAATTAACAGATAGTGTTGTCGGTCCAAGTCAGGGATATACAATAACAGGTACACCAGCATTAACATTTAACAGTTCAACAGAAAAGTACGAAGCAAGAATAACAGGGAAAGATGGAGATAGTTATTCTTTTGCTTATTCAGTATCATTAAACAATGGATTTGTTGAAGACTCTGGTTCACCTCTTACATTATCACCAGCATCTCCTATAACAGGAACATTTGGAACTTCTAATGTAACAGAATCAGCAACCTTGACTGGAACAGTGGCTTTAAATAGTTCTTTTAGTTTAAAGACAAGTTCTTGTTTTGTTATAGAAGGAAATACTTTTACTATAAAATTAAACACACAAAACGTACCTGATGGATTTTCAGTACCATTTACCATAACAGGAATACAAGCGGCAGATTTACAAAGAGAAGGATTGACTGGTTCTTTTGTTATGGGTGATACAGGAATATCTAACGAGTGTGTTAGAACATTTCAAACGGTTACAGATTTTGTTTCTGAAGCAGATGAAACATTTACTTTGACACTAAATGATATTACACCTGCTGTCTCAATAGATGTAGTTATTGCAGATTCAAACCAGAATCAATCACAATCAGTATTAATAAGTTCTTTAGGAAGTTATGATCCAGGAAATGCTTGTGGTTATACAGCTACAGAAGATGCTTATTACGGACTAAATTCTTGTCAGTCGGCAATTGGAAATGGAGTTATATTATATAAAGATGCAAGCTTAACAATACCATATACAGCTACAGGTGATATTTACAAGATAGGAACAAACAACAGTGGAAGAATATCACAATTTAATCCTGGAGAAATAACTCAATATAATGTTTGTGCTGTAACAGATGATGAAGAGGATATTGGAGATACAGAAGTAGAGTTTACTTGTGCTATAGCTGATTTTGATATGCAAGATGGAGTTGTTGGACAACCAGTTTCTTTTAGCAAAAAATTTGGTGAAATAACATCAGTATCACCATCAACTTATCAATTTGGTTCAACGAGTTATACAGCAAGTATTTTAGTTCCTGAAGGATATACTAATTACGCATTAAATGCTGCAATACAATGTTCAGACACAGCTACAGGAACTTCACCTGTAAATTTAGATTGTACAGGTGTAGGTTTTTCTGTTGCAGATGGAGCAACTGGAGAATCAGTTTCATTTAGTTCTAATGTAACAATATCTTCAGTAAGTCCTTCAACATATACAGCTGGCTCAAATACTTATACAGCTACTATTGTTGTTCCAGCAGGATATTTAAACGCAGGTACGACATTAACTTGTACTGACACAGCAACTGGTTCAACAACTCCAACTTTTACTTGTACAATAGCTAACTTTCAAGTAGTAGATAATGGAGAAATAAACACAGCAGTTCAACACAGTGTATCAGCAGGAACAGTAGTTTCAGTAACTCCAAGTGTTTATCAAAGAGGTACAAATACATATACAGCAAGCATAACTATACCCGATGGTTATCAAGATGCAGGAACTGCTATAAACACTTGTACTGACACAGCAACTGGTCTAATTAAAGTAAGCGATTCCAATTCAATAGATATATCAAGTGAAAGTGTAGATAATCCAGGACCAAATGGAGAATTTGCTTGTAATCTCCAAGCTGACACAGTTGCTTATTATGTAGGAACAATTCAAAACGGAACTACATTATATAGAGACATTGATAGGACATTAGTTTTTGGAGGTGTAGATAAATGGCATAGACTTGAAGTTCCAAATTCAGATGGTGAAATTATCGGTAGATATGCAAGAATAGGTTCTTACTTAAACGATGTAAGTAATTTAAGTCAATGTGGATTAGGTGAAGGTTCAGGTTCTGGTGTAGGAGAACAATTACCTCCTACTGTAAATGTAACTGCAAGCAACTCTGATTCCAATTCAGCTGCAGTATCTTTTATATATCAAAAAACAACACTTACAGTTACAACAGCTAATATAACTGGAGATATAACTTATCAGTGGTATAAAGGAACTTTTGCTGATGGAGGAACTGCTGTCTTAAGTCCAATCTCTGGAGAAACAAGTGATAAACTCATTATTAATGAAATTGGAGGTGGAGGTGAAACACAAACAACTACAGGACAATTATATTACAATTGTTTAGTTAGTGGTCAATATGAAGATGACTTAAATCGTGGAATTTTATGGGACTCAAGACCTCAATTTACAGACTTAAGATTTGTATCTAGTAATGCTGCAAGTGATACAGCTTGTGCTTCTGCAACAGAAGTAACTATATGGGGAGATAGGGATAGTGTTACTAATTTTTGTGTTGGTAATCAATTTTACAGCAATGCACAAGGAAGCTCTTCACCGTCTTTATCGGCAGGTACATACTCAACAAGTACAGATGGAACAAATGGACAATTTAGATACATAGAATCTAATGGAGTTGCAAGTGCTTGTGTTAATGGTGGATGTGAAGGAGTTGATCCAACACCAGATCCAGTTCCTGTTCAACAACGATTACTTGCAAGAAGATGTCAAGGTCAAGCATCTCCAGGAGTGTATGAATATTTTAGATTTGATGGATTTCAGTATGCAAACGAAGGAGATACATTTGATAATATATTAGACATAGGCGATGTTAGTCAATCTGGTGGAAGAGGATGTTATGAGATAATAGAAACTTACGCAGATGACTTTGATTTTCCTGGTCCATATTTCAACATAGTACAGTCAGATATACAAAGACTTCAGCCTTATGGTACTTGTCAAGAATGTATAGGACAGTTACCTGCACCAGAAGAACCAGAAGAACCAGAAATTCCATTTTACTATGCAAGATTTATAGATTGTGGTCAAAGTGGTGGTACTATAACTGGTGTAGTTTCTACAAGTCAAATATCAACAAACCTTGTAATTAAAACAAATAATGTTTGTAAAGAATACTTGGACGATGTTCAGGTAAGTGGACCTTTTGACTTATCAAGTTTTACAACTTTCTTTGGTTGTGATATTTGTCAAGCTACACTTCCTCAAGTTGACCCAACTCCTACTCTATCCTTTTTTAGAGCTTATGGTGATTGTGCAACTGGAGGTTCAGATATTCTAAAAAGCTACGGTAGTTTTACTGATTTAGGTAGTAATTATCCTGCAGTAATAAATGACAATGGTATTTGTATGCAAGATTTGAATCAAGTAGGATTGGAATCAGAAGTAAATGTTGCAAACTTAACAACATATTCTAATTGTGCAGATTGTAATGAAGCTGTTAATCCTACTCCAGAACCAGATCCAGATCCAACTCCTACTATAACTAAATTTAAAGTATCAAGCCAACCACAACTATCTGCTTCATTTGCTTGTTCAAGCGTGGTAATATTTGATGTTAAACTTGCTTATTCAGGAACACTTGGTGATGGAACTCGTCTATACACAAATGATACACTAACAACCCTATATACTCCAGCAAGTACAGATTTTGTTAAATCAGATGCAGGAGCTGTATTTAGAATAGGTGTAAATAATCCTGGAGAAGTATCTAATTATGTAGTTTGTTAGATTCTTGTAATACTATATTGTTTTTTATAGTTATATACTAAAAGAAAAGATATGGCGGTATTAACAAGCTCTACGTTGGAATTATATTGTTGGACTGGTAGATTTGATAATCAGCCAACATCTCCACAATATACAATAACAAAAACAAATCCAGATTTAAACAATACAGTTAGATTTGAAATAGCTGAACTTGTACAAGATTATATTGAGATTGTGTTTGATAATAATTATGGAATAGCTTCAAGCGGACTTTCTAATATTAAATCTACTTGTTGGTGGACTTATGATAAAACAAATACATATAGTGACGCTACACCAACTACAATTGATACAGGATATGGAATAGCAACAAAAGGATATGGATATTTTGAAGATGGAATAAACTCTAACAATGTATCATCTAAATTAATTAGTAATCAGTACGTTTATTTGCCAGAAGGAGAAGCTGTAAGAGTTCCAGTGTATAAAGGTCCTAATGGTGTTAGTATTGTTAGATTTTATAGTAAAGATTCTGCAGGAAATGAATTTATTGCAGATAGAGATACAGAAGCAACCTTTTCACAATTACCTTCGACAGAAGATTGTAATAGATTTATTAAATATGCTTCAACTAATGTTGTTGTAAGTAAAATAGAAATTGTATCACAAAACACATCATCTCCTACATATTCAGCAACTACAGGAGAATCAATAGAAACTGTTTATCCTATTTATTTAGATTGCAGTAAATTCAATAACTATAAAATATCATTTATAAATAAATTTGGTGCTATACAAGATTTATGGTTTAACAAGAAAAGAACAGACGCTTTGGATGTTAAAAGAGATAGCTTTAATACAAGCACAATATACTCTACGACTTCTAATGTAAATTACAATACATATAGTCCAACAATGATTGTTCAAGATGTTTCAAGTAAAAAATCTCTTACATTAAACACAGGATTCTTAAAAGAAGAGTACAATGAAACTATAAGACAATTAATGCAATCTGAAGATGTTTGGATTAGAGATAACAATAAGACATTGCCTGTATCAATAAAAGATTCAAGTTTTACTTATAAAACACACCTAAACGACAAACTTGTAAACTATACTGTTCAATTTGAATATGCTTTTGATGGTATCAACACAGTTAGATAATGAAACAAAAAGTACAGCTTTTTATAAATAATGAAGAAGTAGATGTTTTTCAAGATGGTTCTATTACAATACAGTCATCTATAAAAGATGTAAAAGATCCTGGTAAAATATTTACAGACTTTAGTAAAAACTTTACTTTACCTGCTTCAAATAATAACAACAAGATATTTAAACATTATTACAAATATGGTGTTGATGTGGTAGATAGTGGAGGATTTGATGCGTCAATTTCACAAGAAGCAAGAATAGAGATAAACAATAGAGTCTTTAGAGAAGGCTATATAATGCTTGAAGGAGTAGATCTTAAATATAATAATCCTTCAACATACAGGGTTACTTTTTATGGTAATCTTAGATTCTTAAGAGAAAAATTAGATAATACTAAATTATCTGACTTAACATTTCTAAAGAACTTTTATCTAAATTATCAACCAATAGGGACTGATAGTGTTTATGAATTTCTAACATCATCAAAAAATATTACAGATGAGTTTGGAACTACACACACACAGCCTTTAGTTGTTCCGCTTATTACGCATACAGATAGATTATATTATAACAGTGACACAGCTTACTATGGAACTTTAGCAGATGGTAATTTATATTATGATGGAAGTTATAGTTCTTTATCAAGAAACGGAGTTAGCTGGGATCAATTAAAACCAGCTATTAGAATAGATATAATAATAAAAGCAATAGAAAAATTATTGTCTGAAGAAGATCAGACAGTTTCTTTTTCTACTGACTTCTTTAACTCAATAAATTTAGATTATTATAATCTTTATATGTGGTTGCATCAAAAGGAAGGCAAGATAGATAGTGAAGATGAAGAAGGTAAAATAACAACCTTGATTGATAAGTTCAATATAGGAACAATACCAAGTTATGTATCAGGGACAAGTGCAGTAGGATTTACTGCTCAATTTATAAATTCATCAGGAATAGGAAGTGGAGCTACTGCAGATAAAGTAAAAATAACTATTAATAGTCCTAAAGTAGATACTGTTCTTGCAAGACTAAGTCTTGTTAGTTCAGACACTACAACTAAATATGATGTAAGAATAGAAAGAAATGGTATTACTTATAAAGAATTTACACAAGAAGTACAAACAGGAACTACAGATTATTTAGAAACGGACTTGGATGAAGGTACTTACACTTTTACGGTTATAACTGAATCTGGTGCAACTATAAATTTTGACTCTGGTTTTGAATTAAGATTAATTGCAAGAATAGATAGAGATTATTTTGACGGAAGTGTAAATGTGCCTGATATTGTAAGAACTGCATCAAATTTATCTACTAATACTACAGGTATTTTTTATACAAGAGAGAATTTGCCAGATATAACTGTTCTTGATTTTCTATCAGGCATATTTAAAATGTTTAATCTTGTTGCAGAAGTTAGAAATGATTCTCCTACACAAAAAACAATTGTTGTTAAAACTTTAGATGATTTTTATACATCTTCACTTGTAGAAACAGATTTAACAAGAAATATTAATGTAGAGTCAAGTAGTGTAAATAAAACTCTACCATATACAAAAATTACATTTGAATATGAAGACACAGATTCTTTACTTGCAAAACAACACAAAGAAGCAAATAATATAACTTGGGGTGGTGAATTTGTGGATATAAAAGGTAATAGTAGATATGAAAGCGAATATGTAATAAAACCATTTTTTGGTCATATGAAGTTTGAAAGACTGAAAGATGACAATACAGGAGATTTTTCAGATGTACAAGTCGGTTTTAGTGTGACTAAATCTAATGAAGATTCAACAGCAGGAACACAAGAAAAATATAATCCATATATTGGTAAACCAGTGTTATTTTATCCTATACTTATTACAGGAGATGAAATACCTTATGTATATAATGATAGAGCTGCCAACACAACAGCTACTTCTTATTTTATACCAAGTAATGCTGTTGACACACAAACATCACAAACAAATCACTTTGGAGCAGAAAAGAATGAATATAATGCAAATGTAGATGGCTCTGAAAGTTATGAGGATAATTTATATTCACAATACTATAGAAACTATATTCTTTCTGTATTTAATAAATTTAATAGGTTAACTAAGCTTAAAGCAGTTTTAACTAATGCTTTTATAAGTAACTTTTCTCTTGCGGATACTGTTGTTGTTTCAGGAGAAAAATATAATATAAATAAAATAAATTTAGATATAGTAACAGGTAAAGCTGATTTAGAACTTATTTCAACATATGCAGCTGTTAGTTATTTATGTTTACCTTCGTTATTTGAAGTAAGAGTAGAAGTCATAACAGGAGGATATTTATATATATTTAGTAACAGATATGGTATTTATCAATTAGCTGCAGGTACTTACACATTTAGTAATGTTCCTTCAGCTCATCCAATAGCTTTCCACAATAACGGAAAAGAATCGTTAATCAGTTATACAGGTGCAGTTAATGCAGGATCTAAAACAGGTCTTGACGGAAATACATATACATATTATTCTGGTGATGTAACAGTAACAGTAAATGGTGACTTTGGAGCTATTAGCTACGAGTGTTATAATCACGGATATATGGGTGGTGAAAACAACTTAACATACAATGCAACTTGTTCAGTAGCACCGACTCCAACACCAACACCAGGAACACTAACAGTAGATGCAACAGATATATCAGTAGATACTGCATTAATAACAGCAGACCAAACAGACGAATAATGATTAAATTAATAATAGAACTATTAAAGACAGATAATTTTTATGGAGTTAATCCTTATATAGATATTGCTAAAGGAAAGTATAAAGCTCCTTTGACAATAACAGAAGCAAAAGAAGTAATTAAACGTAGATGGTATGGCAGATAATAAACAATTAGTATATAATATAAAGATTACTGAAGACGGTACATTTATAATAAAAGAATTAAATGTAGAGACCAAAGATGCTGCTGTAGCTTTTCAAGCTCTAAATAAAAGTATTAGAGAAAATGCTAAAGAAAGTAAATTAACTGCTTCTGCATTGCAGGCACAGATTAATCAGTTAAAGAAGTTAAGAAATGCCAACACTACAAATAACGATGTATTTAGAAAGCAAACTGAAGATATACGATTATTAGAAGATGAGTATAAAAAATTAACTTTAGTTACACAGCAACAAACAGATAAAACAGGGTTAGCTTCTGCAACGCTTGTTGAATTTAGTAGAGGTATTCAAGATGCTAACTATGGATTTAGAGGTGTAGCAAATAACTTATCTCAATTAACTACATTAATGACTACTTTAGTAGGGACTACAGGTGGTCTTAAAAATGCTTTTTCAGCCTTAAGAAAAGCTTTCACAGGTCCAATAGGATTTTTAGTTGTAGCAAATATTGTTATTGCAGCACTTGAAAGATTATCTATGCAAGGTGAAAAAGCTGCACGATCTATTGAAAATTTTGACGCTTCTATTATTACATCAACTAAAGAGTTAAGAAGATACAAAGATTTATTAGACAGTGTAAATACAACTCTTGAAAAAAGACAAGAAGTTACTGATTTAATAACAGCTACAGATAGTAAATTTGCAGAAGTAATTCAAGCTCAATTAGGAGATCAGGAAGCTATAAATAAACTAACAGCAGATTATGTTAATTTACAATTAAACTTAAGAGAGCAAGAAGAAATATTTAATGAAAACGCAAAAGTAACTGCTGGTAATCAATTAACACAAGCAGAGCTTATTAAAGAGCAAACAAGATTACAAAAAATTCTTAACGTTGAATTGGAAGAAGGTGATATAAGTGCAAGAACTGCTTCAGACTTAGCGTCAATTGATAAATTATTAGATGCTTATGATAAACAAAATACAGCTATAATAAAACGTAGAGATTTATTAATTGATTTTAATGATTTATTAAAAAAACCAGATACATTTGATTTTTCCACTGCTGGTTTTACTGATCCAGAAGAAGACTTTGATGAAGGTAAGTTTTTAGAAGACTTTCTTGGTATTCCTGAAGATATTGATTTTAGCAATATACCTTTTTTAGATGCAGCAGAAATTGCGTTTAATGAAAGAGCAGAATATTTAAAACAATTTCAAATACAGAGTGCAGATGATAGAATTAACTTAGCTGAAGATAATGCTATAAAAGAACTTGATTTATTATATCAAGACTTAGATAATAGAATAGGATATGAAGAAGATCTTACTAAGATTACAGAATTTTATGCCAATGAAAGAATTAAAGTTGGTGATAAAGAATCTGAAGCAAGACAAAGAAGTATTAGAGAAATAGGAAGAGCTGTTTCTTCTGTAGGTAAATTACTTCAAGATGTTGCAGGAGAAAATAAAAATTTAGCTGTAGCAGGAGTAATTATAGAAAAAGCAGGTGCTATAGCACAAATAATATCTAACACAGCTATAGCTAATGCTAAGGCTGTAGCTGCTTTTCCTATAACAGCTGGACAACCATTTGTTGGGATAAACACAGCTTCTGCAGGTGTATCAATAGCTTCAACAATAGCACAAGCATCTAAAGCAGTACAAGAGATTAAAAATCCATCAAGCGGATCGTCAGGTGGAGGTGCTGCATCAGCTTTACGATCAACACCAATACAAGCTCCTGCATTTAATGTAGTAGGTGCAACACAAGAAAGTCAATTGGCTCAAACAATATCACAAGCCGAACAACAGCCAATAAAAGCTTTCGTTGTAGCATCTGATGTATCAACAGCACAGGAACTTGAACGTAGTACAATTGAAGGAGCATCTATTGGATAATAAAACAAAATAGACCTAGTAGGGTTATTTAATTATGGAAAAGATAATAGAACTTATTATAGACGAAGAAAATGAGATTAGTGGTATTGAAGCTATCTCTGTCGTTGAAAATCCTGCAATAGAAGAAGATTTTATTGCACTAAAAGAACATAAAGATATTAAGCTTGCAGAAGTAGATGCAGAACAAAGGATTCTTATGGGTCCTGCACTTATACCTAACAAGAAGATATTTAGAAAAGGAGAAGAAGATGATTATTATATATACTTCTCTGAAGATACAGTTAGAAAAGCATCTGAATTATTCTTTATAAAAAGTAAACATCAGAACTCTACATTTGAACATTCATTTGAATTATCTGATATGTCAGTTGTAGAATCTTGGCTAATAGAAGACCCTAAAAATGATAAAGCATCAGCTTATGGTTTTGACCTACCAAAAGGAACTTGGATGGTATCAATGAAAGTATTAAATGATGATGTATGGAAAGCAGTAAAAGAAGGAGAAGTAAAAGGATTTTCTATAGAGGGATATTTTGCTGATGGACTTGAAAGACCAAAAGAAAGTGTAGAAGAAAATGCTTGCTCTGAATGTTTAAGTGAACTTAATGCAGAGTTTGATCTTGCAGAAGTATTAGCAAGCTTAACTGAAGAAGTAGAGCTTGAATCTTATGGAGGTTATCCACAGTCTGCAAAGAACAATGCTAAAAGAGGTATTGCTTTAAACGAAAAAGTAAACAATAAATGTGCAACTCAAGTTGGTAAGGTTAGAGCAAGACAGCTTGAGAAAGGAGAGAAATTTACTCTACCTACATTAAAAAGAATATATTCTTATTTATCAAGAGCAGCTGCTTATTATGATCCAGGTAACAATGAAGCTTGTGGTACTATTTCATATTTATTATGGGGTGGTAAATCAATGCTTAACTGGACAACATCTAAACTAAAAGGACTTGATGCTATAGAAGCATCTTCAACAATTATAGATGGAAGAGCTGCCTATTCAACACAGGAAGAAGCAGAAAAAGCTGCTGAAGATATTGGCTGTCAAGGTTATCATACACACGAGTACGAAGGTGATGTTTGGTATATGCCTTGTGAGGAACACAATCTAAAAGCTCCTTGCCAAGATGGATATGAGCAGATAGGTATGAAAGATAAAGATGGTAGAAAAGTGCCTAATTGTGTTCCAATAAAATGAGAAGAAGGAAAAACGCAACATTAAGTTATTCATCACCAAGAAACTCATCAAGAGCTTGTTTGTGTCCAGATGGTAGAACATATTCAAGAAAATGTTGTGATGGAACATTAGAAGCACAAGGGATAGGAAGCATACATAAGACAAGTAATTATTTATTACAAGAAAATAGAGATTTAATATTATCAGAAAATAACGATAAAATAACTTTAGAATAATGGCAGATAAAAAAATATCACAATTAAACGCAGTAACAGCTTCTGATTTAGACGGAACAGAAGTGTTTGCTATAGTTCATTCATCAGAAACTAAAAAAACAACATTATCAAGTTTAGAAACACATATTGTAACACATCTAACATCAACTAATATAACAGTTGTTTCAGGAGGTGGTGATATAGATTTAAATGATTCTGCTTATGATGATGCAGAAATGATTAAGTTGAGCTGGTCAGGTGGGTCTGATACAATAGAAATAACTTTACCAGATGCAACAGCATCAAAAAACAGCAATAGACAAATTAGACTTATAACAGATAGTACTTACACCACTAACACACACGCAGATTTAACACCAAGAGCAACTCAAAATTTAGATGGAAGTAGTAGCCATTACAGAATTAATAAAGCGTATGAAGGAATAACAGTATGGTGTGATGGAACTGAATGGTTTATAATTCAAGCTAAAGCATCTTAAAAATACAACAGAATAAATTTAATCGGTAATAACTATAAATAAGAATCTTATGAAAGCAAGTGAAATTGTAACAAAAATCAAAGATGTTCTTTTATCAACTAATTCAGAAGAAGAAATAACTACTCCTGAAGTTGAGTTAAAAGAAGATGCTCCTAAAGCTAAAGCTAAAAAAGAAGAAGCTGTAAAGGAGATTAAAGAAGAAGCTACTGCAGCACAAGGCGATGGAAGAATCGAGTATAGTGCAGAAGAAGCTACTGAAGAACTACAAGAGGATAACTACGAAGAAGACATCGTAGAAGAAACTCCTGCAGTAGAATATGCTACTAAAGATGAAGTTAATGAACTTAAATCAATGGTAGAGAAATTAAGAGGTATGATTGAAGCTAAAGAAGAAGCTCAAGAAGAAGTTCCACAAGAATTATCTGCTGATGAGCCTGCTGAAGCAATCTCTCATTCACCAGAAAACGAAGTAAGTAATAATATTGGTGTTAGGTTTTCTCCTAATGCAAATAGAAATACTACTTACAATAGAGTATTAAACGCAATAACTAATAATTAATTAATTTTTAAATAATGGCAACAACAACTAATATAACTACTACTTACGCTGGTGAATTTGCTGGGAAATATATTTCAGCTGCTCTTTTATCAGGTAAAACTTTAGCAGAGGGGAATCTTACAATAGTACCTAATGTTAAGTATAAACAAGTAATGAAAAAAGTGGCAACAGATGACATCGTAAAAGACGCAACTTGTGACTTCGCTGATACATCAACACTTACTCTTACTGAAAGAATCTTACAACCTGAAGAGTTCCAAGTGAACCTTGAGTTATGTAAGAAAGACTTTAGATCTGACTGGGAAGCTGCACAAATGGGATATTCTGCATTTGATAACTTACCATCTAACTTCTCTGACTTTTTAATTGCTCACGTTGCAGATAAAGTAGCTCAAAGAATTGAGACTAACATCTGGACAGGTGCTAACGGAACTGCAGGTCAATTTGACGGATTCATCACTACTTTAGGTGCTGATGCAGACGTAGTTGATGTGGTAGGTACAACTTCAACTGCAGCTAACATTATCGAAGAGTTAGGTAAAATTGCTGATGCAATTCCTTCAACTGTATATGGTGCAGAAGATACGACTATTTACTTACCAGCTGATATGTACAGAAACTATGTAAGAGCTTTAGGTGGATTTGGTGCAGCAGGATTAGGTGCAGCAGGTACTAACAATGAAGGTACTCAATGGTACAGTATGGGTTCTGGTTTACAATTTGATGGTATTCAAGTAGTTTACGCTCCAGGTTTATCAACAAGTGATGCTGTAGCAGCTCAAAAATCAAACTTATTCTTCGGAACTGGTCTTTTATCTGACCAAAACGAAGTAAAAGTAATTGATATGGCTGACCTAGATGGTTCTCAAAACGTAAGAGTCGTTATGAGATTTACTGCTGGTATTCAGCACGGAATTGGAAGTGAAGTAGTATTATACGCTACTGCATAATAAATAATTGTTCAACTTAAAAAAGGGTAGGTAAGCCTTGAGCCTGCCGCCCTTTTTTTATATAAAAAATAAAAAATTATGGCTTGTGATTTAACATTAGGAAGAAAAGAACCTTGTAAAGATGTCGTTGGTGGAATAAAAAATATTTATTTTGTTGACTTTGGCGACTTAACATTAACATTTGATGCAACAGATACAGACGTAATTGAGTCTGTAGGAACTACAGTTGCTAACTACAAATATGAAGTAAAGGGTAACTCATCATTAGAGCAAACAGTAAATTCTTCAAGAGAAAACGGAACTACTTTTTATGAGCAAACATTAAATTTAACTCTTCATAAACTTACAAAAGAAGATAATAAAGAATTAAAATTAATGGCTTACGGAAGACCTCACGTTGTAGTAGAAGACTATAACAAAAATTTAATGATTATGGGTCTTGAACACGGTGCAGATGTATCTGGAGGTACAATTGTAACTGGTGCAGCTATGGGAGACTTAAGTGGATATACATTAACTTTAACAGGTATGGAAACAATGCCTGCTAACTTTATTGAAAAAACTTCACCAACTGAATCAGTATCTACTACTCTTACAAATGCAGGATTTGCTGCTCCAACTGTAGGTACTAACTCTTAAACAGAGTATGTTCTTAAACATAGAAAGGGGACTTTTATAGTCCTCTTTTTTTTTGAACAATATTAAGCTTTATAGGTTATATAGGTATGATAAGATTATCACCAACAACTTCATCTCAAACTGTAAGTATAATACCTAGAGTATATACAGTTGCCAGTGACTTATCTATGGTTGTCATAGAAGATGGAACAAGGAAGACTCAAACAATAACAGGAATTACTTCAGCTTTATCTGCTAATGGTAATTTCTTGGATATGTCTATTGCATTTAGTATTTTAACTGCAGAAAACAGTTATTCGTTTGAGCTTAAACAAGGAAACACTTTATTATATAGAGGTAAAGCATACTGTACATCACAAACAGATAATACAACAGACCATACATTAAACAGTAATAAGTATAACCAGTATGTTGGTACTGATACGGATGACCAAAAATATATTGTAATATGAACAAAGTAAAAGTAATAAATTTAGCAGGGTATGAAGTACCAAGCATAAAAGAATCTACCAGATATGATTGGGTAGAATACGGTGACGACAATAACTATTTTGGTGACATTATAGATAGATATACAGGAAGTCCTACAAACTCAAGATGTATTAATGGTATTACTGATCTTATTTATGGAAGAGGATTAAATGCAACAGATTCAGAAGATAATCCTGTTCAGTTTGGTCAAATGCAACAAATATTAAAAGATGTAGATGTAAGAAGAATAGCAGGAGATTTAAAATTATTAGGACAAGCATCCATTCAAATTGTATATAATAAAAGGAAAACAAAGATAATGCAGCTTAAGCATTTTCCTACTGAAACATTAAGAGCAGAAAAAGCAAAAGATGGTAAAATAACAGGATATTATTATCATCCTAAATGGAAAGATATAAAACCTGCAGACAAGCCTAAAAGAATACCAGCATTTAAACACGGTAGAAAAAGTGAAACTGTAGAGATTTATATGATAAAGCCATATAGAGCTGGTTTTTATTATTATTCACCTGTAGATTATCAAGGATGTTTACAGTATTGTAATTTAGAGGAAGAAGTATCAAACTATCACATTAATAATATACAAAATGGTTTACAGCCATCATTGTTATTAAACTTTAATAATGGTATTCCAGGTGATGAAGCACAGGAGATGATTGAACGCAAGATATATGAGAAGTTTAGTGGATCATCAAACGCAGGTAGATTTATCTTAGCATTTAACGATAATGCAGAGAATCAATCTACAGTAGAGCCAATACATTTACCAGATGCTCACGCACAATATGACTTTTTAGCAAAAGAATCAAGAGAAAAGATAATGATTGGTCACGGTGTTGTTTCTCCTATACTTCTTGGTATAAAAGATAATACTGGATTTGGAAATAATGCAGAAGAATTAAGAACTGCATCTGTTTTGATGGATAACATTGTAATTAGACCATTTCAGACCCTACTAATCAACTCATTTAATGAATTGCTATCACTTAATGGTATAAACCTTAATCTTTACTTTGTTACTCTACAACCAATTGAGTTTACAGAGCTTGATAATATTGAAACAAAGATTAAAAGAGAGGAAGAAACAGGTGAAAAGCTGTCTAGTCAAGATAAAAATGATTTTGATGATGAACAGGGAGATGACCTTCTTAAACAACTAGAGTCATTAGGAGAAAAAGTAGATGAAAATGACTGGGAGCTTATTCACACAGAAAAAGTAGAAGATACAGAAGCAGAATTTGACTTTACTAAACTTGCAGAAGTATCAAAAGATGATGCTAAACCTAATAAGGAGTCATCTCAAGATAATTCAACATATAAGGTTAGGTATTCTTATGGTCCTGTAAGAAATTCAGCTGATAGCAGACGCTTTTGTCAAAGAATGGAGCTTTTAACAGGTCAAAATTTAGTATTTAGAAAAGAAGATATAAATATGATGTCTTTTAGGGGTGTAAATAAAGAATTAGGTCACAAAAAACAAAACTATTCATTATTTAAGTATAAAGGCGGTGTAAATTGTCATCATTTTTGGGAATTAAAGGTGTATAAGAGAAGAGTAAACGATAATAACCTAGTTAGTGAAGCAGAAGCAATAAAAGATGGCTTAAAAGAGCCTAAAAACCCTTCTGAAGTAGAAATTGCACCAAGAGATATGGCAAACAGAGGACATCATCCAAATTATAAAAAATGAAAGCATTATTTATCACACTTGAGGAATTAAAAAGGAAATCTATTATAGATGGGAATGTAGATACTGATAAACTAATACAGTTTGTTGAAGTAGCACAAGATACTTATATACAAACGCAATTAGGAACGGTTTTATATGACAAATTACAAACAGACATAAAAAACAGTACTTTAACTGGTAATTATTCTATTCTTGTAAACACATACTTAAAACCAATGCTAATTTGGTTTAGTCAATCAGAATATATGAAATATGCAGCGTTTCAAATATCAAATGGAGGTGTATTTAAACATAGATCAGAAAATAGTGATTCAGCATCAATAGAAGAGATTAATAATTTAGTACATCAAGCTAAAACTACTGCAGATTTTTATACACAAAGGTTTCTTGGTTATATGAACCAGAATAGTGAACTATATCCAGAATATACAGCTAGTCAAGATGGAGGTATGTCTCCAGAAAGAGATCAAAATATGACAGGATGGGTGCTATAAACAAAAAGAAAACATATAAGCCTAAGAAAGAAAACGAAATAAAATTAATGAGTTATATAAAAAAGATTAAAGATGTCGTTTGGAAGCGTTTATAATGACAGTTGGTGGGGAAACGATAGTGAATCTAATAATTGGGGAATAATTTATCCAGTATAAAAAAATGGGATTTGGAGAGATATATAGCGTAAGTTGGTTTGGAAATACAAATGAAGGAAATGGATGGGGAATAATATATCCGTTTAATGCAGATGGTTCACACTTAACAGTAGATACGACATTATTTAGTGCAGATAGTACAACTTTAACAGCAGACGCAACAGTATATTAAAATAAATTAAAATGGCAAAACAAACAATAAATATAGGTACTTCAGCGAATGATGGGACAGGTGACCCATTAAGAACCGCTATGGACAAAACAAATGATAACTTTACAGAGTTATATAATGGTGCTGGTGGTGTAGCTGATGGAGCAGTAACTACAGCAAAATTAGCAGATGACGCAGTTGATTCAGCTAAAATAGCTGATGGAGCTGTTGATACAGTTCATATTGCTGATTCAAATATTACTACTGCTAAAATAGCAGCAGACGCAGTAACTTATGCTAAATTAGGAGCAGAGTTTACAACAATTCAAGCTTTAAGCGGAACTGCAGTAGATTGGTCAGCAGCAACAATATTCACTAAAACAATAACAGGAACAGAAGC
>WLWH01001096.1_pt1 | contig 19327 bp, 40 predicted proteins | sample 6712741 | NCBI WGS metagenome assembly WLWH01 (sample SAMN12718694, study PRJNA515312) | sponge metagenome | isolation source: marine sponge | host: Mycale hentscheli | place: New Zealand: South Island, Marlborough, Capsize Point | collected 2003-05-01
ACGCTCCACCTATCGAAGCAGACGCACCATCCGTGGAGGATATCGTAGCAGGTGTATGGGATGAAGAAATGACCACACACGACAAACCAAATAGTTTTGGAAAACGTCTACGAGATATCTTCCCAACCCTATGGGGCATCAAATAGTTGACACAAACGAGCAGATAAGGTATAATAGTAACATGACATACGATTTTAAGGAAGACCCATATCAGATCACCGACATTGTATTAAAGCACCTTGCTTATTCAAAGGGATACAACGATGCTTTGAGAGATGTTATGGAAAACGTGGACGTACCACAAAGAGATAGAATAATCTCTATGTTGGAAGGCATGTTTCAAGATGCCTAAATATATTTATCGTTGCTCTGACTGTGGAGCAGACAGAGAGTTAGAGCATTCGATGAATGAAGACCCTATCATACAATGTTATATGTGTGATGACCACTTTATGCGTCGTGTACCCCAGACAACTGCCGCCGTTTTTAACGGTAGTGGATTCTACAAAACAGATAGTAGGAAAAAATGATTAGTTTAGCAAAGCAAATAGAACTATTAGCAGACCTATCCATCAACTATCAATATAAGTTAGAAGCAGATAGTGCAGAATGGGAATTATTTTTTAAGGCGAACGACCTCGCCGTACCTTTTGCAACACTATATCAACTAAAACTGGTACAGTTTTCACCTGTTGAACAACAGGCAATGGAAATGGAGAATATGGTTCGTAAGAGTTTTTACAACCTGTGCCACGCTTTAAACATCCCAAGAGAGAGCAATCACTTGTCTATTCCTGATATGTTTAGGCGGTCACCTAACCCAGCACTACCCTTCTGGGATGAGGATACTCAAGCGGAGATAGACATGCTTGTAAGGAGTTACAAATGAACCCCATATCTTATCTCAAATCCTTCAAGAAAGTCCGTCAGGAGCGTTCTCAGGGCTGGAAATGGGAGAGGTGCTATTGCCTGAGCCAGCGACGGCAACCAGATCAATACATTGATACAGATGGTATACTAAAGTGTGGCAATTGTAGAGTCTACATCTCAGGAGGATACTAGTATGACAGATATCCAGACCTGTGAGGTATGTGGACAACAATTCTACGGGTTTGGTAATGTCATTAAAAGATGTGAGAGGTGTCGTTAAAATGGGACATTGCGGATACTGCCTCATTGAAATTGATTCAGAAGCATTGTTCTGTAGCCCAGAACATGCACACCTATGGTATGAAAGTTTAGAGGAGAGCAACTATGACTATGGAGAATAGTAAAAAGATGCTTCCATATTTCGATATATGTGGAAGTTGCGAGGGATATTTTGCAAAGCATGTAAGCACCATTGAAATATGTTCAATGTGTTTTCAACGTATCAGCATGGACTTGTGGGGATATGATGGTGTACCAACAGAATAACTTCACATTTCAACACACCTACGTCTGTAGTGTTTGCAACACAGCGGGGGATCGTATGAAATTCTACCGCCCTGTTGATATGATATGCAGAAAGGAATGCTATGATTATAGATAGTTGGACAGACTATGTAATAGCAATAGTTTTAATTTTAAGTGTGTGGAGTTTTGTATATAAATTTATGGAGAAACGACAATGAAAACCCAAAGAAATTTATTGCGTTTTGAAACTCACAGAAATTTCTTAGAATCAAAACTCAGAATAATTTTCCAAGACCAGAAAAATTTTCTAGAGCAGAAGAATTTTTCAGAACAGAAGAATTTTTTGGAGCCCTACGCAGTAAATGTAGTTAAAAATTTCAAAGCAGGAGTTGGTTCCCTTGGCAAAAAAGTCAAAGAAGTTGAAGAGGACGCAAGAAGGAGGTTCTGCGACTACCCATCAGCATAAGAAGACTGCTCCAAAATCGGGGGCAGAGAAGAAACCAAAACAATATAAAACAAAAGAACAACGCATAGGAGACTATGAAGAACTACCTGTGATAGTTCATTTTGATATTTAGTGGCGTGTAACTCAACGGCAGAGTACCCGACTGTTAATCGGGCAGTTGTAAGTTCGAATCTTACCACGCCAGCGTCAAGGAATGAGAGGAAACACTATGAAAGATAACCTAGAAGGCTTTATTTTTGGCTTTGCCTTAGCCTTTACTGTTGTATACCTGTGCTCCATAATTTTCGGGGGGTAGAAAACGCATACAGAACTACACCTAGTATAAACATATAATACTTATGGTCTCAAATGCTCTCACAGGGTCTTATTTCCCCCTTTTTGACCCACTTTCTTCCACAAAAGATGTTACTGATATATTGTGTTGTTGAGCCGCTATTTGATATTGTAATAGTTTTATGGTTTATTGTGCACTATATAAAATAGAAAAAACTTCACAAAAACAAAGCAAATAAGGAAAAAAATAAGAAATAATGCCGTATTATCAGCAAAAAATATGATCTATTGGCCCTTTACAAGCAGGGTTATGAGTAATAGCAGCATTTAGGGCAATTTCTAGTCTCAAATCAGGAGACATGCCCGTATGCTGAGAAGAATGTAAGGAACCAAGGGCTATTGGACCACCAGAACCAATGGCAGTATATCCAAATGGGAAACAAGCATAGTCAGATGTGTCTATTTCCCATAGTGTTCCTTTATATCCTATCAATAATGATGCTTCTTCTTCATCTTTACCCCCGATTTTCTCACGGGCCTTGATATACTCCTCTACAAATACCATTCTTAAGAACTTCTCAACATCCTTTGGATGTTCATTCCAACAACTCATATGTTTTAATATTTGTCCTAATCCACCAGAACCCGCATATCCAATAATAAAATCCCCGACTTTACAAATTTTCGGGGTAGTCATAGATAAAATAGAATCCCCATCACTAGCACCTCTATCACCACTAATGTAAACACTACCCTGATGTGCAATGCCTGCAATGACTGTCATTTATTTTTGCCCTTTCGTAAAAATGCCCTGGAATATTTTTTCTCTTTCGTAATGTTTTTCCCCAGAAGAAAAATCGCCCTGGTTTATTTCGCTGCCTTCGTAATGTCTTGTGCTAAAAAAATTATCAGACATTCCCGACATAAAATATCTCATTTTGTTTATTTCAGACAAACTGGACATTTGTTTCATACCCCCATTATACCAGACAAAGGGTAAAATGTCTACCAAATAAGTAGATTTAGGATTTTGCTGCGGAGGCAGCGAGCAGGTGAGGGGCCGAAGCCCCCCACCGTTATGCTACTTGAGACCAACCAAGGAACGGGTGACCTTGCGAAGTCGGTTCTTCTCAACATTAGTAGCAGGGTCAAAGCCTGACGCACTAATGAGAGCACCCTCATAAGAACCGTTACGGCTCTGACGATGCCAATCCAAACGCTCCGTCATAGCGTTGAGAGCAGTCCACGCAGTTTTCTCTGGCGTGGTCTCGCTTGCCCAAATGTCTTTGAGACTATCCAACTTGTTTTCCCAACGGGTAACCGAAGCAAGTTCGCCACCGACAGGGTTCTTGGGAACATCGGGACGCTCGTAGGCGGTAGTGATAATGTCGTGGAACTTTTTATCATTCACAGAAATAGCCGTGAGTTCCTTCATCTCATTCTCGAAAGCGTCAAGGTAAGCGTGTGCGATACCAAGTGCCTCACGAGCCTCTTGCACACGACCCTCTGTGGTCTGCGTGTGACGAATGCGGAAACTCTGCTTTGCCTTGCGTCCACCGTGACCGATAGCGAAGGTCAGAGTGTTATTGCACACGACACGGATAGGCGTAACGCTTGCCTGAATGGGGTGCGAACCATCGTGAGATGACGACACGAGCAGGTAGTTGTCTGTGGTCTCACCGTTCACAGTAATTTCACGGTTGAGAGACAACGCACCGAATACAACAGTACCATTCTTGATGGAGCCTGCCGTCTCCCAAACGCCACCGCCGTCTAGAATGTTATCACCAAACGAGAAAAGTTCCTCGTTTTGGAAAACACGGTAACGGGAACCGACAACGCCGAGCACATCGGTCTCACCATCGAAAGGGTTAGTGCGAACGTTGGCGAAGAAATCTCCACCGTGGAAACGTCCTGGCAGGGTAACGGGCTCTTGACGCACGTTCCAATTTGACAAGTGTGCAAGATCCAACATCTCGCTAGTGGAAACCGCCTCATCAAACACAGTCCCAAGACCATGCCAAGCGGGTTGGCGAAGGCTGGCAAAAGATGCCATATCCTCGTATTGTTCTAACATGTGACCCATTTTGTTTCTCCTTATCTTTGAGTCTTTTTTGTTTGTATGACTATATTATACCTCAGACCTCTGACAAAAGCAAGCCAAAATAGGTTATTTTTGGTAACAGTTTGGTAACAGAGTTTTACACAGCCTGTGGATAACCTGTGGAAAACGGGGCAGCGGGTTTTGGGGTGGCGGGGGGAGCACTAGGGTAAGAAAGGGATAAGAACCCCTGTGCTCTACCCCCACCACGCTTGTTGTTAGTTGTTATCCCCCAACTAACATAAGACAAAGTAGGAATACTTGTATTGCGATGGCTGATAGAAAAAAGAAACCTATCAGAGTGTTATTCATTCTAGTGTTAGTCTACCATTTGTAGACTCTGGTAGTAACTGAATGGCGTGTTCACCAATGGTGCGTTTGATGACTGCCGTGTTTGGCTCTTCATCGGAAGTGATGGTAAACTCATAACACAACATTCCGTCCTCGTCCTTGGTAACCATGTCGTCCCAAAAAACAAACTTACCTTTTACTAAATAGTCTTCCATTTCATTCCCTTCATCGTTGTTACTATTATACCATAGTGCGGGGGTAAAGTCAATACCCCCACACTTTAGTAGAATGAGGATTCTAGCGAACGCCAGCCTCAATATCCCAGTCTGGCTCTTCTTCTTGTTCGTGAACGGCTACGATACCCGTCCAGTCCCAGGACTCGCCACCCATATTAGTGACAACATCAACGTCCTGTTCAAAGGCACGCAGGGCATTCTCCTCTGCCTGATCTTCGCTATCCGCTTCGACCTCAAGGACGATAGTGTAGCGTCCCTCAACCTCAACCTCATAGTTTGCCATTTTACTTCCTTTCTATCAGTTTAACGTTTGTTAGTTCTTCTATTGTTTGGCTGAACCTTAGTGGCGTTGGGAACGAACCTTCGACCTCTTCCATTTCATATACGACCCGTCCCCACTCATCTTCAGTCAAGGCAACTTCTTCCATTGCCTCCACCGTTTCTTTGTCCCAATACTCAACGTAGAGTTCTGCGTCTTTGGGGTAAAACTCTAGTTGTCTAATAAGTTGTTCGACTAACATTAGTTTTCCTTTCTACCAGGAAGCCTGGTATTGAATGTCTGTCCATGCGTTGTCGAACAGACCGACGGCTTCCAACCTGTCAATAGTTTTGATGGTGTACTCAAGGTCTTGATAGTACCACCCGTCATATTCTGTGCCCCCGAAAAAGAAACCATTCTTAGTCTCAAGCCCATTTTCTTCGGCAACCTCTGAAACATTAACTGAACTATTGTTTCGTGATGCGAGGACTGCCTGACATGCCTCACGCAAGTCACGCAAGTTTTGTGGCGTGACCCACGACTTTTGGCACTCGTCCCGTCCGTCCTGAACGTTTTGGACGAACCAACCATGAATAGCGTTCGCCTTACGCCAATAACCGACGGGGTAGGAGATAGAAATACCTGAAAAACTCATTTTATCAACCCAACCTTTACGACGGTCAGAGAGTTGCGTAAACAACTCGTTTTCTTTCGGGGCATCGCCTAAAAGACTATCCCTCTTAGTACGACTAACATACTCACTAGCCGTCAAATACATATCCAGTCCCATTACTTTTCCTTTCGTTCTTTGTTACTATTATACCAGGGGGGTGTGACACTCAGTTGAATGTCGCCATTTCTTCTATTTTAATTTCTTGTGCGTCATCATAGAGCCAGCCAGGTAGACCCTCTTCATCCAGACGCATGGAAATGAGCCTAATGCACTCGTCCTCGTCATCGGCTACAAAGCAAAAGTAAATAGAAAAATACTCATGTACGAGCCAGATATCCCAGTCTTTCATAACTTCTCCTTTTCTCTTACCCTTATTATACCAATATTGAGGGTCAATGTCAAGTGAGAGTTTATAACAGTTTGATAACGGACCCGCTGCCAGCCCCACTTGGGAGGGGCCACAGAACGTGACCCCCCCACAAGAGATTTTGGGTTATGCAGAGACCTTCGCACGCACTCCACGGGGGAGGGTTGAGTAAAGGGTATCTCCACCCTGAACGGTCAACTCAACAACCTTGCGACCGTTGTGTGCTGTGATGTTCTCAACGATACCATTGATACCGCTGTTAGAAGTGGTGTAAAAATCACCAATCTTGACTGACTTTGCCATTTTATTTCTCCTATTCCGATCAGCCACTCTGACTGATACCTCTATTATACCCTGTACCCGCCTATTTGTCAAGGGGTATAGGGACGATTTCTTTGGAACTTTTCTGAAGGAAACTCCTCAAACAACTTTTCTATGTTATCTATTTTATCTAAACGCTTTTCAGCAACCAACATAGAAAACAAGTTTAGAAGATGTTCCAACCGTGCTTGGTCTCCTTCGAACCAACCACAGTCAAACTCATCAAGGTCTTGTTCGTTTTTAGCCATAAACTCGTCAAGGCTAAACTCACCAAAGGCTTCTAACATCGCAATAACATCGGTGATGTTGATGTAGTAGTCTTTTCCTATCTTTCTTATTTGTGGTTGCCCGTCTTGCCTACTCATTTTCTTCCTCCGAATAAGGCACCTCTGCCTCGTCGAAATACTTTCCAACGTCCTTTACCGCTTGGTCATAGGCCGTTTCCCATTCCCAACCCTGATCCTGTTGTGACTGAATGGTGTTGAGAAAGCGTTGGGCAGGAGCCTCAACCTCGTAGCCGTGTGCCTCAAGAACGAACGTCGGTGCCTTTGTCTCAAAGTTGTAGAGATCTTTCATTCCTAGTTCTTTCACAAAGTAATGACCCACAACACAGGCAGGTGCCCCGTCGTTCCTCACATAGCGACAGGTGTTGTCGTCGTCAAGGTGGTACTCGCAGTCCTCGTAGATGTAGTGTTCTTCGGGGTATTCCCTGTCGGGGTCGTCATTATCCTCATCGGACACCTCAACACAGGAACAACGCTCTTCGTCGTCAGCCTCCTGTTGGGGGTAGATAAAGGTGGGCTCAGCCTGAACGATAGGACCGATACCAGCCAAAACATCTTCCAACTTTAGAACTTTTCTTTCCATTATTTTTTCCCTTCGTTTTTTTTCTTACCCCTATTATACCAGCCAGGAGTTTTTCAGTCAAATTTCTTAGTCCGAAATGTCCGAAATTTTTTCAGAGTTTGATAACAGTTCGGTAACAATAGAATTTTTTGGTGTTTCCAAGGCACTAAAGAATAACTCTAGAATATCTTTAGTCATCAGTAGTCACCTTGCACTCCCCGTCATTCCACCAGGAAAAGTTCCCGTCCTTCCAACGCACGGTAGTCATACGAGAAAAACTAACCTTAGTAACCATGCCTTCCAGCCTTGGCTTGGGCTCATACTCAACAGGAACAAAACCAACCATGCCTGCATCCACACCCAACTCAAAAACTTCCTCATCGTTGATGGTAAATGGATAAACACCATCGCCATAAGAAGTTTGGAAACCAACAGCCTCGTGCTCGGTGCCAGGAATTTCTCCAACTAAGTTAGTTTCAGTTTGATAGTCAGTTGCCTCAAGCCAGGGCATCCAATCTTCGTCACGGATAACATAGCAAGGGTCACCCAACCAATAGTCACCAGCATCCAGGGTGACAAGTTCCTCTACAACTTCTTTACGCATGATCTTCTACCTTCCTCGGGCCGTGTAGTTTCTCTGACTCGTCAATGTAGTCCAGCATTACATCTTTGATAGTGTTTTCATATTTAGTAAAATGGTGGTTACAAAAATCCAGCGTGCCTCCGTCAAAGAAACAACGGAAGTAAGCCTGTGAACCACAAGTATCGCAACGGTCACGCATATCAAGAAGATAAGTAGTTTCTTCTACTTCTTCTTCTACGAGAGCACTACCCGCAGGATGGTTCTTCATCGCTTCTTCTCTAGACATTACTTGACTCCTATCTTGTTGTAGTCACCATAGGTCTTGCCCTTGGCCCACTTCTCAAACGCATGGCAACCTTCGCACAAGTAGTCAAAGGGAAGGCGAGGATTGTGGATCGCTTCGCAATCGTCAAGATGGTAGTCATCTCGTCCCCACCACTTATCCATCTCAAGGTGAATATGGTAAATAGCGTTGTAGTTTTCTTGAGGATAGATACGAATATCTTTATCTTTGTTTTGTGCGATGTAGTCGCCTACATCGTCATCGTCCAAAGAAAAAAGGTAGTCATTGGTATAGTCAGAATACCCTTCCCAATAGGTGTAGCCACCGTCTATCTGATACAAATGGATAGTCTCCATTACAGTCCCTTCTTCCATTCTTGGTTCTTACGGTCGTACTTTTTCTTATTCTTATACCTCGCACTAGCGTTAGACCGACGCAAGTCCTGAATGCGTTGGATATCTTCCCGTGTGCGTTTCCTTTGCTTTATCATGGTTCTATTATACCGCTTTCGTAATGGCGTTGTCAAGTTTTCCAGGTGTGGTGTTGGTCACATTCGTAATAGTCCAAGCATCCTTCGTAATGCCTTTTGTCCGAATTACCTTACTTGGGTCACCACCACCCCATTTGTTCCAAAATGCGTATTTTATGGCAAGCCTTTGTTCGGGTGTCCGTTTTGCCTTTTTCGTCATACTTTCCGTCCTGTGGAGAATAAATACCCTAAATAGGATATTTATCCGATATGCTAGAATTTCGGGGTATCGCACATACACTCATGTAAAAGTGATGTGAGACACATACATCTACGACATAGCGGTCCCCATTTGGACATAGTACACCTCCCTTTTTCATGTCTCTATTATACCAAGGGGGTCTGACAGTTGTCAACCTGATAGCATGTGAGATAGGTCACACGGGGCAGCGAAAGGAAGGGGGTTACCCCCCAACCTTACACCCAACCAGCCTTCACAACCGCCTCTTGGATTGAGACAACATTCTCAACCTCATCGTTGGCGAAATCAACCACCTGGACAATCGGATCTTTGTAATCGTTGTCCAACTGATCCGCAAAGCGGGTTTGGAGGAAGCGTGCCCAACCATCAACATCGGTGGGCATTTCTTCTCCGTCAAAGATTTCCTCTTCCATTTCCTTCTCTGTCTCAAACGCAATCATAATTCTGATTGTCTTGCTCATTTTTTTCCTTCCGTTTCGTGTGAGGGCACTTCCCCCATTCACAACCTAATTATAACACAAAACCACCCCCCTCGTCAAACCCAAAATGGGGCAAATCGGACATTTATTTATAACGATTTGATAACGGGCAGCGGGTCATTGTAGCACGAGGGGTAGGAATCGAACCTACCAAGGATGGTTTTGGAGACCTTCCCGTGCCCAGCACCCCTCGCCTATTCTCTAACTAAAGTAAGTTTCTCAAAATCAACAAGACCAGACTTCACTTTTAGATAACGCTCTTTGTAGTAACGATCCCTGTAGTCAAAGGCCATGTCATCATGTGCAAATGTCCAATAGATATCAGTCCATGCGTCCTCAAAGCCTGTTGGGTCAGCGTTCACGAGGGTATCTCCCCACTATGAGTTATTTGCCTGCCTTTGACTTCACATAACACTACTGTTATGTCATAGGTCTTTACTTTCTTTCTACCCGCTACTTTCTGAAACTCGCCAGTAGCGTGGATCTGTGCCCCATAGGAACTGTTAGCATAGACTTCCATCTCCATGCCGTTCCAATAACACTTGTATGCGTTATTCATTTCATCATCTCCGTTATCTCTGAGAGGTCATCGTTTTCATCGGCTTCGATACCGAAAAACATTAGGGCAATATCTTTCTCATTCATTACTATTCCATCTCGTTATCAAGTGTAGTATTCCACTTGGTATTGGTTTGTGCGAATAAAATAGTATCCGCTTCCGCTACATCTTCTGCCTCAACAAAGATTTTATAAACAAATGTTTTCATTACTATTCCTTACCAGTAGTAGGCAACGACTTTAGCGTTGCGTAGGTTTGACTTCTGAATGTACTCATAGCACAAGTGCTTGTGAGGACGCTTTACTAGTTCGACATATTGCTTGTCCATAGCGTCCCATTGCATTACTGAGTACCAAGTGTTGTAAGACATTAAAGGGTTTCCTTTCGGATATCGTTATGCATTCCGCAAAGAATGGGACTCTTGGGAATAGAGCCACCGTAGTATTCTGCGTAGCAAACACGGCAGTCGTTCCAGATAGCCTCACGGCTATCAATGTGCATATCGCACATAGACTTGCCTCCCCAACCACGGGTAGTTGGGGTAGCCACGCCTTCGGCACGGCAGTCGGTGCAACGACCGACACGGGTACGGTCTTTGCGACCGTGGTCAATGGTGAGAGAGTCTAACATCTCGTCACTTCCTTTCTTTCTATACCCCTATTATACCAGGGGGGTCTGACATTTTGAGGCTTATTTGCTCTAGAGGCTCATGTGACCTTCGTCACCTTATTTGCTCTAGGAGGCTCATCCTCGGGAAGTCTCTAGGGCTACTAGGTAGGCTACTGAGTATTATAGGTCTAACAACCTTAGGTCTAGGAACCATCATGGGTAGCCTGCCCACCTAGTAACTCTGGAAACTTCCCTCTATTTTGTTATATCTTTATTATACACCCTAGGACTGACAATATCAAATCGAAAATGCATATAAAACGGACATTTTGCAAAGTATTTTATGTGAGATAGGTCACGCCCGCAGCCCGTCGCCTAGTCGTAGTAGGCGAGCATGGCCTCCGCATAGTAGGATTGCTCGTCCTGCTCATAGCCAGCGTCGTGGTCTATGAACTGCTCAAACTCGTACTCCTCCTCAATGGCGTACTCGTCCTCGTCCATGAAGAAATCGAACTCGTCCATTTTGGTTCCTTTCGTTGTTGGTAGTTCTATTATACATAATTTAGGTATGTTTGTCAAGTCTATTCGTGTGGTGTTGGTCACATGCGGGGCAGCGACCTTATTTGCCCTAGGTGGCTCATGCCATATGGCCTTATTTGCACCTAGGGGCTCAGGTTATGCACAGACTACGCAACCCCAGTTGTCACAGAGGGTGCAGTCCTCGTCTGCCTCCCACACGAGGATACCATCTTCGGTGATGTAGTTCATGTCGTCCATTTTCTTGCCTCTCTCTTTGTTGTTAGTACAACTATACCATAGGGGTCTGACATTTGTCAAGTTTATTTAGTGTGATATGGGCCACACCGCAGCCGATTTTAGGTCACCTTGCCAGAACTACGCCCACCAACTTTGAGAAAGTTATCTGTTTTATAAATGATGTGAAAACCTTGCTTCGGAACAAGTGTCAAAGAGAAGTCCTCAAGACGCATACGCCTCCACATCACAACACAGTTATCGGCAGAACAATGCGAATATATTTCCGCACGCTCTGACGACAATGGTGTATCGCAAAAGTCACAGGTCACAACAAACCTTTTTTCATCAGATCAAACTCAATGTCAAGAGAAGCCTCTTCCCAGGTTTCCTCAACCAGAACAGCCATAGGCTCATCAGCGTCTACATACATAGCGTCACACCATGAGATGTAGGGAAAAGAAAAATAGATCTTACCATTGTGGTCGGCAAGACGGTCACGCCACATGGTAACCTCGTTATTGCCGACACGGGTAAGAAACTCATCGGGACATGCGTCGGCACGCATTTCCTCAATGCGGTAGATACCGTCAATAGCCATTAGACCGACACCTCACAGAGAGTGGTAACGTCAATAACGTCACCTTGGAACTCCACGGGAACCTCGTTTACGGGGTCGCCGTCTGTCAAAATGACGAGCGTCTCGCCATTGGTGAACTTTACGTTGTAGTAGAACATATTTTGTTCTCCTTTCTTACCTTTATTATACACCAGGGGTCTGACATTTGCAAGTTGAGAAACGGACATATTGGACTACTTTTATGTGATATAGGCCACATGCGGGGCAGCGGAATGGTCACAAGGACCAAACCACCCCATCATCGTCTGTGGAATAACCGAAAGAATAATCAATCGGTGTTTCTTTCTCGTCAATGCCTTCTTCCTCCGCATAACCATCTAAATAGTTCATTAGATGGTCGTCAAGTGCGTCAGTAAATTCCTCATCGTTGAGGTCATCGGACAGTTCGAAGGTTTCTAAATAAGTACCGTTCGGTCCTCCGTGAATAGTTATATCAAAATAAACCTTCATCACGCACCTTCACTTTCTGCACTCTCAAAGAAACCACCACAGGTTCGGCAAAGTGTAACACCTGCAACCTCTTTTGCGTATGCGTTACAGCACACAGAGACCCAACCCTCATTTAGTAGTTTATGAGAAAGTGCTTTGTCATTTAGAGCACCCTTGCCACCAGCGAGGTAGTCCTTCCACAGTTCGGCTTGACCAGGAACGTAGCCGTGTGCTTCTGGAATGTCAGTAGTAACAACATCATCAGCAGAACGCAAGTGTGAGTAACGTGTCTTACCCGTGACAGGAATTTGGAAACCTGTCTTGCCCTTACGCTTTTTAGTTGGGGAAGGTGCGACGATGTTCGCTTCTGCAAAACGTTGTCCGACAGAAACACCTTCAGTATCTTCCCAAAGGTCAGCAGGGTTGAATTCTGTAGCCTCAAGACCAGCGTCCGTGAGGACAGTCTTGGTGGCGACGGCAAACCGCACCCGCTTTGCATTCATCTCAACCATGTACGGTGAGACAACCTCAACCGACAGGTCGGGGTCAATGGTGGAAACGAGAACATCACCCTTGTCAAAAACAGAGGTCAGGTTCAGCGTGTTCGTTGTGTTGCTCATTTTTCCTACTTTCGTTAGTCGTTTTTTCCTTATGCCCCTATTTTACCAAAAAACGGAGATATAGTCAAGCCCAAAATGGGATAATTCGGACATTTATTATAACAGTTTGGTAACGAAACGGCAGCCGCCCCTATCCTCTAGAAACCAATATCTCATTTACTTTTAGTGTAGATGTTCCTCGCCCTGCTGTATAAGTCGCATTTACAATGTGCTTTTTTCCCAACGGCATATGGTAGTCAAAAAAACCATCACCAATGTCTTTATTAGAATAAGCATAAGGCCCATTATGCGTTTCCATCAAATACGCAAGTGCTATTTGGTCATCTTCTGTAAAACCACCTTGATAGTCTACAATGCTATCTCTATATGGGGGGTCTGCATATACAAAGTCTCCGTCTTGTAGTGGTACTTCTCTAAAGTCTTTATTTAGAATAATGGCCTTTCTCAGCATACCCGCTACTTTAGGGATGTTATTTCGCTTAGTTTCGAAAAACTTTTCTCCCTGTGTGCATGTACCAGGAGGGGTGCTATATCTACGGTTACATTTGATATATGCCTTCCACATACCGTTGAAGTTTACCATGAGCATGAATAGCAAGATACCAGATAGCAGGGTGCTCTTTTTGTCTTTATATTCCAGGCAGTAGATATCTCTTAGTTTATAGTAGTATTCTTTCCTACCCTCCTTGTCTAGGGGCAACCATGTAGCCACACATATTTCCCAGGTGGCTAAAACCTCCTGCTCGTGGTCTGCTAGGTCACGGTACAGTTGTATTAGTTCTGTATTGTAGTCATTGATAACTAACTGTGTATCAGGGTACATCTCATGCACCTGTATGCTATTAGTAAGGGCACCTGCAAACAGGTCTACGAAACGAGGGAATGTTTCAGCAGGGTAGAATACCCCACTATATTGCTCTAACATTCTCTGCTTACTACCCGTCCATTTGAATAGGGGCTGTATAGTAGTACGCATTAGAGGGCCACCTTCACATACACCTGTGGCTTGGGGGTACGCCACGCCCTATCAAGGCCACCACCCGCATGGTTAGCAGACTGTGTGAACTCAAAGGTTACCATATCAACATCGTCATTAGTAAGGATGAGGCGACGGGTACGGCCTGTGCTATCGTTACGCCTAAAGGCAAGACGGCCCATGGTAGAGGCGAAGCCCTCTACATCATCAACACTCACATCATGGGTAGTACCAGAGGACACATCCACTACAGTCATGTTATCGTTCTTGTCGCCTACGATAAGACGCACGAGAGCAGAAGCGATGGTGTGCTTATCAGCCTCACTCATACGGGCAACGAACTCACCCCAGATAATACGGTCATAGTCATTCTGCATTTTATCTGTGTTAGCACGCAGTTCTGTACCGTAGTCACCACGCTTCCCGCTATTACGACGGGCAGGGGACATGAAGGTAGTTAGAGCCTCACTCCATGCACTCTCGGCACCATCCATATCAACGAACTTACCATATAGGTTATTGATACTCTTGAAGGCTGGCCCCTGTTGGCGATACACATTCATGTGGTCCCACTTGAGGCTGAACCCCTGTACCCTAACACCATCAAGGTAGAGGGTGATATCATCCTTGTCTTGAGGTGAGCCACCTGTGTTGGTGACTGTATCAAAGGAAGGGAAGGTGTAACCATTCACAAAGCGAACGGTGTTATTGATAACGTTGTATGTGGTATCAGTCTTGAAACCATCAGCGTATGCACGCAGTTCACGCACAGCCTCATCAGTCTTACCGTCACCCTTGAACGAAACGGTATCGAAGTGGGCTTCCCTATTATCATAGTTAGAAAGCACATCCCACATATCAATGTTGAGTGTCTTACCGATAAGGGCGAATGCGAATACAGCCTCGGACAGTTCGCCTGTACCCACTTTTGTGTGAGTACCCTGGTTCTTCATTCCCATTGCTATCATCTCCTCGTGGTTGAATGGGTGGGTCAATGGTTCTATTATACCGTAGTGAGAGGGGGTACGTCAAGCGTATTTGGGGTATTTTAGAGACTGTTACCAAACTGTTATAAATATATGCGGTCTATTCCCCCTGTGGATAACCTGTGAATACCCACATCATACAAATAAACAAAAATATTAACTTTCTCACTTTTCGGCGGGTAGAGGAATTTTTAAGTAAGGAATACTCATATAAGTTAAAGGACTATCCTTCACTTTGATAAGTCTATAAAGTTGCAAGTATAACGGTTTCATAACAACATTGTAACATATCGACTTATCCACAGAAAAAAGGGGGATGTGGATAACTATGGTGGTATAATATCTCTATAAGAGATGATGAAGGAGAAGAATATGAAAATGGATCTTACAAAAGAACTGAATCAAGTAGGAAACGTAGTTCCTTCTGGACTATGTTGTGCTTGCACAACATGTACTTGTTCACCTTGTATGTGTATAGAAGATGACTGTTGTCAGCCAGGATCATTTATTCCAAATAAGGAATATGGTCTTTTAGTAGAGTTATAATTTTAGGGGTATATAATAAATTCTAAGTTTCCTCTTGACTATTTGTTCCTGATACGGTATAATAGATATCGTAAACATAAGCGAGACCATTGGGAGATGGTTATAATGAAGAATAAATTAATGTCAGGTATTGTGGCTTCTTCTCTGATGGGAACAAGTCTATTATTCGCAACACCCGCACAGGCATATATGTGTCTTGATTTGACGACATATAGATATGTGGAAGTTGCTGACTCTACTGCTTGTAGGGCACATAATGGACGGGGCGAATTCGCTACCCCCGTTTATGACGATCCTGTTTATGAGGATGCACCTGTTGAAGATGCTCCTGTTTATACGGCTCCTACGCCGACCGATGCTCCTGCGGAGCCTGTTGTCGATGTAGAAGGCTTATTGGAAGATGATGCTGGCGGTACGGATGTAGTTGTTGAAACTGCTGACGGCCAAAGGCTTGCTGGTGAGGTTACCCCAGATGAAAAGGAAGACTTAGAAGATATGGGTGCTATCGTTGCAACAGATACCCCTGTTTCTGTCAACTACTCTTGGGGCATTGACCGCACAAACCAACCTGCCCTACCCTTAGATAACTATGCCGACTTTGCAGGCAAGGGTGCAGGCGTTGAGATTTACATTATCGACACAGGTGTAGACTATACTCATAGCAACTTCAATAACATCTCCCGCACAGGTTTTGACTACATCGGTGGAGACCGATGGAGCGATGGTCGCTATCAAATTATAGATGGTGACCCAATGGACTGCCACGGACACGGCACTCACGTTGCAGGTACTGCCGCCTCTATCGACTATGGCATTGCACCTGAGGCTAAGATCATTGGTGTGCGTGTGCTATCGTGCTCAGGCTCAGGTTCTACTTCTGGTGTTATCACAGGTGTAGATTGGGTAACGGAGCAAAAAGAGAACAGGCCCGATGTTCCTATGGTTATCAATATGTCCTTGGGTGGGTCTAGCAATGCTGTACTCAACTCTGCCGTTGCCGATGCCGTCGATGAAGGCATTATCGTTGTGGTTGCTGGTGGCAACTCAACATCGGATGTGCGTTGGTCAAGCCCTGCCTCAGAGCCAAAGGCTGTAACGGTTGGTTCTACCACATCTAGCGATAGCATTTCTTACTTTAGTAACTATGGCACAGGTGTCGATATCTTTGCACCAGGCTCATCTATCAAGTCTACTACCCAAGGTGGTGGCACGGGCACTATGTCTGGCACTTCTATGGCTTCCCCTCACGTTGCAGGCATTGCGGCAGGCTACCTTGCAGACGGAGGCACAGCATCAGGCTTTGATAGTTGGCTTGCAACTAACAGCGTAGACGTAGTGTTGCACTCACGCTCAGGCACGACTACTAGGTTGGCTCAATATAATGTCGCAACAGACCCCAACCCAACACCCACGCCAACACCCACACCTACTCCCACACCTACTCCTGCTCCCCCTGTTGGGCAAAAGCCAAGCAATCCTGCACCTGCCCCTGCTCCTGCTCCCCCAGCGGCTCCTGCTCCCGCACCTGCCCCAGTACCAGAGCCCATTGTAGAGGTTCCTCCTGTGTGGGTTCCACCCACGACAGAAAACCCCATTACCATTCAAGAGAAGCCAGAGGTAGTGGAGCGTACCGCAACTGTGAAAAAGCGGGGGAAGTCAGTTTCTATCGGTGTCACAATTGATGAAACCAACTACACCTCTATCCGCATCTACAAGTGGAATAAGAAAAAGAAGAAGTGGAAGCAGATTCGTTATACACTTGTTACACTTGACAATGACTACAAATTCTCTATTCCGTCCAAAAAGCACGGTAGGTATCTCATCGTTGGATACAATGTCATTGAAGATACGGCAGAGGAAATCAATCAGTTCCGTATTTATAAAAAAGGCAGAAATGTAGCAATGCTCCCGAAATAAATATGGTATAATAACTTTTATGAGTTGGGACGAAATTAAGGATGAAAAAGAAGGCTATGTAAGGGTACGCAAGTCAGATGACCGTGCCCTCATCGGTCGCCTAAAGAAAGAAAACGATGATCCAGAAGCAAAAGGATACATCGAACTAAATAAAGATGACCTTGGTGGAATGGGAGGCGGTGGAGGCCCACACTCACACTCAGAGTATGCTTCCAAGACACACGACCACGACACCACACACGACCACGACAATGACTATCAGGCAAAGGGCAACTACGCCTCTGGTGACCACACCCACGACACCACACACAATCATAATGGTTTGTATTCAGCAACAACACACCTTCACGACCTCAACTACGCAGACAAGACGTTATTTGACGATCACCTTGCGAACCATCCAAGTGGCGGTGGAGAAAGTTATGACGACTCTTGGATTCAGCCTGCCCTAGATGACAAGAGCGATACAACCCATATTCACGATGCTGTCCCAGCACACCAACACCCACACGACCACAATGCTGACTATGCTGGCATTACTCATACTCACACCGATGTGCCAGGACACAACCACAGCGACTACGCTAACACTATCCACGGGCACGATGAGTTTATGGTTCTACAAAACCAGATCAACGACAAAGCAGCCGAAGACCATGTACATGATGATGCAGGCACACGCTTTGATCCAACATACCTAGAACAAAAAGATGCAGAGGAAGATGCTCGCATTGAGGCTTTGGAAGAATCACAAGAAGAGCAGAATGCTCGCCTGGATGCTTTGGAAGAAGGCATGGGTGGAGACGATTGTATTCTAGGCCGCTACATAAGGAACGACTTCTTCTATCACAATGGAGGGGCACAGGCACAAGATTACTATCTTAAACTTCATAAGCCAACAGACAACTACGGGGACGATAGCAATCAGGGAGACCTAGATAACAGAGATATTGACAAAAATATGTCTGGAATTGAAATAGGTGATACTGTTTGGCTCATCGTGGGAGACAATGTTCACGAAATTGTATTGGATGCCAAACAAGATATGAGTCACTACTACGGATACCGATTCAATACTAGAGTAGAATCTTTAATTCCAAAAGACGCAGAATTTCTCCTACAGAGTGCTGAAACTTGTGGTGAGGAAGAAGTAGCAGAGCACGAACACGAGGGTATGGTAGTAAGTGATTCCGTAGCATCTATCGTAAAAATATCACAGGCAGATTTCGACGCTCTAGCAGACAAAGACGCATCTACCTTGTACTTGGTGGTGTGACCTATGGAGTATAACTCTACTCTCCCTTACAACTCTATGAATGCTTACAACCTTGACTATGAGCAATGGTATTTAGGCAGTACCCCCGTTCTTGGCGGGTATCTAGGAGACACACAAGTATACCCACCAAAGTCAGAAGGCAAACCATCTGACGGACTTTATGTTATGGACGCAGGGTGGAGCCTAGGTGTAGAACAGTCTATGTACCCAGGACTGAATAGGGTTGGCATTACAACTATCGCTATGGAAGGTATCGACACTTTCTATTTTAGCAAGACCAAATCATCCTACGGTCTTTTCACAGAAGACAGAATCAGGCCAGGAGAATGGTTCCTTGTGTCTAGCGATGAAGCAAGGTACTACGGAGAATTCACAGGAGAAACTTCTGACGATGGTTCTGTCATTAGAGCAAAGTGTAAACTAATTGAATCCTCTGGTGAGTTTGTTATTGGTCAGGAAGAGTTTGTAATCCTTGGGTACTTTGGTCAGTTTAAAGAAGCATCCGACACAAGATTATTTGAAGAGATTATTATGGGTGATGAATAATGCTAGGCATGGGATTTACACAAACAACAGGTAAAGAAGGCAACTGGCCCAAAGAAGTTACACACGCTCGCATCTGGGACATAGGGGCAACATGGAAGGATATTCACGTTGCACCAGATCAGTTTGACTGGTCTCGTCTTGATGAAGTAATGGCTAAGATGGAAGG
>WLWH01001101.1_pt1 | contig 19255 bp, 8 predicted proteins | sample 6712741 | NCBI WGS metagenome assembly WLWH01 (sample SAMN12718694, study PRJNA515312) | sponge metagenome | isolation source: marine sponge | host: Mycale hentscheli | place: New Zealand: South Island, Marlborough, Capsize Point | collected 2003-05-01
TCGTCAACTGTAGGCCTACCCCCCCACCCGACCAATCCTCCCCGGCGCAGAGCTATCAACGCCTTTTCGCCCCACCATCCAATACCTCGGCTTTGAGCTGGAATGGGCTTTTGTTTTTACTATCCTCCGATCTACTTGCGGAGATTCAAATTATCCCTTTAGATGGGGAGGTCAGTCGCAATTACGGCAAGCTTCGTGCGTGGCTTAAGAAAGAAGGTCGATTGATAGGTCCAAATGATCTATGGATTGCCGCTCATGCCATAGCGCTTGATTTACCGTTAATCACGCATAATTTATCTGAATTTTCACGCGTTCCTGGCCTAACGGCAGAAACCTGGATGAACACCGGGTAATCCAAACCTGCGATCAAAGTATTATTCTAAACAGCCGTTCAACTTATTCAGGATTACTACAATGGAATACGTTGTATTCACCCTGATCGCCTTTGCCAGCTCGCTGGTATCGGCAGTACTTGGTCTTGGCACCGCGCTACTATTATTATCGGTGGGCGCTTTGGTGTTACCCATCAAGGAAAGCATCGCGCTGGCAACGGTTTTGTTTTTAGCCGCAGGGATCACAAAATCGCTTTTGTTTCGCGGCACTATCGACTGGCGAACAGCTGCCTGAGTCACACTTGGCAGCCTGCCGTTTGCCTATATTGGTGCCGGGCTGGTAGCGACACTGCCCTCAGAACTGCTTGGAAAAATACTGGGCATTATGGTGCTGTGCTATTTATTGATCACCTTAAAAGGGAAGTACCTGAAGCTTATCTCAAATAAAACCATCCTTATTACAGGCTCCTGCTTATACGGCTTTTTATCGGGGCTTTTGGGCAGTGGCAATATCATCAAGGCGGTATTGTTTCGCGAAATGCCACTCAACAAAGAATCTTTTGTTGGCATCATGGCGGCAATTTCGGTGCTGACCAATATGGCAAAACTCACCGCTTATGCAAAAGATGGTTTGATCTCTGTGGAACATACCGGGGTTATTCTGGCCTTGGTTATCAGTGCTGTTGTCTCGGCGCTGATTGGGCGTTACTTATTAAAAAGAATCTCTATCCGTTATTTTCAGCAGGGTGTTGCAATAGTGCTGTTTTGCGTGGCGATTACTTTGTTGATTTAGGCTATTCGTGACGCAGTGTTGGCTGGAGGTAACTACTCACTCCTATAGTTCACTGAGTAAGAGAAGCCCACTTGCCATGTGGAACTTATTATTTAGGCCTCGTGAGGAATTAGCTGATGCCTTATGTTCGCGCACTACCAGTAATGACAAGAACGCAATGGATTAGGCGAACGTCACAACAACCTGATTTATTAAAAAACCTAAAGCGCATTTTTGATTCCTTTTTAACTACAGGACGTAAATACCATCTCTCCGATACCTCCGCAAGCGCTTTTATAGCCCCTGCGGAGAGTATTCAGTTTGAGCTTTAATCACATTATTCGACCCTACCTTGAGGGCCTTACAGCATGACTGTACGCAATCTCGCTGCATCGGTGCGTGCCAAACTATTACATCGCGCCCGGGACAGTAAACAAGACTTCAATCTCATGCTCACTCGCTACGCCATAAACAAAGAGGGATGTTAACTGCGAATGGTGTAGTTAAGATGCAGGATAATATCGCTCAGTGTTTGCAACACGGTGTTCTGCTTATCCGTCCCCGTCCCGATAGCGTTGGGAAAAGTCAGCGTCAGCCCGGCACTGCCGCCGCCATCGATGGGCAGACCTTCAAACGGCAGGTATTTATCGTCGTTGAAATTAAGCTGGAACTGGCCACTGTCGTTGATGCCGTGCGAAATCGCCGTGCTGGTACAGCTCTGGTGAATACCCCCACCGCTGCCACTGTAGGCCAACAGTGCCTGGATATCCTGATACGGCCCTAACAACGCTGGCAAGGACACGCTCACCTGTTTGATACGGCGGATCTTGTCGGTGCCGACCACGCTATCCGGGTAGTCCGCCTTAATTTTCAGTGGCGACAAGTTGATAGTGGCGACCAGCGATGTGTTATCCGTCGCAATTGACAGCGTATGTGTGCTGCCAAATGATGTGCCGCTCGTCAGTACCCCGTTGACCTCGGCATTGAAACTGCTGCCTGTCAGATCCTGCTCCATCGCTTGCGCCATCGATACGGTTCGGCTCACCTCCAGTGCGCTGCCATCCCAATCCTGATAGGCCGTTTCCATCTGCGCCAGATTGAGCGTTAACGCCTCGCCACACAACAGACCGGCGTGGTTGCTATCCCAAGCGCCCGGCTGCACAAAGGTCGCCGTGTCTTTGGTTTCCCACTGATACCCCAGTTGTGCCTTCATACAACGCGACACCGCCAGATCGTAGAGCTGGTAGAACAGCGCCGACAGTTTGCCCTGCATCCAGTTGTACAAGGCCTCGTTGCTGAATTTGGTCTTGAGGAATTCCAGTTGTACCTGCCCCTGTTCGCGCTGCACTTCCAGATACTGCTTCTGTAATCTGGCCGCTTCAAGTTGTATTGCCAGACTGGCCTGTTGAGCTTCGTTTTGTTCGATTTCGTGTTCAGCGGCATCACGCTGAATCGTCCATTCCTGTGCACGACGCCGGTATTGCTCAGAGGTAGTGCGCGAATCAGCCGAGGTTGACAAGCCTGTTGCGCTCGCATCCATACCAGACGCTGTTGCTCTCAGCACTGCCCCCCACCTTGATCCGCCCACTGCTAAACCATAGACATTGGGAACCGTGTCTAAACCCGCACCAGCAATACGTACCGCGTTAGCTGCCGTGGCCATCGACCCCGAGGCAATGCGCTCGTCGATAGCCTGTTGCTCTGTGCGACTCACCCCTTCGTCAAGCAGGGCCTGATAACTGTTAAGGCGTGCGGTACTCCCAGCCAGATTGGCCTGTAGTGTTTTTTGCTCAGCCTGCAACTGCTCAATGACCTTATCCTGCGATTGAATATTGCGTTGCATCAAATCCTGTGCTTGCGTTTGCATCAGCGTATTGAGGGCCTCGGCATCCTTGCGTTCCAACACAGACGCCAGGGTACTGCCGTATTGCACCAGTTGTGCTACCAGATAACGGGCGCTGTCCAGCATCACAGGGAAGCGCTGAATGGCGATTGTAATATTCGCAGGCAACGACGCTCCGCCAGAGGCACTGGCGGCAGCGGCAGCACTTTGTAATGCCTTGGGATCCGCCGGACTGGCATACAATGGCAGTGTCAACGGTTGGCCGTTCAGGCTTAAGTTGTGGCGCAGGTTAAACAGGCGTTGATTCAGCGTTTGCCAATAGCCTTTGAGTTTGTCGTTTTCCGAGGGCAGGAACAGCGCCGTCAGGGAGTTGGCCGTGAGTATCTGTGGCTCGCCAGCCTGCACGGCGGGCGCGCTGCCATCACTGAGTTGTTCTAACACCTGTAAGCTCTGGGTTTGCAATGTAGTAGACGCCGCCGTGCTTAACGTCGGGTTGGACCATTGGCCCGTTAATGGCAGGTCCGGCTCGGTTCCCAGCAGGTTGAGCGCCGTTACGTACCACATCTTGGCTTCGGCCAGAGTGTCGCGCTCCAATAAGCGGTAAGCCATATCGCCGCGGGCAATAAGCAAGTCCAGCAGCTTCATATAGGTGGCCACCTTGTAATGCATGGGATCGGCCTGTGCGATGATGTCTGGATCCGTACTGTCGGTCTGGGTATCATCCCAGGCAGTATCTTCCTCCAACGGTCGTACATTCCATTGCCTGTCTACATGGTGCGCAGTGGGATAGCTGCCCTCAACATAGCCCTGCGGATTGAACACATACTCCAGCCATTTTTCAGCCTCTTCAAAGTTTTGCACTTGCAGGAGTTTTTCATTCACCAGCATCGGCGTATAGTAGAACAGCTCCCAGAAGTACAAGCCGTTGGCACCGCTGAAGTCCATTGGTTCGCTATCATTTTTAAGTGCTTCGGCTGAGTGCAGCCCCGGAAAGGTGCCACCATTATGGTTATCATCTAAAGCCCAGCCATGAGGATCCGTCGTGTCAGCTCGCGTAAAGCGAATCGTATTCTGCTGCCCATTTTGAAAAACCCGCGCAATATACAAAGAATCTTCATCGTCAGAAACATTTTCAAAATATGGCAAAAACACCGTCACCGTCTGTGTTTCGTCACTTAACGCCCCTTCATAAAGGGGAAATGAATCACCGTTTTCAAATACGTTTACCCTTTTGATGGTCAATTGACGGTTGCCATCGTCAATTGTTGAGTCGTAGGGCTTTAATGTTAAATTCACATAGGTTCCCGGCCCTGTCTGTGGTTCGGGCAGTTGTTGCGTATCCCAGTTCAACACATTGTCCAGGCCAGAGCTTGCCCGTTGGATCAACTCACTGGCAAACAAGGTATTCAGGCGCGTACGCCGGGGCTGGTTACTGGCTTCCAGATACAGTGCCTGGTTGTCATCCTCGATAATTTGAAAATAATCCTCCGGGTTAGGTTCTGCCGCTTCATTTTGGGAGGTAACAATAAGGAAGTTCTGCTTGAAGACCACCACACCATCCTGCTCCACCGTTAGAGTGCGGGTTTGGCTCAGGCCGTTGGTTGGAATCAAAAACGCATATTCCTTGGCCACTGATGTCGTGTCATTTGTGGGCAATGATACCTCTTCCTCTCCCCAGTTATAAGTAAAGACTGGTGGTAAGGACGTTGCAGTATAGCCCAGAGTATAATCCCTCTGCCAATAGTGCTGCTCGTCGACACTGAATATTACGAGTGTTTCATCTGTCGATTTCCCTTCAGGGGATATGGCTTCGTTGAAAGAGAATAACTGGTGGACGTACCCAGTTTTAGAGTCGTATATGAGAGGTTTGGTCTCGCCTGCGAATGACGCAATTAAACTACTCATTGTTATAGCTGCGACATCAAGTGTATATATGAAATTGCTAATGTCGAGATCAATTGTCAACTCATCCTTTAGAACGTTAAAGTTGCTACCCGAATTATCTTGCGCAGTGTGGGGTATATTAATCTCCGTCGGTCCCGTTGGATTCTTGGTCTGGATTGTCGCCTGCGCGGTATACGACAACACGGGTGGTACTGATAAGTTGTCTACTTCTTCATCAACAATATCGACATTGCTGAGGATCAGCCAGGTGGAATCAGTGGTATCTATTACTGGGCCTGGGGTCGTTGTGGTGGTGGAAAAATTGACAGCATTGATACGGCGAATGACTTTATTGGGTGCTGATGGGCCGTTCAGGTTTTTGTAAAACAGGCTAAAAACGGCTAAAGCCTCGTCATCAGGGTCGGTGTCTGCATCTTCGCCGTCAACAATGGGGTTATATTGCATACGGCTATCGATAAAACCGCCCGCCCAGGCACCTAAATTTCCAGTTGAATCATAATCGCGTCCATCGTCTTGTCCGCTGGGATCATATAGCATCGCCAGTATGGCGTTTTGCAAGGGGTGATACGAGATATAGACGTCGAATATTGGCTCCGATGCGGGGATTAAACTGGCAGGTATGGTCAAGGCAAAGCTCATTGCCGGGTTCCAACTGCTGTTGATTTTGCGATAACTTAGCTGCAACAGGTATTCATCAATGCTGCCTGTGACCTCACCATCGTCGCTGGTTTGTGGTCGCGAACGCAGCTCTACCCAGCCGATATAGAGGCGGTTGTTAAAGATAACGGGGCGTACCTGGCCGCGTACCGGATTGATCGGCGCGTTGATTTCCTCCCAGTCGGTCCATGCCGAGGCCACGTAGCCGCCGAGGCCATCAATGGCTTCGTGGTTGAGGCTGCGCCAGAAATACTGGTAAGGTTCAGCGTTAGTGCGACCAACAAAGTAGCTGATACCCTTGTCCATGTCTGCGGCGTGGTGGTAACCGCACAGCACATTCAGGTTAGCGATGTCTTCAAAACCATTGAGGTAATTGAGGTAGGCCGTTTCCACTGCGTCACTGGATAGCTGACTCTGGCTGACTTCATTCAATAATTCCTGTTGAAGACTGGTTTGGTTGTAGCGCAATGTCGGGTCGATGTAGTTTTCCGGGTAATAGGTCAGTTGCGACACACCAGCCCAGGTACTGTAACGCTTGTTATATTGATCCCACTCGACAAAAAAGGCTTCCAACTCCTGGTTGCGATCCACATTGGCTTCCATACCCTGCAGACAACGGTGGATGTAGAGTTGCACGCTGGAAATGGCCTCAGCCAGGCGGCTGGTATTGATGTCGGCACTGACCTGGTTGTCGATCAGCAGGTATTGGAAGAGGTCATCGCGGTTTTGCAGCGGGATACCGTTGGTAATCACCTGCCCGGCCTGGGCACTGGTAAAATAGTAGGCACACAACGCCGTGCTGAGCGCCTCATCAAGATTGCTGTTTACCGTCAGGGCTGACTGTGTTGGCACACCGGCCTGAATATTCCCAGCCAGTGTTTGCCAACTGGCGTAAGAAGCGTCCAGGGCTTGGGTTAATAGCGTATCCACTACGCTTACGGATATACCCAGGTCTTGCGCAGTTTGCAGCCACAGGGTGATATGGCTGGCTTGCGTAATATTGATGCTGGCGGTGGTGCCAAGACCCATCGCCGTGGCAGCCAGCGTCAACTCGTCAACGGGTTGCTCCAGCAGTTGGGCGAGCAGGGCGATGCTGAGCGCATTGTTGTCCAGTGCCGTCAGCAACTCGCTGACGTGTTCACCGGCCGCCTGTTGCAGCGCCTTAAAGCCCGCTATAGATTGCAGATTGCTCAGTGTCAATGACAGCTTTTTTTGACTGTCTTGCAACATCTGAGGTTTGTGCACCAGCAAGGCTAATTCCACCGTGCTCAGTTGCCAGGTCTTGGTGATCAGTGTTAGCTGCCCCAGTGCCTGGCAGAAAGCGGCCAGATCGACGGAGATGCTTTCGCTATCGTAATCGTAAAACTTGATGATTGCATTCCAGAACTCACTAATCGATGTTAATGCTAGACCTTGTTCTCCAGCGATCTGATCAATCCAGTCCTCCAGTAATAGTGCCTGGTCCGATCCGGATAAACCCAGCGCAGCGGCCAGGTGGGGGGCGAAGGAGTTCTTTAGCGACTGCGGTGTTTCATCATTTGCCGATTGGTGTAGTGTGCGTAGCAGCGCGTCCATCTCGGGTGTGAGCGTGGTCGGATAGTCCTTGGTCGTCATCGCATAAAGGGCGTTGACCGACAGGCTTTGCGCCAGCAGCCATTGACAAGTGGCATACACAGCTTGCAGAGACTCAGCCAATAGTGTAGTGGACTGACCGGCCAGATTGCTGGTTATTCCATTGAGCGCCAACACGCACTGCAGCGCCTGGGGTGACAGCTCATGCACAGTAGCCCACAACGCAACACGGTACAGATCACTCATACGCGCCAGGCTTCTGGCCCAGCTTTGGCTATCGCCATCGCAGAGCGTGGCCAGCACGCCGAGGCCAGCATCATCGACACCAAAAGCGCGTTTCAGTACGGCACGCTGTGCCGCATAGGTCGTATCATCAGGATCGAAGCTGATGGTACCGCTGTCATCATCAGTGGTGAAGGCTTGACCATGCAGTAGTGGGTTGTTAAACAGCTTGTCAAACTGACTCAATTGCCCCTCCGGGGCGTAGACATTGATTTCGCCACCGGCCAGTACGACTGCGTCATCCTCGTCCACCGTGTAACGCGCCATATATTCCAATGCTTGCCCGGTAAATACTGGGGTTACGGGGTTAATGGGTGGTGTTTTATCATCGTCTTTCGACAGAGTAATCAAACGATCCAGTGTCGCTGAGCTAAGGCCGGTTTTTTGGCCGTAGCGGATAAGTCGGCTCAAGCGGAGCAGGCAGGCGGCGGTGATGGGTATGTTTGATTGGGTGTAACTGAGTGTACTCGACGCTGCGTTGTGGGCAATGTTAATCAAGCCACTCTTTTGTCCCTGTAAAGCCAGTGAAAACTCCAGCCAATGAGCATAGGAATTATTCACCATTCGGGTTTCACAGGTCACCCCATTGACGGTAATGGTTAACGTATCCGCCCCTGTTGCATCAGACGATGCCGTGTATTTATACCGGAATCGCAGCTGGTCAGGATCCGTGCATGGCAAGACATAACATTCACTTAATCCACCGCTGCTTTGTGATAGCGTGGCAGTGTCAATGACCAGCGTATTCCCCGCTATCGCCACAAAATTCTCGGCATTCGTGCCCTTAGCTGAATTCAGGTATTGTGCACCGGCATCGTCGGGCGCAATGGCAATCGCTTCGGTGGTGTACCCTGCTGCAACATTATTCAGGCTTTGGGTTAGACCGGGTAGTGATAACCATGCATTCAATTCGTTGCGACTGATACCCGTGTGGGTACAGAACTTATCGACATCCGCCAGTTTCGCCGCGGTGATATCAGAACCAAAGTGTTGCTGCAACTGGCTGTCCAGTTCCCCAGCATTACTTGGGACTGGCTCCAGCAAGGCTTCCGCCAGAGTAGGTGACAACTGGTTGGTAAAGGCAATAACGCTAATAGGGTCATCTGATGTTTCCATGGCGCTTTCCAGTTGCCTGAAGATGGTTATGACACTGCTGTGTTGTGCCGCCAGTGCTGCTTCAATACTATAAAAAGGCGCATGGTAAGGCAGGTCAAACGGGTATAGCTGGCTGGCCAACTGCTGATCCAGGTCGGTCTGATTGAGGCTGGTACGCAAAATTTCATTAGAGAGTGCCAGAGTGCTGACCGGCGCGTCCAGATTACTCTGGTTCAGTGGCAGGCCTTGCAGATCCGGGCGGCGATTGTCCAGGTGCTGTGGTTTATCCTTCTGATGCAGTTGGCTGCCCTCGCGGTACAACTCGGTGAGATACGCTGCGGGCGAGAACATCGACGCCACCGAGTTATTGGTCACGTAAGCATCGGCGCGCTGGCCAAACTGCGTTTCGTAGTCGCTGGATTCCACGCTCATAGAATCAATAGCAAGGTGCGGGGTATTTTGCAGTTGCGGATTAGTGTGGCTGATAATCTTGCGGCGGTAAGCCTGTAAGTGCTGCACATGCTGCCGGGCAGCACGATACAGCGTGCGGGTTTCGCTAAAGCTCAGTTGCTCACGGCAGGTTTGACGGAAGGTGCTAAAAGGCTGCCGGGCAATATCCACTGGCGATGAATAACCCAATGGTGATAAGACATTTGCATGGGTTTGATACAGTTTACGGGTTGTTTGAATTCTCATCGTGACACCTTTATTGAGGTTAATGGTTTGACTGCATTAATTTACTTCTAAGCCTCATTTGTTCCACGCATAAAACAGTTTTTGAATGCGCTTCTTAAATCGATCCAGGATACGGTGTTGCAGGCTGTGTCAGTCGCCGTTGCGATAGTTGAATTCGACGGTGCGGACACGACGGTGCAGACAGGCAACCCCCGGTTGCCTCGTATCGTGATGTCAGCGATGTCTTTAAACAGGTCCGGGGTAATAGTTTGGTTTATGATGAAATTCTTTTAGTAGACACAGTCATGCTCTTGTCGATAAGACAACAGCCGGATAAAAATACAACAGGTATTGATACACCATTTTCTCCTTATTCAGGAATTTTTAAAGATATTGTCTTCGCATGAGTCACTCCACTTGGCCGGTAACTTCTTATTTCGGTAGTTAATTTTTTTTCTCGTTAATAAGCTGCGAAATAAACCCCGGAGAAGTCTCTTCGATTTTACCAATTGCTGGAATATTCATTACGCTTTGATAATGAATATTCCAATGACCTGCTTTCCGATCAAACTTCATAAATGCAAAAGCAGTAATATTCTCCAAATATTTTGTTTCATCAGCCTTATCCTGATGGTATCCATAATCGTGGTATTCCATTGCATTAACCATCCCTTCTCCATGATCAATATTGCTATTGTTATACTCCACGTCTTCTTTTCCCCCTTGAACGTGACGCACCCGCAATTTTTCAGAGTCGAGCTTATCGACTACAAGGGAGCAACCACTAAATCCAGGCGTCAAAACAAGCTCAGACTCACCACCAACAGGTTTAATCGGAATATCAACATACCCTCCTTGCGGAGCCCAGTAAGCAATTTCAGCACTGGATCGCGAATCATGACTGGTAACCTGCAATGCACTGTATTTATTATCTATTGTTTTTAGTGATCGAAAAAACATCTCTCCACCACTTGGATTTTCAATCGTCTCTTTATTTAATTGAGATAATTCCCCTTTCCAGGGGCTAAATAAATCTGTCATCACTGGTGAGCGGGCAATAGCTTCTTCGCTTAATACATCCCTTAGAGGTCCAGGTTTTACCTCAAGCACTTTGTCATCTATATAATCAGCATGCTGCACTGGTGTGGCATTTGGGATAACTCGCTCACTTCCAGCTCTTATTTTAGGTTCGTATAAACCATTTTCCTGAGGAGCACCAATGGGATCCAGACCATTTGTATCCTTAAGATTGATAGGATTATTCCTCACCATTCGATATAAATTCAGTCCATCGACAGTCCCCGCCGGGTCGGGATTCAACCAGCGTCCCATCCAGGGCGCATAATAGCGATACCCGTAGTAGTAAAGCCCGGTGACATCGCGCTCCTTACCCGAATAGCGGATGGTTTTGTATCTAGCTTCGGTAGCGCTTTTGGCTGAGTACACGGCCGTGCCACCAAACGGATAATATTCCTCCATCGTCAGGATATCGGCCTGCTGGTCAAGCTCCAGATAACTGCTGCCAAGGTGGTTGTCGAGGGTGTAGCGGCATTGGTTATTCGGTATATCGCTTTCATCTGCCGGTTTACCGCTGGCCCAATGCAGCCAACGCACCTGCGCCCTGCCGGTATTGGCGATGCTCACCACATGCAGTTCTTCATTCACCTCGCCCTGTTGGCGGCTTAAGCGCAGTTCCAGCCCTGGAAGATAAATCACTTCGTGTTCGCTATGCGTGCCCGTGTCAGAGAAGGTCTTACGCACCCGGCTGCCCTGTACTGCATATTGGTAGGTTTCCTGCTGATTGGCGGTGACGCGGGCTTGTTTGAGTTGGTCCCGGCGTCCCCAGTTAAGGTTTTTACTGTGTTCCAGTTGCTGGAGGTTGCCGTGCGCATCGAAATACCCATCAACCTGGTCTGGCGTAATCGAATGGGTTGATAATTGTTGTACGGCGCGATTACTCTGATTTGAGACCACCCTGTCCTGTGTGTAGGGTGAGGCGCCGGTATGGCGCACCTGTGTCTGGTTGCCGCTACGGTCGTACTGGTAGGTGCGGGTGTAGTTGACGTATTGGTTGCTGTCATTTAAAGGCGGCAGTGCTGAGCTTTGCCGCGGGGCGTTATCGTTTTCACGCCCGGTGGCGAAGGTCAGTTGGTATAAGGCGTCGTATTCATACTGGCACTTTGCGGTTATTTTTTGATTTTTGTAGTAATGCGCTGCCTGAGTGGCGTCATCGATTGAGAGAATATTCCCCACCGGGTCGTATTGGTAGTGTAAGTCTTGCAGCAGGGTTGTTCGTCCTTCTACCTGCGGACGCCGGGTCTGGGTTTGCATCAAGCGCCAGTCGCGTTCATCGTAGGTGTAGGTGCTCTCCACGCCATTGCCGGCGGTTTCGTGTGTTTTCTGGCCGTTGGCGTTGTATTCAATAGCCGATACGATGCTCTGTTCGGTGTCTGCGTCCGCTACTTGTAAGTAGGTCGCGGACAGATAGCCCGCCACGTCGTATTCACTGCGCTGTCGGTTGCCTTTGGCATCGCTCTGGCTCAACTGGGTGCCCAGGGCATTGCAGGTCCAGTGTGTGGTATAGGCGGTGTTGGCAAGGCTCGCCTGCCAGGCTTCGGTGTTTCCCTGCCAGTTGCTGTCGTCGGTGAGTGAGGATAGCAGTTGACGTTTTTCTGACAGCGTTTGTCCGGTCAGACTGAGGCTGTTGATGGTAGACAAACCGGCGTTATCGTAGTGGCGAATTAACTGTTGGTTGAGGTTGTTCGATACCGCTTGCGCGTCGCCGTAAATAAAGCGTTCGGTCACTTGCTCAGAGGCGTTCGCATCGGGCTGTTCGATCACCGCCGTGGGGCGATGAAAGTCGGTGTCGTATTCGTAGCGGCGTAAGGTGCCGCGTTGTTCCCATTCCTTATGCGGTGCCTGCGTAATATCCGGCAGGCTGACCCGCCATCCGGCATCGATGCTGTCCACGCGCAGTGTCTGTCCTGTCAGGCTCGCTATCTGGGTCAGGTTATTGGTCCCCTGGTCAAAAAAACGCGGGTCCGCTGAGGCGGTCAGTTGGCCTATTGCGTTATAGTGGTTATGGCTGATTAAGGTATCCAGTGCACTGGGTGTTTCTTCGTTTATTCGACGGTTGAACTGGACGCTGCGGACATTTAATCCCCGGTTGTCCATCACGGTGATGGTGGGGGTGTCTTTAAATAAGTTTGCGCTGAGGGTCTGGGTCATGATGGGGGCCTCTTACAGGAATAGATTAAGCGGCAATTTCATGCCAGGTATCGTTCTCATCTTCGACCACCGTAAACCAGGGGGTGTAGTGGCTGCGACGCCGATAGCCTTTGGCGGTCACCACCAATACCTCCCGGCCCAGCGCATCGTAATAGTGCGTATTCGCGTGGCCTTTTGCGCGCAGGGCGGTATCTGCAATATATTGCCAGTCGTCAACAAAATACGGCGGGTACTGGCGCACCACTTGCCCCTTGTTGTTGTATTCCACTCTGCCAGATACCGCCCAGCGGTGAGCAGTTGAGGCTTTAACCAGCGCGCCGTTGTCATCAAGCACTAACTCACCAGCACTATCACGCTGGTAGGCCAGGCCAGGCTCGACTTTTTGCGTCACCTGCAGGGCGCGCCCAAACCCATCGCTGTAGGCGACCTTAACCTGTTGTAACTGTGTGGCGATGTCCGGGTATTGGTCTGCCACCACGGTGACCTGATGCAAGGGTAAGGGCACTTCGGCCTGCCAGCTAAATTCGTCCAATGCCGAGCGGGTCGCGGTGGATTGAATCGATTGCCCCGCTTGTGCGATCAGTTCGGTCACCGATAGCGGGGGCACGGTACTGTCCGTAAGCTTGGCAAATCCTGTATCAGCCCCTCCCTCTTCGCCATAAAACGAGGCACTGACCGGATACCCCAGCGCGGTGACGGCTGTTTGCCGGGTGTTGTGATTGATGTCTATAACGGTATGTGCCGATAACTGCTGGTAGTCAATTGCCAGGGTGGTCTGATTACCGGCTGCATCTTCCATCATCGTCACCAGCAGATGATAGGCATCGTAGGTCGATAATGTTTCACCAACGAGCTTCGTTGCGCGTGTGGCGATGGGCAGGTAGAACCCACTGGCATTGGCATAACGGACAAAAGACTGGGGCGCTGCCCATATATCGCTGTCGTCACTGATGGGCAGCACGCGGGGCACCTGAATATAACCGGCTTGCGTTAATTCCTCCGCAAGTGCCTGCGGTGTTGCTATAACGTTGTCGTATGCCTGCAGTGCCAACTCGTCCAACACGGCGGTTTCAACGTGTTCGATGCGGGGCGGGCAGGTAAAGCCCGCTACATCGTTTGCGCCGATGTAAAAGGTCTTTTGCTGCCCCGCAAAATAACGTGTGGCGGTCGAGTCGATCAGTTGACTCGTTTGCAACGACTCGGCGCTGAATCCATCTGCGGGCACGTCAGTCTCAAGCGCATTGATGACATTTTGTCGCGACTCAAACGACAGCCCGACGATGGTATACACCGCTGTCTCATTATTGAGGTAAGCCCCCAGGGTTTCATTGAGGCGCAGGGTGAACTGCTGGTTATCTTCTGTGTCGGCTGATGCGTAAGGGGACACAGCCATCAGTGCATCGGTTGGCGTGCGTCTTCTCGGGTAATCAATGCCGATTTGCTGTAGGGCCTGACCATATTCATCATACGACAGGGTGACTGTTTGCTGGCAACGCGGGTCTGTGCTGATACGTTCGTAGTGATAGGCCAGTTGTTCCAGTCCCAATACCATAAACACGGGCGCTGCCACTTGGGTTATCCCCACTTGACACTGTCTGAGCCGATAACGCTGGCTTTGCACCGAGTAGGGGATCGATTCTTTATCACTGCCATCCAGACCATAGATCTCTTCTCTTAGCAAAACGCCACTTAAGGCGCGTAACGCCCACCAGTGGTCTGCGCCAGAGGGCGTATAGGGCACATCCTTACCACCCTGCCATTGGCTAAAACAGGTGTCCCCCAGTGAATAGGCCAGCGCATCCCCTGGCCAGTCAGACACGCTGGCAGGCAGGCTCCGCCCGACGTGATACCAGTGGCAGGTTTTTAGCGGGGGCGCGTCCGTGTCAGGGTTCACATCGCCGGTCAAGACCTGCGTATCCAGTGTTTCCACGTAGCCAAAGCCGCGAAATTCCCGCTCAATGCCATCATAGACGCCCTGGCGATAGAGGAAGTGGTGTGTCAGTTGGTTGCCGGTGATTTCATCCGTGTTGGTGATGGTTTTAACACTGTATAAAGGAATGGGCAGGTGACACTGTGCCTCTGGGTTGGAGGCTTTTTCATCCAGCCATTCTTGTCCTGAGTGGCGATAGAGCACTTCACTGACCGCACCGCATTGGTTGTCAATCCCGTTCATCAAATAGGGTTTGTGAGGTGTCAGGGGTAAGACCCAGTGGGCGGGTGTTATATGCGGGATGCTCAACAAAACACTCATGCCACCAGAACCCTGAAGATCCGCAAACGATAACTGGCAGGTGTCATCAAATTGAACCCCGGCAGGCAGAGGCACATCGACGCCCGCTGCAAAACCGTTACCCGCGTGATTGTAGAACAGGGTCAGTTTATTCGCGTGGGCGTAGATTAGATCGTTTGCGCCAGAACCGTCAATATCGACGAGGTAAAGTCGCCTGGGATTAAAGTGCGCAACACCCGCCCAGGCCAAAGACAGCCTCTCCCCAAATTGACCACGTCCTGTATTGGGCCAGCAATACACATGCTGCGCGTCCACTTCAACAAGATGGGACTGCCCTGAGCCCAACACGTCACTAAACGCCACTAATGTGCGTTGATTTCTACCTTGTATCGGTAGTGGATGGGTTAACTGAGTGTTGTCGCCTATCTCACTGTTTGCAAATCCTGTACGGGTGTTGGGGTAAAAACGCACGCTTTTTGGGCCAATCACCGCCACATCGGACAACCCGGCCCCCATGATGTCGGCAAACACCCCCTCGCCACTTAACAGTTCGCCAGGCACGGCACTAAAAGGCGTAAACGTTTGCCAGGTGTGATCACTGGCGAGGGTAAAGAACCCATTAAGCCCCGGTTGTATCACCGCCCAGTCCAGACGCCCATCACCGGTCAGGTCGGTCAGCATTTGCGTGCCATCCTGCAATGCGGGCACCTGCGGGACAGATGCCCAGTCACTGTAGTCGATAGCGTCATCGCCATTGCTGCCCCGTATGGGTGCGCGGTAGCGCCAGTCTTTCCCCTGTTGATACAAGACACCGGGTAGTCCTTCGCCATACAAATCCACCAATTGATAAAATGGCGCCTCGTTGATACCCGGTGTGGGGGGCAGCTCACGCCAGTGTGCCGAATCGGGTGTGTCAAAGGGCTGATAAGAGAGGTTTAGCTCAGGCCGGGATTCAGCCGTGTTATCGGGGCCATACGCCCATGACTGAACGCCCGTCAATTGCGTCAGGATTGGGTTTTCGTCGTAGCAAAACAGCAGGCGATGCGCCAAGGTCGTATCGGCGCCCAATTCGTCAGGAAAATGGTGAAACAGCAGCGCCTGACGACATAAACGGTGGCAGCGCACTTCAAAGCCATAACGATAATCAGAGAACGGGTCTTGTCTGGCTGACCAGGTGTTGACAGGCGCCCATGATGGCGGGGCAGACGTATCCAGACTACGCTCACCGTAATCGATAATCACGCTGAACAGCCAGCCTGTCAGGTCATCGGGCCAATTGTCCTCCCAGGCATACAAGTGCGGCTCTGGGGTGACATTGGCGTAAAACACATGGGTCAGATGGGACAGCGCGCCGCGATACCGGGTGTTTTCCGGCGGTTGAGTGGTATCGATATGGTCATCATTTTCTGTTTTATACATATAGCGGATATGTTCACCCTGAGGCGATACGCTCTCCTCAATCGACCATTCCGCAATACGACCCTTATCGCTGGTTTGCGCCAGGGCGGTTTTCCCAAGACAATGAAGTGCGCCATTATTTCCAAACACCAGCCAAAAGGTCTGTGCCACATCGGTGCTTAATTGCCAGCGCTCATAGCGCTCATAGCCATGGGATACCCGGGATTGGTAACGCACAACGTTATGCGCGGCAATCGTTTTATCACCAAACTGTTTCGTCGTTGTCACCACAATCTCACCACTGCCATCACGCTCAGGTTCCAACACCTGGCCTTGTGGTCCCACGTACCTGTCCTGCCCATCGTATGCCGGCACACCGTGTTTGGTATACAAATAAATGGAGAGGAGCGGGAGCTGCCAGCCAACACCAAAGGCGCCATTACCCTGTGATGATTGATACTGAAGTGTCAACCCAGGCGCAAAGCCGCGTCCCTTACTGACCGGTAGCGGAATAGAGAATTGCATATCCCCTGTCGGTCCGGCATGGTTGGGCGTTGTCTCCATCGCTGTGATGGAACCGCCCTGCTGGGATGAATTGGGGGGGTTGATGATCATATCTGAGGCGTGTTGTGACATAGAATACTCCGGGTATAAACGTCCACTTACGAATCAACCTGAGCGCCGCTCAAAGGTGGGATATTTCCCCATCATTCAGGTTCATTTCCGGGCTGTAGGGCACATTAAAAAGAACGTGCTTACAACATAAATCTAAATAAATCAACATATTAAAGATGGTTGACAGTTTAAAGCCGTGTGCTGGAAAACGCGCATGCACGGTTCTTAGGAGAGCGATGGTCGGCAACGGCTATTGCTTATCCGATTCCAGTGGGCTTTAAATCCCTGCATTCAGCGTGTTTTCAATGGTTTTACATATCCAAAAAATAGTTAATCGCGGCCACTTTTCAGAGTGTTGTCGACGCTAATACTCCGATGGTGAAGATAACGATCCAGTAAACGATTCGGTTAATGATTTTTCGTCATGTATATCGTATAAATAATTGAGAATATATTTGCCTAAATGTTCCTCACGTAAACTGCGCGCATGGTGAAACTTGTTTATCAGTTGCGTTTTGACATCAGGTTCGGTTAAAGAAAACGCGCTGATCCGGTCAGCGTATTTTTGCAGAAATGAAAGCGCCGCATCCGCAATGCGGTGATCTTCAATGGCTGCATTCGTTTCCCAAAAATGCGGGTTGGTCATTTGAAACAACTGCCATAAAATCGTAGCTTTTCCCTGGGTATTGAGGTTGGAAACCGTTTTCAGTACGCTGTCAACGGCAGGATTTTTTTTATGCCTATGCAGGTGATAAAGCACCAATAGCTCATAAGGTATGGCAAATGTGTACAGTTTCTGTTTCTTGGCGATAGTCAGATGTTGATGGAACTGTCGGTAATTTCTTGTTTGCAATGTTTCTATATGTGTTGTATCCACCGTCTTAATCAGCTCAAGCGCGTAGTGAGCTAAAAAAATCATATTGATAGTATTTGAGTTTTTTATCACTTGTGGAAATAGCGCTTCCAATTCGCCGATAAGCTGCACTTTGCCGTGGTGGATCAGCGCGAAAGCGATATCTTTCACAATCATCGATAATTCGTGTCGGTGCTGATAACGCTCAATAGCAGCAATAGCGCTTAAATCTTTAAAGAGTACGTCAATGTCTTCGTCAATCAGTCCCGTTTTATTTGTCAGCGCGTTCGCTTGCGATAAGACACGCAAAAAAATAAGCTGTTCCTCTAACCTTAATTGCGTGGCTTTCACATCACTGGCAATGCCTTTTTTCATGACGGAAAGGTCTTGCCAGATATCCTGTTTGAGGTTGTCGACAGCCTTCAGGTCTGTCCAGATATCCTGTTTGACATTTCCAATCGCATATTCAATCCATATTTTAACAGAGTAAGAAAGCAACGGCGCCAGGACAATCACCAGCGTGCCGATAATAATTTTTAGAATTTTAAATTTTCGTTCAATATTTTTTCTACCGCATCCTGAATAGAACGGGCTGTGTCATCCGGGTTATTCATACTGGTCGATATCTGTTTTTTAGTCGATGGATCACTGCGGTAAACACAAGAAAACACGGTCTTGAAAATAAACTACCCCGCAGCCGATGAAGATAGTGTCAATGCTTAATTGGAGGCGGCGGGAGTATGGCAATGTCGTCTGAGCGAATTCATCAGATCAGTGCCATTAGTACCATTAGGGTCAGTTCGCTTTTTTCATAATACTTTTAACCACTTCAGCAACCTTCCCAACAAACGCCCGATCCTCCGCTTTTCGTTTCCTAATTAAGCATGAAATAGACAATGAAAGCGTTGATGTACTTCTGTAGCTGGCCTGGACTGTGTAGGCACTAGGTGATCTGTCTGAGGCTACGCCAGATGCAATCGATGTACAGCGGGTCACGAATTGCCAAACCATCGAGTTGGCGATGGGGCAAAGGATAGTCATTTCAGGACGTTGGCATCGTGCTCACGAGTGTCCGCTTCAGTAGGCCACCAGCTTGGGAAGCGGTGCGCCTACGTCCAGCCAACTACGGTAACTGCGCAGGTTTCCGGTGACCACTTGGCACTGGGCGGATTTCTGGCAGAGCCTGCGTGGGTGATCAGGTTCGCAGAATCACGCGAATTCTGATGCAGCAGCGCGGATTGGTGGAAAGGCGTCCATTCTCCCGACCCGTCGCGCCCCGACGAACGGCTGCCCTGGACAATGAACAATAACCGAGCCACGGGCCTACGTATGCCGCGTATCGAGCGGCGCACAATCGCGCCGTTGGCCCACTGCGCGAGCACGCGAAGTGCGCTGCACTGCAAAATGCACGGGGTGTCGTCACGAGCATTTAGTGGCGTTTAGTTGTAAGCGCCGCGGCTGGTGCCCGTCGTGCGCGTCGCGGCGCATGGCGGAGAGTGGCGCACACCTAGTCGGCAACGTGCTACCGAAAGCACCCTATCGCCAATGGGTGCTGTCATTTCCGTGGCCTCTACGCATGCTGTTTGCAGCGCAGCCCCAATGGCTTAGCCGTGTGCTTGGTGTGGTCATCCGTGCGCTGTCAACAGCGCTGCTAAAGCGCGCAGGCGTGCGCCACTGCAACGGGGCGCGCACTGGCATGGTGACATTCATTCAGCGCTTCGGCTCGAAATTGAACCTGAATGTGCATCTGCACGTTCTGGCGCTTGACGGCGCCTACAGTTTCAAGCACGGCAAGGTT
>WLWH01001109.1_pt1 | contig 19153 bp, 36 predicted proteins | sample 6712741 | NCBI WGS metagenome assembly WLWH01 (sample SAMN12718694, study PRJNA515312) | sponge metagenome | isolation source: marine sponge | host: Mycale hentscheli | place: New Zealand: South Island, Marlborough, Capsize Point | collected 2003-05-01
AAACAAAACCTTCGATTGTCTAAAGGCTGCACCAACAATAATGATTTGTCGTCTAGGCATGAACAAAGCACGCAGAAGAGGATAGACCGAAAGTATGAATGATTTACCCATACCGCGACTTCCTATCAACATTGGAAACTTCCTGTTCCACATCTCATATAAAAGCAACGCTTGAAACGGCGAGAGTTCTATATTTAGAACATATTTACAAACAAAAGAAAAATACTCAGGCTTCATCATTAGCCAAGATAGTCTTTTTATCAATGCATCATTATCTGAATCCTGCATAACAAAGTCCATTGGGTTAAACAGACTGGATTCATCTACATCTATGCCTAGCCAAGCGTCGTCTAAATTAAAATCTTTGTTCATATTTTAGTGGTTCTAGAAAATACCGAATCAGCAAAGCCATAATAGACCGCATCTTCAGCACTTAAGTACCAATCTCCGTCCTTCATCTTTCTCTTGATGTAACTTTTAACTTTTGATAGAGAGTCTTGTCTGTCCTTAAAGTAAACGCCTCTTTTAATACATCTCTCTGCGTATATGTCCACCATGACTTTCATATTAACCTTATCTATTGCCGCAAAGTTATGGGAACTCAGGTAGTCGCCCGATAGATCTGTAGATCCATAGTGACACATAAATAAACAATTAGGCATCAAAACTCTCTTGTCTGATGCCTGAAGTATTATACTGCTCATTGACTCAGCTTGAGCATAGGATATTATTGTTGTAGGACACTTACACGCTTTTATGATATCATATATCGCCATGCCGGAGTACCACTCTCCGCCAATGCTGTGCATATGTATAAGTATGGGTTCGTTGTTCTGTAGCTCTAATAAACGCATATTTTTCAAGAAGTTTATAGACATTCTATAGTCTACACCCGGATTTTCATCCGACTCTTTATTGTGTAAAAAAATCTCTCTATTCTTTGCGTCTAATCCATAGCTATGAATGTCACTAATCCGGTCATCATATTTGTTCATTTTTACCCCCATAGTTAGAAGGCCGATTCGTTGAGGTTTGGTGTGTCGTCTTTGTTCTCCGTATGAAACAGTTCGTTAAGTCTCTTAAATATACTGTTACATACCAGAAACGAATTTTTTTTGTCTCCGCAAAATATTATCTTAGTGTCGTACCATATTTGAAATTCCATCAAGCATTTTAGTAAATACTTTCCCGTTACACGAACTTTTGATCTAGCTTTATGAGGAACTCTAGACCCTTCTGGATATTTTAAAACATCATCCATGTCGAACTCGCAAATAAGAAAAGAGAACTGAAAGTCTTTCATTCTCTCCATTTCTTCTTGAAACGGCTTTTTCTTTCTTCCTAGGTTCATTGCTATCTCAGAAGCAGAGGCCTTTCTCTCCACGCATACTACATCCTCAAACCCCTTCAGGGTGTAGTCTCCGGTATGTAGTGTTCCAACTTCCATGCCGTCACATTTATCGTATGGAGAAAAAAACCATCCGTCTTGCTCTCGTGTATCTTTTATAACTGTGTAATTATTCATTACAGATCAGTACTCTCATCTTCTTGCTCTTCTTCTACAGGCTCTACTTTTACCAGCTCTACTTCGGCCTCTATTTTTGGTTCGGGCTTTGGTTCGGGCTTTGGTGCTGGAGCTACTTTTTTAGTGCTAGCAATGATAATCTCATTACGATCATAATCCGTAAACAAGTCAAAACCTAATTCTAGCCTTCTTGTATATACGGCAGCAATAGCCTCTTGTTCGTCTCCGGTATTTCCCCCAAAAGCAAAGGCACGCTTTTCTCCCGGTTTAAGGTTTTCAACCGCTGCTACCACGTCTTCCTTGAGCTTATCGGACGCACTTTTTCCCGCTGGCACGGGAGCCGAGTCAAAATTAGAGAATCTGCTATCGCTAGAGTCCTCTTTGTCTTTTTTGAAAAAATTCATTTTTTGTTTCTCCTTACTTTTTCTGAGAAGTATGTTATGTAGTGTGATTCTTTTCCTGTTACATCTTTGTGGCATTTACTACAGAGTGTTATGCCATTGTCTACATCGTAACGCAAAGTGCTCGCAGAACTCCATTTGATTATATGGTGTACATTAAGACGTACTCGCTTGCCTCTTTTATTACACATTTGGCAGGTAAAGCTATCTCTTTTTAGTACGGCAGATCTAAATCGCTTGTATACTGGATCGCTGTAATCTCGCCTTTTTGACATCGTAGTCCACCATTCTAGTTGCTAAATCTTTAAACGAAACTTTTCTAACCCATCCAAGCTTCTCTTCTGCTTTCGCAGGAATACCAAGTAGATAATCAACCTCCGCAGCACGGTAAAACTTGGGATCTATAACGACATGCTCATCCCAATCTTTTATGCCTATGTGATTAAAGGCTATATCTAGGAACTCTCTGACACTATAAGTCTCTCCTGTGGCCACCACGTAGTCGTCTGGCTTGTCTTGTTGTAACATGAGCCACATAGCCTCAACGTAGTCTGCCGCATGTCCCCAGTCACGTCTGGCGTCTAGATTGCCGAGTCTAAGCTTGGGGAAAGACGTAAGAACATTTCCTATTCCCCCATGAAGCGTGTGATCATCTCTCAGGAGAATATTGTCTGCATCGCTAGAGATATCAAAAAATCCTTTATTGTTCTCTCTCCATGCCAAAAACTCTCCTAGCCACTTGGTTATCTTTCTAGTAACAAAGTTCTCTCCACGTCTCTCTGACTCGTGGTTAAATAAGATTCCACAGCTCCCGTGAATACCATAACCCTCTCGGTAGTTTCTGACCAAATGATGAGCAGCTAATTTGGCTATTGCATAAGGGCTTTGTGGAATGAATGGAGTGTTCTCGTCTTGGTATTTCTTGTATTCGTATATCCCTTTGCCGGTTGGGTTATCTACGACAACATGGTCGCCTTTATCCACCATCAAAGATGCATTTGCACTCGTGCTATAATTCTTACCAAACATTTCGCTACTACTGGCCTGATAAAACTTAATGTCGTCCCTGCGAGAACTATATCTTATTGCCTCAAGTATATTTAGAACGCCCGCACCCGTTATGTCCCAAGTTAAACTAGGTTGCTTGAAACTAGTTCCAACATGAGACTGAGCAGCAAGATTGTATACCTCGTCAGGCTCTTCGTCTTGTATAATTTTGCAAACATTAAATCCATCCGTAATGTCGCCCTCTACTATGTTTATTTTTGGCAGGATGTGCTCAATTCTACTCACGGTACTTACGCTGACACGACGAGTAACGCCTACTACGTCATATCCTTTCTCTAGTAGAAGTTCTGCTAAATAGCTTCCGTCTTGTCCTGTTATTCCGAATATGACTGCTTTCATTTTATTTTTGTCCTGAATAAAGAGTCCGTGAATAAAAACACCACACCGAAATTCTTTCCGGGTCTTTTGTGATGTAATTCATGGTGTGTTTTTGCCTTCTTGTAAAAATTTGTTTTCATTAACCAGTTTTGCTCTAGCCCATGAATTCCTCTGTGAATTTTTGTCCATGTATACGAATGAAAAACAAACACGCTTAGTAAAGCTAGTAAACATGGTAATCCGATAAAAACAGAAGCTAGTATTAGCGGGCTTCCAACTATCAGATGGTTATAAAGTGGTAGATCTATATTAAGATCGTTTCTCTCGTTCTTATGGTGTTCTATCGCATGGTCTTTCCAAACCCAGCTAGGCAACCACCATCTTTTTCTATGCATTGTATATCTATGTACTGAATATTCCGTTAAAGCCATAAAAAGCATCCACGCTAATAGCCACGCAGAAAAATTAACCATTTCACTCCTCTGATAAGGTTTCTGGCGTTAAAAACGGCTGATCAACAGCCCCGTCTTCATATGTATGATATTCCGATAATCGTTCTTTCTCGTTTTCCATAGCCAATCGCATCTTTTCCATGTCGATCCCGATTTTGGTGCGAAACGCTTCGTCTGTCGCTATTTGTTTTACAAGTGCTGCAAATGTTTGTTTGCTGTCCTCGATTGCCTTGATTCGTTGCTCTCTGGTGCCCTTGAGATCCTTCAGCATCGTCGCCTTGCGAGCTTGGAGGTCTTTATAGTCTTTAGATAGGGTTTCCAGTGAGGCCCGGAGAATAGCTACCTGACGCTCCAGTTGGATGATATAGTCCATGTCTCTCTGATCCTTGTCCACCGCCTTTTCTTCTCGCACCAATCCTTCATAAGTGACAATCTGTGTCTGATTCTCTTGTTGGCTCTTAAGAATACGGTTCATTAGGATTTCAAGCTTTATAGTGTCGATGATCTGCATTTCTTCTGTATGAAAAACATCATCTTTGAATTGGCTCCACATCTTCTTGAAATGGAATTGAAACATCTCCAATTCATCAGCAGAAAATTGATGAATCAACTCGCGATAGTAAGGTTTAGATTTGAGTTCATTAGCTACAGCAGCTTCCTTCTTTTGTTTAGCTGAGAAACCAATGTTTCTAGAGATCCAGTCATGGATGCTTTTTGGATCTCGATCAAGAGATTCAGCTATCTCGTCTGGAGAAAGAACCTCGGCGTTCGCCTCGATAAAAGCCATATCCTCTTTAGATAATCTACCCTTCTTCATCATAGTCTCCATTTATGATCTTTTCTATAGTTTCTATCACTATGGCCTTCCGGCCTTTAGGCAAAGGAGAGTTTGATTGCATTTTTAAATAGTCTCTACGTAGATGGGCTGGGAGCTTTTTGTCTATTAGATCTAGGGTCTCCTGCATCTGTGCATTACTAGAGGACTGTTCGTGAGTGTATACTCCATATATCGAGTCAATATCTATAGGTTCAAGTAAATTCTTTTTTCTGTCCTGTATCTTCTGGGCAGCCGTACCATAATCTAACCTGTAGTAGTTATCTCGTTTGAATGTCTTCAGGCGATTATTAATATGAGTGTACATGAAGTTCTCTAGGGGGCGATTCTGATCATATTTAGCTAATCCTGCTACGCCTATCAAAAAAGCCTCTTGTTCTATGTCTTCCGCTTCATATGAGGCGAATGTGTACTTGGGGGCCAATCTACGGGCGATTTTCGTAATTACCTCTACAGCATACTTCTGATCAATGCCTTCTGGAATGTTCATTTTGCTCATTATGCTCCTCTTCCCTATCTAGCTTTTCAATTTCAGCTAAATCTATTATATCCTGCTCCTCTTCTGTAAGCTTAGCTTTGCTCATGGACATATCAAATGCCGGTGGTATCGCGGGGTCTTCTATGTTTTGGGCAAGCTGAGCTTCAATCTCGTCCTGTAGTGTGCCGGTACTCTTTGTATTCAAAAGAGACTTTAGGCGTTTTTCTTGTTCTTTTCTAGACATATTATGTTCCTCCTTCATATTATAGCGGCTATATACGGGGTATACACACTTTAGCCCCGAAAAGACACAATAATAAGCGAGTCGGTGCGGTTCAGGTAAGACATTTACAGATATTTTTTGTCAATTTCGTCCAAACCACCCGCCCAAAAAGGGAATTGCTCCGCGACTGATTTTTTGAACAAATAACTAGGGGGGTAAGAAAAAGATGACAATTTTATGATTTTGGCTCAATTTACCCTTGACTTATTGACGATACTATGTATAATAGAGATATAACAAACAACAACAACAAAAGGCAATCAAATGTTATTCACTATCACACTCGCAGCAATCATGATCATCGGTTTATTTTATTTCGAGAATAATTAATAATAACTAAAGATTGTACTTGACAGCAGCCGATAACTATAGTATAATAAGAACATAACAAGTTAACAACGAAAGAGAGAATACAATGAACGTTATCAAAATTGGAAACAAGAGCGAAGCTAAACTAAAGTTGTTCACGATTGATCGTCGTATCGAAAAGAAGATACAACAACACGTTAACGAACTAGGTCAACACAATACAGCTATCGTTGAAGCTGAATTGGAAAAGCTTTGGGCAATGAAAAGTATTTTGGTTAATTTTATAAATAGTTAATCATTGTGACCTAACGTGTCACACCTATAGACGATAATAATAATATAAGAAGTTAACAACGAGTTAACACAACACAACACGATCTTGAAAGGATCAAACATTATGACTACTAAACAAAAACAATTCGACGTTACTTGCATCGATCCTACTTGGAACAATCGAGAGGTAACGCATCGCAGCGTTGACGCTGATAGGTTGTTTCAGAACGATAGCGGAGAAACCCGCTATAAGCTCAACCACTTCTACACTGATGTAGAGGTTGTAAGCGTTGTAGAGGTATCGCAAGATTACCTCGATGCACAGCGTGCGTACTTCGACAAGTGGGGTACAGCTAACGAGTAAGCTTTGACGTAAGTCGTTTAACCGTAAGGACTTAGGTCGATGCGGCCTGCCCCGGAGATATTTCTGCTTTTTTTTATTATTTAGTTAAGATTATGCTTGACAGGTGCCGATATATATGGTATACTCTTAGTATAACACTTAAGAAAGGTAATAACATGTTAGACAAAATTATAGACGTATTAGGTTATATGCTCATTGGCTTTTTGGTTATCTATGCAATATGTTTTTATGGTACAGAATTAATCAGAATTATTTCAGAAATTAGTTAAGATTGCTATTGACATTTGCCGATATATATTATATACTACTAGTATAACAATTAAACAAAGTTCTCGAAAGGAACACAACATGACTAAGGCACAGGCTCAAATCGAACTGACTAAAACCAACACAGCAATCGAAACTAAGGTTGTTGAGCTGGCTAACGAGTTGGGACAACACAATAAAAATTGTGTGATGAACGACCTACAGTTGTTGTGGGATAGAAAAGATATCCTGAAAAAGTTTATAAATAGTTAAAGATTACCCTTGACAACAACCGATATATATTATATACTTAAGACATAAGAAGTTAAGCAGAAAAGAGAATAGAATGATTAAAGGTACTAAGACGGCTACGATTAACAACTTTACGTTTGAATATGTTCCAAGCATGAGAGTGTTAAGTATCACTAGCCCAACAGGCGGAATAGAGATCCATCACCAACTAAGTTACGAAAAAGCCAGCGAAATAGTTGGGGAAACTTTGGAAAAGAACAGCAGCAGGGCTTGACAAATACTATTGTTTATGTTATAATAGAGCCATAACAAGTAAGGGTTTAACCCGCAAGCCCCGCCTAAGTCGCGGGCATAGGTGGCGACCTATTCAAGATACGCACCACACAACTACACTATAACGAAAGGTTTTATATGTTCTCTCACAATCCTATTATCAAATGCGTTGACGGCTTCGAAATGAGCGTACAGGCTCACAGTGGTAGCTACTGCCAACGCAACACAGAGGGCGAATTGCTTACTGTAGAATGTGGCTTTCCCACTACTACACCGAAGACCGGAGAGCTACGCAGCTATGCAGAGCTATGCGGTACCGATGACTACACCGAAACGGTTTATCCGTATACGCCCGTTGAAGTAGTACAGGCGGAGCTTGACGCTCATGGTGGTGTGACTATCGGATGCCTACCGTCTTAGCCTAACAAATACGACTGTGCAGGCGGTCTACACACAGGGTAAACTTTGACGTAAGTCGTTGGTATCAAAGGACTTATGGAGAAGAGCCCTGCCCGGCCCGGTTTTTTCCCCCTTTTTTTTGCTTTTTTCTCAAGATGTCTATTGACTTGTGCCGATATATATAGTATAAAGGAGATAGTTGATATGATAGTTTTTTCGCTTTTGGTTGGTGCTTGTTTGATTGGTCTTTTGGGTGCGGAAGTTTTAAGAGATAAAGTTTAGATTTTATCCAAATACCCCTTGACAAATTTACTTTTTATGGTATAATTAAGGCATGAAAGAGAGGTTACTAATTCAATGAATAACTAAAGCGGTGGCTCCGGTAAACAGGAGCGGCTTGTTGGCGAATCGCCCGCGAGATAGTAAGAACAAAACCCGCGTTCACGCAGATTTTCACACAACACTTTTGAAAGGTTTTTTATGTTTTCTAAATTCGATACTCAAATTTCTTCCGAAGAACTCAACATCTACGAGCCTACGCAGGCTGATCGCGAGGATTACCAAGCGTGGTTAGAGGAGCAGGAGGCTGGCGAGCCGCAACTAGATGCGGACGATTGGAACGCCTTTGATGGACACTTAGACTTCTATGCCGACATAGAAGAGGCGTATGACGAATCCGACCTATATGGTGCGGAATATGAAAATTTTGCAGTAAGGGAGTGGGACTGATATGAGTAGTGATATGATTACATTTTGGAATTGGGCGATTGTCGCCGCTGTTACGTTTCCTATTTTATTGGGGCTTTATGATGAGTGGAGCTATGAGAGATTCAAAAGAAAATCTTCAGCAAACCGAAGATGATGGCTCATTGCAATACTGGATGTGGTGCGAGGAGGAAGAGCTTGAGCTTGAAAATGAGCTTGAGATAGAAATCCTACCCGAAGATGATGACCGCTAAAGTTTGCTCTAAGTCGTTGCTATTAAAGGACTTACGAAGCCGGGCGGCTGCCCCGGATTTCCCTAACCCCTTTGGTGACAAGGGTTTACGTCAATTTAAAAATACTTTGGTAAAATATAAAAAAATACGTTGAGAGTGACCTAACGTGTCACGGGCATAGACGATAATATATATATAGAAGTTAACAAGTTAGGATAAGTTTATGTTTAATGTATCAGATGAGTTTATGATGTTCGTGGTCGTTCCGGCCTTAATGCTACCAGTCGGCTGGGTTGTCACAAAAATATTAAAAACTTTCGATAATTAGTTAAGATACCCCTTGACAAATGCCGATAATTATGGTATAATGTTATTATAAGAAGTTAACACAACAAAGGTTATAAGATGTACAGAATCAGAAGAACAAAAGAAACCGCAACCGGCAAACGTTTTTTGGTTGAAAGCTCACGCGGCAAGACCATCATTTGCAGTAGTGTAAGCGATGACCGCCGATGCATCAGCAATCCAGAGTGCGAAGGGCAACAATCCTACGTCGTAAAGAAGTGGGAAAAACTTTCCGGAAAACAGAATTTTGTTTGGGAGTAGTGACCTAACGTGTCACCACCCTATGGTATAATATAGATATAAGAAGTTAACACAACACAAAGGAAAAATTATGAGAATTTCAGATTTAGAGTTTACAACCGAGATGCGACAGAATTCATGGCGTGGTCATAGTGTCGAAACTAAAACGGACTCGCTCCGTATGGTTGCCAATGAGCGACACGCTCAACAGTACATCGACCAGTTTGGTGATGTCGAAATTGTATTGGATGAAAAATACAATACTTGGAAAGTTCCCGTTTTCGCTGAAGAGCGTAAAGAATACTGTGACCTAAAACAGGCACACTGTGAACGTTGGGGTTCTGAATAGAATCGCCCGCTGAAGCTTAACAGCATAACAATAGCACGAGAAGCTGAACTGCGTTAACAACAGCACCTGAAGCCTAACAGGTAAAAAATGGCGGGACACCCCTTGACAAATAAAGTTTGATAGATTAAAATTAGAGTATACAAAACACACACAAAGGAAATGATTATGAAAACTGTTGAAGAGATGTTGAAAGAATTGGAAGTTGCTACTCAGGAAATGTTGTTCGTGCCGAATGACCTATTGCCGGAGTCGTTCCATGATAACGTTCGTGGTGGTCGCACGCTTGCACGCCTTAATGAGATGTGCGAGGAAATCGAAGACACCGAAACCGAACACCAAAAAACAAAGGCAATCAAAGCCCGCAACATTGAGAAACTGCGAAAGCAGGTTGAAGAAAAATCTATCTTCACTACTCACAAAGGCGGTACAGATTTCGTTGACCTGTCCGGAGAATTAGACTACAGTGATAACGAAGCCGATGAAATTCAGCTTCACAGAAACATGGCCGCATTAGTTGGCGGTATGGTAAACGGCGGACTAATTGACGCGGAAGACTTGGAGGAAGAACTATGAATAACGGAAACATGCCTTACGGTTTAGGTTATATGATTGTAACCCTTTGCAGGATCTTAAAACCCCAAGAAGAATGGGAAGGTAAATCAACCGGCCCAGTTAGTTCGATGAAGGTTGCAATACCTTCTCACGTAATGGAAGAAACCGCTGCAAGTGGCGATCTTGAGTTGCTTGACTTGTGGGTCGATCAGGAATTTGGTTTCCCGTGGTTACTCGCACACGGTGAGAAAATGGAATTTATGAGCGAAGAAAGTTATAAGGAGTGGTGTAATGAAGTATGAAGAAAGTCAACAAGATGCGTTGTTGTTTTGTGTTATATCTTTTATTGTTGGTTGTATAGTTGTGGGGTTTTTGTTTTGAGAATGAGAAGAATACACGCCAATGAGCTGGCACGTTATTACCAACGATTAGAAAATATTGAAAAGAGGAAGCAGGAAAATGAAAGACAGACTAAAATCAATTTTATGGTTCGCCTTGTCCGCCGGTTGGGTTTGGTTCGCGGTAACAATCATCGCGACTTATAAATAGGGCTTGACAAGACCGGGGACCGGGGCTGCCGGGATTGATGTAAACCCTTGGTATCAAAGGACTTACAACAAAACTTTTTTTCTTTTTATTTTGGGAATTTTGTAAAGATCCCCTTGACATATGGTCGATATATATTATAATGGAAGAGTAAGAGAGACAACATCACAACCCCGTTAAGGCCTTTGTAGCCATTACGTAAGGACAGGATCGGTAAGACGATTTAGGGGTGCATTGAGGCGTAAGTCAAATCCGGTTCCTTTGTGAACTTAAAAAAGGACGCAGCAGACTACGGTGCAGATGGAATGGCCTGCCATCGTGATGTCTGTCTTATCTTAACTCTAGCGAGTAGTGTGTTTTAGTTAGAGCCAGCAAGTTAGGCAATAAAAAAAGAAAATAAATTAAAGTTAGCCCCTTGACAACGCCGATAATAATAGTATAATGATAGTATGAGAAACAACAAGAAAACAATAACGATGACCATTAAGGTCGGGAAGCCATCAGTCGGCCATCAGGCCAATACCCATCAGGTACACGACAACCGGCCAAAGCGACAACGTACACGGTCAGCCCAGCGTAGGGCGGCCATTAGAGAGTTTTAATTTTAGCGAAAGGTTTTTACTATGACTATCCAATTCACCAAAGACAAAGAGACTAAAACCAAAGTCCGTTTCACAGCAACCGGCGATGTATCAGGTTCGATCTATATTGAGAAGGATTCAGAACTTGCAAAAGATTCAGAGATTATTCTGGAAATTTCTCAAGTCACCGCTTGACATTGCCGATAAATATAGTATAATGAAAGAGTAAACATCACAACACTTTAAGGAGGAATCTAATGGAGATTCACAAGAAGATTGTAGTCGGTCAGATTGACCACACTTACCTGTCCAGTTGGAAGTCAGACAACGAAGTAGAACTTCACAAAGGTAACGACGTTGTCATGTTCCAAATGTCTGAGGAAGTCATGGAACAGCTTCACAAGAAGCTAGGCGACAAGCTGACAAAGCTCGCCGCTGAACGTCTTGAAGCAGCACAGAAACTAGCCGAAGAGCAAGAGGGAGAGGTATTAGAAGATGAGTAAGGATGAAAAGCCGGTTGTGGGAGTCGGCACAGAGTTTCCCGCTGGTAAGGTTGTTGCCATTAATAATGACCATGTTTTGATCGACACTGAGGAAGGTGTCAAACAGTTTTCTTTTTCACAAGTAGAAAGGTTTATCAATGTTGAACGATCTCTATAACAAGCGTAACGAGCGTAAAATTTCAATCCTCTATCCTGTAGGGGGCAAAAAGAATGTCTTGCGAAAAGTCGAGGGCGTAAAGCTCCGAAGTTTCACTGGGCCGAATGGACGGGGGATTACCGTCCAAGAGCGTAATGGACAGATTCGCTCTCTGTCTGTTGCGAAGTGCGTGGCTTCACTATAAACTAGCCGACCTTTCGTGTTGTGGGGAGAGCCGTCCTTCGGGGCGGCTTTTCTTTTACTATAAGGATAAAATTATGTCATTAGAACTTAAAATTTTGGTTTACAATTCAATTGGTGTTCCTGTAATTTTTTGCTGGATTCATGTGGTTTTGTGGTTGACAAACTGAAAAATCGGGGCTGCCGGGATCGACGTAAACCCTTACCACTAAAGGACTTACGACAAAACTTTTTTTTATGTTTTTTAGTTAAAATACTGAAGTTCCCCTTGACAAATAGCCGATATAATATATAATGGAAGTGTTCGGGAAGTGGTCTTGCAAGATGAGACACTGAAAGGATTGACAACAAGTAAAGGCTATCGGACGCGATGGGCGAGAACGTTGCGGGGTTGCTCAAACCTAATCCGACTCAGTGCTTGCAAGTGTGGGGTTCGACTCCCCACCCCGTCCGCCTTAAAAATAATCAGGAATAAGTTAAAGATTACCCCTTGACATTCCGATAATATATAGTATAATAGAGAAGTATCACACAACACACGGAGCGAAACACAATGCTAAAATTCTCAAACGCCAATGCTAAAATCGAAGCCCTCAAAAACGACGCTGAATTGTCAGAGTATCTGACTGACAAGCGTAAAGTTTATTCTCTGGATCTTCTCAGTGGCTATTCTTGCCCATTCGCAGAGGCTTGCTTGTCTAAGGCTGTTGTACAGCCAAACGGTAAACGCAAAATACAAGACGGACACAAAACGCAGTTCCGTTGCTTCTCAGCTTCTCAGGAAGTACAGTATAACGGCGTATACAATTTACGTAAGCATAATTTCGATTCGTTGCGTAAACTATCAACCGGCGAGATGATTGACTTAATCAATAGTTCATTGCCTAAAAATGCCGGTATCGTCCGCATCCACGTTGCAGGCGATTTCTTTAATCTTGACTATATGCGAGCGTGGTATTCTGTAGCATTTGCAAATCCAAACACGCTATTCTACGCTTATACCAAGTCGCTCAGATACTGGCACGATATAAACGAGTCGCCAATTCTAAACAACTTTGTTTTGACCGCATCATACGGCGGGCGTGATGATTGGCGTATCGACGAATTCGATTTACGTTTTGCTCAGGTGGTATACAGTGAACAAGAGGCTCACGATCTCGGACTCGCTATCGACCACGACGACACACACGCAGCGAAGCCAAGTCTACGCAATCAATCATTCGCATTGATGCTACACGGTACACAGCCAAAGGGTAGCGAAGCCGCCGACGCCCTGAAGCTATTGAAAAAGAATGGCGTGCGACACTCTTATAACAGGAAGGTACAACTTGCGTGACATATTTACTTTTATTGTTTGGCACATTGTTAATAGCGATTTTAGGTTTATCTATAGGGAGCGAATAGTATGAAAAGTTTAGTTTTATTTAGTTACAAGCAGCCGGTTGAAGGTGCAAGTTTTCGTTGGGGCGTTCTACACAATAGACGCAACACCGACAAGCATCCGCTAAGTGCGGGAACTATCAACAGCGGTTATCGTAGGTATGACCCAGAGTTCCAAAGGTCGCGAGACCTTGACACGGTGCAAACCCGTAACGGTGTAAAGGCGTTCTATCGCGAACGTCAAGGCTGGGGAATCAAAATCCCGTTTGTTGGATCACTGGTTTCTAGGTTCTTGCCCGCTTAGTTGTGTTGTTGTGTGAGAAATTGTTGGGGGTTCGGACTGCTATGTATACGCAATCCTTAAACTCAGGTGGCGGAGCAGCTCAACGCCTGAACCAATACTTTCTTTTTTTAAAATAAATCCTGCCGATTGACCTAACGTGTCAAAACGGCGGGGCAGGGCTATTTTACGTAAGTTGTTGTACCTAAAGGACTTAGAGTAAAACTTTCCAAAGATAAAAACCATAAAAAGTTAATGCCACCCCCTTGACTATGCCGATATATATAATATAATGGTAGTATAACACACAACGAAAGGAAGATTATGACAAAGCCATTTGTAGAAACAAGCGTAGAGGTATTACAGTACATTGATCCAACCAAGAAGGTTAGGGTCTATCGCAACTTGCACAAGGATTGTGTGAGTGTAAAGCAAGACGGACTTGTTAGGTGTCACGCTACAAACGTGGTGCTAAAGGATTGTAAATTTATCGTATCAGAAGCTGGACAACGGAGGGTTCGCAATGAGAAAAAGAAAAACGTACATGCGTTTATTGAGGGTTTTGTGGTTGATGCTCGTAGGTCGCTTGAGCTTCTCGACTTTGGTTGGTCGTCGGTCTACTACAACCCATACGCAACAGACCATTGGCAACTCACCAACCAACCATACGACGCATGGGTAGATACCGCTGAGTGGGCTGACGTGTGGAGTGACTCAATGGGTGCTGATGTTCTAGCGTTCAATGTTAAATTTCTTCCAGTAAATGTATAGGATAGTATAATGCAAGTAAATAGAGTTGCTTTGATGAATGTAATAGATGCCGCTGAAAAGTGGGCAAAGGTAAAGGATGTTGTAGCTGAACGTGCAGAAGGCGAAACGTCTTGTGTTCCATATTTACACGCCTCTATTATGAGTATGCAATACCTTCTCGACACCCTTGAGAAGGATCGCGATATCATCAAGGACGTATTTGGGACAGATACAGTTGACCCTGAATTATGGGATGAGTTGGATAGCATGGACGATGGTCAGAGACTCAACGTTCCCATTTGCGTTTTCGATCTCAAGAGAATACGGAAAGTTTTTACGTAAGTCGTTGAAACCAAAGGACTTAGGAACAGCGGGGCTGCCCGGCCCGGCGGGAAAGTCAAGCCCAATTCTGAAAAAAGTCCAAAATAAAAAAAGATCAAAAAACATTAAAGAACCCCTTGCAATCTAGCCGATATATATTATAATGAGGATGTAAAGTTCAATCACGAAAGGATAAATATGAATCTTCCAGTCACACCCGTTCGCCTGCTTTGTCGTATCTGTAGCCAAGAGCAGGAAATTATCGCCCCCGTTGCTGGCCTTATGGCTTGGGAAGAGGGTGCGTTTATTCAGGATGCATTGCCGGAGCTATCTGCTGGCGATAGGGAGATGCTAATCTCTCAGACCTGCGATGATTGCTGGCAACTAATGTTTGGCGAGCCAGAAGACGATTTCGAAGAAAATTGGGAAGATAATTAAAGTTTACCCATTGACATTGACGATATATACTATATAATGAGTTTTTACACTTCACACTTTTGAAAGGGTTTGCCATGAGCAATATTCAATCCACCGACATTTCCGCTTCCGTTCGCGAGTCATTTAATTTTAGCGTTGATAAGTTCCCCCTATTCGGGCCGGACAACATGCCGACAGATCAGTACGGTTTATTCCGTGACGATACTGGTTATCTCAAGGGCGTGAAATCCGTTTCACCTCGTTACGTTCCCCATACGACTGATGACGTTTGTGCGTTGGTCGATGCTGCTGGTGAAGCGTTCGATGGCGAGATTGATTGCAAGACCCATTTTCGTAATGGTCACTACGTCAACATCATGCCAACTGCCGAAAAGCGTACCGCTATCTATAATGATACGGACAGCGATAACATTTGGCCTCGAATTGTTATCAATGCGGGCTATGATGGGAAAGCGTTTTCGGCTACGATGGGTTACTATCGTGACGCATGTTCCAATCTTGCTATGATGCGACAGGTCAACGGTACAACCGTTTCCATTCGCCATACGTCCGGACTGCGTGGTCACATGGATTCGCTGATTGCGACATTCAACACGCTCAAGGATTCTTGGGGGAATCTGCTCACGGTTATTCGTAGCTTGGAATCTCAAGAGGTTCGCATGGCTGATTTTCTCAATGAAATCTACCCGCAACCAACTGCGGAACAGGTCGCATTGGCAAATACTGGTCAAGCGGTGCGTGCGGTTACGACTCACGAGAATCGTACCAAAGCAATTTGGAAGCGTCTAAACGTCGAGCGTACTCGGACGGGTCGCCCACAGATGAACAACACCGTTTCCGCTTGGGAAGCGTACAATGCGATTCAGGGCTACGTGCAACACGATGCACAGGCCAAAGAGGGTTTCAAGGGAGAGTTTGACCGTATCCTGCGGGCTTCAAATTCTGCTGACGTTCGCAAGGCTGAGAAATTAGTCTTGGCGATGGCCTCTTAACTCGAACCCTTTCGTGTGCCGTTGCCGGTCGGGGCTTGTAGCCCTTGCCGGTGACGGTTTTATTTTTGGGGGGTGAGGAATGAGCATTGGAAAATTTATTTTAGTTTTATTTTTTTCTGTCTTGACACTTGGTATCGTGACGGAGCTAATCAAAAGACGCTAGGAAAGTTTTGACGTAAGTGCTTGATATCAAAGGACTTAGGGCTTGCCGGGGCAGCACATCTTATGCCAAACCCAATTATACAGGCGTATTTCCCATTCTTATCTTTTTGCTGTAACTACTTATATAGTAAGGGTTTACGTTAAGTTTCCTATTGACTTATGTCGATGTATATGATATAATGGTACTATGACCAGACGTGTCAATCTATAGTTCTATAGCTCTGTAGGGGGGTAAGGTGAATTTCATTCATGCCACCCATGTAAGGATATCATCTACTTTGTCTCATCTCATCTATACTGAGTCGCATCCAATAGCTAGAGTCAGCATCTTTGACAACTCTGTCGAACCTCTTCCAACAAGAGTCGCCACCCTACCAGCCAGTCAGCGAGTCCAGCGATTTTTTGAATCTGTCGCGTCCTATCTAACTAGAGTCGCAGCGATATCGCACCAGTCAGCCATTTCTGTATTTGTCTAGTCTAAAACTATCTGATTGCGGCCATTGATGGGAGTCAGCCAATCACTGAGTTTAATTTACATTTAGGCGGTCGCCCCATATGAAGTATAGCAGAAGAAGGAGTTGGGCTATACATAAGGACATTAGAGATATGTAGGCGTAAGACTTCTTTATGTTGTATAGGAGTATAACTGCAATGACTACCAACCATAGGCAAATCATCTTGACAGTCATGAACAATGCTACAGAGCCGGAATCAAGTTTAATTAAGAACGTGCCAATTGGATTCTGTTCATAGTCTAGGATGTTCTCTTGTAGCTTTATGGTAAAGTAATGATCCAACATGCTCACCATGATTACCCATAGCAACCCAAATATAATTAGGGCATTGTATCTTATTTTTAACATTTTAGCTAGAATATAATCTTATAAAGTTAATTATCCTCTTAACGCTACTACCATGTATTGGTGCTATTATTATCCTAGAAGTATTTTCATATCTGCTTATTGCTGAACCCCTACATATAACTCCTACTATCTTTCCGTTATAAATAATTGGCCCACCACTATCCCCCTGTATTCCCCAAGACAAGACTATAATCCCATCATCACCTAACTTTCTGCCAGCAAATTTTGCAGTCCAGCCACGATACGATCCTGTACCGAACCCACCAAGATCAACATTGCTGCCTATTGGAGGAGCCATCTCAGTTACGCCTAAAGGTTCAACGTCATCGGGTATCAGGGCTTTTATTAATGCAAGATCACTATTCATATCCTTTTCATATGGGAACTTAACTATTACGCTATTCTTTTGCGTTTTTTCTCCCGTACTAAAAGTTATTGTTGCTAGGGAATCTTTACTGGGGACTACATGTGAGGCAGTTAATACAATACCAATATAGTAATCAGGAAATCTCTCACTGTCCTTAATGAACTTTACAACAGAACCAGTGCCTTTACTTGTAGAAGTTGCACTTGAGTATTCTAATAGAACAATACTAGACTCATATGATTCTTTTGATTCCTCCCATTCTTGTGAATATAATTCTATTGGCAAAAATAGGAGTGTTAAAATTAGGAGCAGTCTCATCGTACTCACCTTTCGTGGTTGGTATTCCGCTACGAAAGATTATACGCACAATTATTTCTTCTTCAGGGAACTATATATATCCTGCCAGTAATACTCTACTAATAACTTCACAATGTAATTAATTAACTGGGTCGCTATCCAAACCCATATATGACTTCCAACAAAAAACGATCTCTTGCTGTCACTCAAGTCTATATTATTGCAGATATACCTTTTGAGGGAGATACGGACATATCTTGGCGTGTCTCTATCTTTGGGCTGATTCTGAAGTTCTTCATCAAACCATTCTTGGGCTTTATCGTAAACTTCATCGAGCAAGTCAAATGATTGATCAGCATAAACACGTTTACCACCAAATTTACGTTCTAGCTTATCACCAAAAATACTTCGATCTATTTGGACATTCATTGTTTCCTCCGTATAGGGTTATAGTTGTCCCATTCAAACCTTTATTTATAATTTCTGCTAAAAAGGCCGTAAGGCCATAGAATAAATAGAAGACATGAATACTTTTAAGATGTAAAACAGTCTTTAAGAGAGAATATACACCTTATATTAGTCTAAAAATGGAGCAAATGGGTCACTAAAGTTTCAACTTTGTGGCTTTTTTTCCCATATCGTTATCTTTTAGAGGCAACTTCTTGGGGAATGAACCCAAACAATTACTTATTGCGGGTAGAGGAGGTTAAATCCATAATTTCTATATTGACGTAACTCCTTGATCTCATTGTGTTTATGTATGTGTTTGTCTATATGTACTATTGGTATATAGCTTATATGTTCTTTAATGTATTATACTGTATTTTAGGGATATGTCAAGCCCTTTCCACAATTTTATGTTGTCATTATATTCTATACTTATATCTAACAGGAACCACAATATACTATGTGTTTTTATGCCTTTATACTGTCGATTATCTATGATGAAAAAGGAACGGAATCGGAACACTCTGGAGAAAAAAATAACTTTATGAGCAAAAAAAATAAAAAAGTCGTCGAGAACCAAACATCAAAAGAAAACACTCCTTGGAGTGAGACTCATGCCGACATGTGCAACGACCTTCCAAATACAGTACTTGGAGATGACATTGCGCTTGTTACTGAAAATATGGAGGCAATCCTTCGGTCACCTAGCTACAGCCTTGCACAAGACGACCGTGCACTGCTTGAACGGACTGAAATGCGGGGCGTACGCATGCTGCTGGAACTCGGTAAACCAGAACTTGCATTTCAGGAAGATAATATTGAGTCAACTGTCATTGTATTTGGTGGTACACAAATAGCCGAAAAAAATACAGCAGAAAGACGTTTGTCAGAAGCAACTCGCAATCTGGCTATGGATGCTGAAAACCAAACTCTTGCTCTTGAAGTTCAGCGAAGTGAAAGACTCGTTGAGTTGTCCCATTTTTATGATG
>WLWH01001111.1_pt1 | contig 19113 bp, 20 predicted proteins | sample 6712741 | NCBI WGS metagenome assembly WLWH01 (sample SAMN12718694, study PRJNA515312) | sponge metagenome | isolation source: marine sponge | host: Mycale hentscheli | place: New Zealand: South Island, Marlborough, Capsize Point | collected 2003-05-01
ATCCTACACCAAATCTTTTTGTTCTACATAAACCAGATTGACATACTGCATTGATAGGTGCATCTTTACATCTATACTTGTCATAACCTTTTCTGTTTACTGATTTAATTAATTGTTGAACCTCACTATTACTTAACGGAGGTTCCATAAATTTCATATTTGCTTTTACAATTTCATCTTCCCAACTATCTGGTGATGATTGTTTATAGTATACTGCTATATTAAATAGTGCATTGTTTCTGGAACCCTCACCAAAACCTGTTGTTGCTAACTTGTTTAAGCAAGGGGGTCCTCCAGGAAATGCTTCTTCTATTTTTTTCGTTTCCGTTTTAATTTGTTCCACCTCTTCGCTTCGTAAAGAAAACTTATCATAGAGCTGATAAAATTCTTCAAGTGTACAACCGGCGCCATTATCGTTGATAGCATAACGTAGTCCTTTCATTTGATTGTAGTAGGGTAAATTTAAAAAGTTACCAGTGTCCCCACGATCCACTAATATCTCTGTTTGTTTTGGAAATATTTCTGACCCTTCATACCCAAGTATGATTGCCATCTCTTTTAATTTTGATTGCATCAATGATGCAGGAATGTTTTCTTTGGTAAATAAAAATACGTGTGCGCCGCCAGACTTACTACGGCAAACTATTAGTGGGAGTTTAAGATTCCGAATACTTTTAATGAGGCTAGTATGATCAAAGTTATATTCGTCAATATCAATACAGCCCCACCTACAATCATTGTTTTGTGTAATAGGGATGATACCAAGGGCTGGTCCTTCTCCTTTAAGATGTTTGTCCCAGAGTTCGTCGGTAACGGGTTTACGTACAATAAAAGCTTTTCCTTGTTGCTTTCCGTTCTCGCCTCGCTCCCCGGGTTGATATTGTCCATAAGCGATTTCTAATCCTAAAAATATTGATTTGAATTTATCCATTATCATTTCTCAATTCTTTGTAAAGGGGGATTTTGCAATCCCCCTCATTTTGGTTAGTAAGGAGTTGCCTCACTACCCTTCTCTTCTACATCAGCTTTTGTTTGAACGGTCCCTTTAGATACATTTCCAGAAAAGTCTTTTGCACTTAAATACAAAGCCTTATCTGCTTGTCCTAAAATTCTGTCCTGTGTTACAACCCAGCCATACCAAGAACCTTTGTCGTTCTTTTGTAGTGTAGATGCTAGATTATATACAACTCCGTGCATAGGAGGTATAGCAAACCCACCTTTGCCATCAGCAATTTGTATGGTTTTCATCATAGAATTCCATTTTTTACTGACATTTAATTGAGTTGATTTCATTGTGATCAAAGCAGGTGTATAACCACCACTCTTTGTCTCAATCATCACATAGTAAGATGCAGTTTCTTCAAGATAATTACCATTTGGCAATCTAATCTTTGATCCATCCCTCTTACCTGTTGCGATTACCGGACTGTTCGGTAGGTGTACAGCCACAGGAGCACCTGGACCATCGCCTCTATCCGACCATTCTGGATAATCTTTTTTGTAGTAGCAAGGAATAACCTTGATACCTTTTTTACCATCGTATAACTCGCTGGTAACAGTATTATAGATGTTGCCTGGTTTGGCCCCTTCTATATACTTTGCATCACCATCAGTTACCTGCGGTGATAGCTGTCCCAAGATTCTGACAAAAGGCAAAGCCATATCGTCTTGTGTCATATTCTCAAAACCTTTAGCTGCATCATCACCAAACAAGGCAAGTGATCCAGAGTCTTTTTTCATTACTTCATTACTCATTATTGTTTCTCCATTATTTCCGAGTTATTTTAGTTTTGTCTTTAATCCACGTACTAAAGACATCAGATGGCATATCGAGCCCGGACTCGATACGCTCTCTGAATAGAGCAGTTAATGTCATCCAAGCTACATCAGATTTCTGTTGTGGCTCATACCCATTCTCTGCTGCAAGGTCCAACAATTGTTTCGCCTTGTCATCTTCTCCTTTACCAAAAGTTACAAAGACATTGTTTTTAATAATATCTCCTAACCCTTGATCACGAAGCCAGTTATAGGCTGCTTGTCTCTTCGCTTCATCTTTTGGAAGAGTGCACCTAAATTCTTTTTTTACAGATACTTTAGATCCATCAGCTAATTTAATTTCTGATAGTCCTTGTTCTGCAAGTAATTCTGGTATCACACGAGAGCTTATATCATCACCCTCTGCTTTTTTCTTTTTGAGTTGCTCTTCTATTGCTGCAATCTCATCCTCTATTTTTTTCAACTTTACACATTCATCTGCAACAGTTGTTACCTCTACATTATCTAAAAGATCTTTTGAATCTTTTAACATTTCTTCTCTTACATCAAAGCTACCGCTTCCTGTAAAAGTCTTGATCTTTATATTATGTTTTATACTCATTGTTATCCTTTCTGATACATATCTACTTCAAGTGGATAGTATCTGTATTCTCGTTTATCCCACTTTAACATATTAAACTGTCCGCTTGTTACTTCACTTACAACCGCAGTAGATATACCTATTATTACAGGATCTCCTACAGCAAGTAAATAGTCTTCCTTTCGAAAGTCTTGTAAATTTTTTTTCATCTTCTGCGTGTATGGTGCAGTAGAAAAAATAGCTTGGTCCCTATTGGGTAAGCATATTACAAGGTAACCAAAATCAGACGCACTTAATATATTTATATTAGGTGGTGGTTGTTGAATCACATAAACAAATTTTTCTTTAGGATTAGTTTTAGAAAATTCTAAAAAACTAGCTAAAGAATCTGGTTTGTATAATTCAAATATTTTATTTTTCATTTCTTATTTCTTGACAACGTTTAACATAGGTTATATATACTTGTCAACTAGAAAGAAGAAAAAAATTATGAAGTATAAATTTAAAACGAAACCATACGACCATCAATTGTCGGCGTTGGAAAAGTCTTGGGATAAAGATGAGTTTGCATATTTTATGGAGATGGGTACAGGTAAATCAAAAGTACTCGTTGATAATATGGCAATGCTATATGATAAAGGTAAAATAAATGCGGCGCTAATTATAGCACCAAAAGGTGTTTATAGAAACTGGTATTCACAAGAAATACCAAATCATTTAGCTAGTCATATAGATCATAAAACAGTACTATGGACTGCGACTACATCCAAAGCCAAGGATAAAGAGTATCAACAATTGTTAAAAATAGATTTAGACCTTCACATCCTTATAATGAATGTAGAAGCATTTTCGACAAAGAAAGGCCTTGAGTTTGCCACAAAGTTTCTTAATTGCCACAAAGCAATAATGGCTGTCGATGAGTCTACAACTATAAAGACTCCAACTGCAAAAAGAACTAAAGCTATTTGTGCTATAGGTAAACTTGCAAAGTACAGACGTATTCTTACAGGATCTCCTGTAACTAAATCACCATTAGATTTATATACCCAGTGTGAATTTTTAAATGAAAACCTTTTAGGGTTTGGTTCTTATTATACTTTTAGAAATAGATACGCAGTAATGAGACAAGCAAACTTTGGTGGACGTAGGGTACAACTAGTTGGTGGTTATCAAAGACTCGATGAATTATCTAGAGTTCTTAAACCTTTTTCTGATAGAGTATTAAAAGAGAATTGTTTAGATCTTCCAGAAAAAACATACATAGAGAGACAAGTAGAACTAACTGACGAACAAACTAAAGCTTATTCTACTATGAAGTCCGCGGCCCTCGCTTCTTTAAAAGGTAAGATGGCAACCGCACCCCACGTATTAACGCAGCTTATGAGACTACATCAGATCACTTGTGGGCATCTGAAGAATGATGATGATAGTATTACTGAAATAAAAAACAATCGTATTACTTCATTGATAGAATTACTTGAAGAGGTTGAAGGTAAAGTAATTATCTGGGCTAACTATGTATATGATATCAAACAAATCGTAGCTGCTATCTCTAAAAAATATGGAGAAGACTCTATAGTTCAATACTATGGAGCTGTAGATGCAGAGACTAGACAAAAAAATATAGAAAAGTTTCAGGACCCAGATTCTCCTGCGCGATTCTTTATTGGTAATCCACAGACCGGTGGTTATGGAATTACATTAACTGCTGCTAATAATGTAGTTTATTATTCTAATGGATATGACCTAGAAAAAAGGCTGCAGTCAGAAGACAGAGCGCATAGAATAGGGCAAAAGAAGGCGGTAACATACGTTGACCTTATAGCACCAAAAACAGTTGATGAAAAGATTAGAAAAGCTTTACGTAAGAAGATTAATATTGCAACTGAAGTTATGGGAGAGGATTTAAGAGAATGGATTTAATTATTTTAAATGATGGTTTGTATCAATTAATACCTGTAACAAAAAAACTTATGGAAGGTATTGCTATAACAGCAGAAATAGATTGTTTTGACCTGTGTGAAATTTTAAGACTTAAACTAACAGGTTATGTAGATACTTTAAACCTGCATATAATGAATGATGGTAGTGGTAATTTTTATGGATGTATGTGTAGATAAATTTTTTGATTGGTGTGTAAAAATACTAGAAAATATAGGTGATTATACAGGTTGGGGCTATGAATTAGCCAATATAATTATCTTTGTTATCTTTCAACCAGCTTTAATTTTACTGTTTTTTTGTCTTTGGATTCGTGCTAAAATGCAGAATGGCCGATACAATAAAAGAAGATCAAGAAAACGAAGAAAGTATGTTCAGAACTTTATTAAATAAAGTTCCAGAAAACATACGTTTTTTTGCATCCGATTTAGTAGGTATGGATTCTCCAGCAGGTAATGAAAAATTTAGTGATGAAGGCATAGCTGTTTTAAGAGAAGCAGCAATCAATGCTTTAGATAAAGGTAAGTCTTCTATGTCTTATGAAGATTATCCAGGTGGAGAAATGAATTTCAATAAAGATTTATTAGCTAAATTACAAGATCCCAATTTTAATATGAGAACTACAGTTGGTTCTGCTAATTTACGTATTAATGAAAACGGTGATATAATTCTTACAGATCAATTTAATTTTAATGATGCTAAAGATATTAAAGATTTATCAGATGCTAAAGATGCAGTGCTAGATATTTTTGGAGAAAAAGGTTTGTATAAAAAAATTAGAAAAGTAGGAACTTATGCAGGTTCTGAAGAAGGAGAAGGTTCTCCTATTGAACTTAACCTAGGTCAATACGATCCTAAAGCTTAACCTACGACTTTGCCGTCTTTCCATTCCATATCTGGAAGACCTTCAGTGTATTTTTTTCCGTCGAAAGTAAGAACTTGTTTTCTATTTGAATCTGATTCGTGATAACTTATGTGGACCCAGCCCCCTGCGGGATCTGTTGGATCATAGTACTCCATTATTAATTGATCAAAGTCTACGTTATTTTGTAGCCAGTAAGCTGTCTTAATATTGGGCACGCCAAAAATTTCTAGGTCGACCGCTTGGCCCTTCGCGTGCTGCGAAGTCTTTTTGCTGCCGATAGCTTCACAAAGCGCCTCGCTCCGGTATCCGCTGGTGATGGTCACAGCCTTGTCGAAGTGTGCCCGTAGCGGTTCAAGAACCTCATAACATAGGTCCCCTAAACTTTTTATTTCAGCTGATCCAGGTGTGTTGTCTATGCCCTTACGTTGAGCAGTCATCGAATTGGTCATCTCTCTTAAAGAGAAGTGTTTTGATAGTTGCATTAGTTAAACATCCTTTCCAACACAAAAACGACTGCTGTTCCCGCAACAGTCAAAAGAACCCAATAGATCTGGTCTATCTTACCGCCCAACTTTTCTACGTCTTCGTGCACGTGTTTTAAATTTTTTTTGACACCTGATATGTGTCCGTACAAAGATAAAATGTGTTCTCTTGTGTTTTTAGGTTCTATTGCCATTATGTTGTTCTCTGTTTTTTTCTGTAAGATTGTTCTAGTGGGCTTAAGTAAGTCTCCTCTGCCAATGTTAATCTACTTACGGGATCGATATTACCAAACTGTGCATTGTTTACAAGTCCTGGATTAGGTAATGGCGGTAAGCCAGGTAATGAAGCAGCCGCACCTAATGTAGGTTCTGGTAGATTACTAAAAGGATTTTGTATGTCCGGAAATAAATCTCCTCCTAAAGGAGTTTCTGATAATACTTCTCTTATTCTATCTATAACATCAGCAGCTTGTTCAAAAGCATTTGGTGCTCCTATTTCTGCTGCTCTTATATCAAATAGTTCTGCTACATCTCTTGACGGAGTGTAAGGTCTAAACAATCCTTCATTTAAAAAACTAAAGTTTGTTCGTTCTCCTCTATTTATCATATTTTGTGCAATATCATCTTCACCCATTCCTAATATTTTTGCAGCATCAATGTCTAAATACATTCTTCTGTTAATATCATACAAAGCTCTGTTAGAATTTATATATGCATCTACAATTTGTTCAGGAGTAACTACTCCACCTTTTAAAGTTTCTTTTGTAAATAAATTTCTAGCATCTCTAATACCATCTTTAAAATTTGTAATTTTATAATTTAAAGATTTACGAGGATCTACTTTTACTCTACGCATACCAGCGATACCAAGTAATTCATTTCCTAATTCGTATTCATTACCACGATCATCATATTTACCTAAACTATCTATAGGTCTAATAGCTAAACCTAATCTACCAAGTTGTCTCCAGTTAAGGGGTGCTTGTGCTTCTACCAAGTGTGCAACCGACTTCATAATTTTACTACCAATAGGATCAATTGCAGGATCTTTATTATAAATTTCTCTGCCCGATGCATCTACACCTCCTCTACCAAGAATAGGTGCAACATCTTGTAATGCTTCTGTCCAAATAGATTCTGATATAAATGGTTGACCAATTTCTTTTGTAGACTCTATTAAACCTAAAATAAAATCATCCATAATACCATCTTTGTCTTCTCTACCAGAAGTAACTGCATTAACTACAGTTTGTAATGGTCTTGTTAAAGTATCGTAGGCATTTAAATGTGAAAAATCTACATAAGATAGTTTACCTTCTTTGTCTTTAAATGGTACAAGCACAGAATTTTTAGACCATTCAGGTACATATCTTCTCATTGCTTCTAATTCATCATCACTTACATCATTTAAAGTTTGGAACATTGCAACAGTTCCAAGTGGTAATGCAGCTGTAGTAGCTGTCATACCTGTTAATCTTTGTAAACCTCTTGCTCTTAATGGATTAACTTCTTTACCATTTATTCTTGCCGTAAAAAATATTTCATCTAATGCTGTCGATACAATATTTGTACCTGTCCTCATAATTTCTGCAGGGAAAGCTACAAAGTTTCCAACAGGTAGTTTTCTTAAACCTTTAATAAATTCTGATACAAATGCATAGTTAGGTATATTATTTTTAACTAATTTAGCTGATTGTTTTTTTAAATATTCATCATTAAATACACCAATCTTTCTGTCAAACTTTCTACCTTGAGAATCAGTAATAACTTCAACTATATCATCACCTAACTGTAAACCTTTTGCTTTGTAAGCATCTTTTAATCTTGCTTGTTCTCCTAGATATGTAAATATTTTCCAAAAATCATCTTCAGCTGTGTATGCATCTTGTGCAAACTTTTGTGTTTTTTTTAATCCTTTCATAAAAGTGTTAAAACCATTGTAGTCTGCACCTACTTTGTTTAACACTTCACCAAACTTAACATCCTCCATTAAATCCATTACTTGTCTTACTTGTACTTGTGAGTTAACCACACCAAGTTCTAATAGTTCTTGATAAAATTCATTGTCTTTTCTAAATCCTTTTAATTGTAATGCATCAAACGCTCTCTTAACATCTTTAGTATTACCAAACGGCACAAAACCATTGGCAGCTGCAAATGCTGCAGCACTAATAAAGTTTCTTGCGTGAGTGAATGGTGCAAGAATTGTTTTAGCCATCTGTGATGTAGCTTTAGGATACAACACTAGATTTTGATATAGTGTTGCAGGTAAATCTTTTCTTTTTCCTAAATCATCTGTTGCTTTTAATGCCTGTGCATAATCAGACAATGCATATTTACCAGCAATAGGACTTGTAATTTCATCTATAATTCCTTGTTCTTTTAGTCTTGCTGCTTCTATGTCATCAACAGGTTTAATTTTTGCGTCTATATCTTCAAACCTACCTAATTTAGTTTTTCTAATAGAACCACCTGCTGAAGGAGCTATAAGTTCAAAATCACGATTTTCAATTGCTTTAGATCCAAAATATTTTTTAGCTTCACCAGGATTGTCTACAAGAAAAGGCACTCTTGGTTCTGGTCCAACTCTACCACCAGAGTTCCACTCGTCCCAATTTTTTTTTAAAACATTAGATTGTTTAACAAGATCATCTAGATATTGATTTAATCTTACTTGTATTGATAAAGCGTTTGTGCCTTCAACAATAGTTGACATAGGGTTTTCTGCTTTACCTAATAATCTTTTAATAACTTGTTGTCCAACACCAGTTAGGTCTGACAAATTTTTACCTCCTGAAACTTTTACAAAATCACCTTTTCTAGATAACAAATTATCTGCTTCTGATTTTAAAAAAAAGTTAGGGACCGCACCTAATCTAACTACACCTGATTTAGTATTCTCATTCATCATTACCCCTTTAGGTAATCTAGAATTAATCCATACTTCATTAACCATATTTTTAGCTACATCTTCAGAAAGTGTAATTCCTTTTTTAGCAGCTTCTGTTTGAAATTCTTCAACAGCTTTGTTAATTACTTTACTACTTGGTCCATAGTTATCTGCAACAGACATAGGATTGTTTTTAAATACTTCGTAGCCTTTATCTAATATATCATTAATTTGTTTTGGAATTACTTTTTGAAAATCCTCTAATGCTGCAGGAGTTAATCTTGAACCCATTAATGTAAATAGTTCTGACCACGTTCCACGCATATCGTTAAAATTTTGTACAAGCTCTGCTACATCTTTAGGGTCCGCTTTGTAATTATTTATTAAGTCATTAGAAAAATCTATAACTTTATCAGGATCAATAGTTCTTAATGTAACTTTACCAGCATCATCAATACTAGGATTAAGATTGTTACCGTCTGTTAAGATGTCATTCATTTTTTTTAATAATTCTTTTCTTTTATCTGCATCTACTTTGTTACCAGATCGTTTAAAATTTTTAAGAATTCTGTTTGTAATTGTATCTATTTTAATCATAGAGTTTTCAGCTATGTTAGTATCTCTACCTAATAGTCCTTGATATGCTTTTTCTGCTTCAAATCCTTCTTGTGCCGCAGATCCTCTAGCTCTTAAAGGTCTTGATATCCATTTGTCAATCCATCTTGATACATCATCTGTAATTGCTTTACCTGATCCTGCTTGGTTTCTTAATTTAGATATTCCTCTTGCACCTGCTCCAATACCTACAGTAAACAATCCACCTTCAACACCAAATTTTAATCTGTTTAATAATTCTGCTTCTGGTGTTTTAGACTCTCTATCTATTTCTGTAGGCCCACCTAAAAAATCTCCAAACGTACCGGCATCTTCTACATCACCAACAAAAGCTGCTTCTGCTGCACCTCCTGCTAATGCACCTTTACCATATCTTTTTAACTTTTCATTTCTACTTAAATACTTACCAGCTTTTTTTGCTTGTAATGTTGCTTTAGTTAAACCTGATCCTACTTTAAATGCAAGACCACCAGGTACACCAATGTTAACAATTAATTCTGTAATTTTACCAGCAGCTGTTGCTTCTGCTGCTTCATCAAAAGGATTTATTTTGTCAAAGTATTCTTCAACTGCTTCCGCTCTGTTTCTATCTACACCTAAATCTAAAAGAGTCGCACCTAAAGTTGCTGCACCTTCAAATATTTTAAATACACCTGAACCAACACCTGCTAGTATTGAAGTAGCTAGGCCATAATCTTTACCTTTGTCAAGTTCAGCCATTTAATCTCCTATAAATCTGGAAAATATTTTCTAGTTGAAACATTCCCATTAGAATCAATAATTATTTGAAGAACTGATGTTACGTTATTACCATTTACTACATTAGGAGCAAGTATTATATCACCATTACTTAATCCAAGTTCATTAACCTCATCTACTGTTGTGGGTATATCATTAACTCTTGTAACGTCTTTTCCTTCTTTATTATATAAAGCTGTTGCAAATGCTTTTGCTTTGTTTGTTTCAACTTTTCTAGCTTCATTATATTTATCAACTAAACTTCCTTGAGATAGTTCTAATTTTTTTAAAAAAAGTTCTGTTTGTTCTTTTGATCTTCGACCTGCAATGTAATCATTAATAGCTAAACTTGCCGCTGCTTGATCTACTTTAGCTTTGCTACTTGGTCGTTTAGCTTCTTCTTCAAAGAATTCACCAAATGAACTTTTAACTGTTGCTTCAGGTTTTAATGCTTTGCCTGCAAAACTCATTAACATATTAGAAATGTCCTCACCTCTAGCTTTGTCTCCACCTAATAATTCTGCAAATAATTTTTTTCTTTCTTCAAGTTCTGCTTTAGTATCTTTTTTACCTGTACCATCACCTGTTCCTGAACCAGTATCCTCAATTACTACTTTTCCAGCTGCTGGAGCATCTGGATCTCTATATGGGTTTTCTTCACCTTCATTAAATTTAGCAAATGCTTTAGCACTATCTGCTAATTCTTTGTTGTAATCACGCTTATCAAAAGTGCCTTTAAAAAATTCTTCTTGAAATTCAGGTTGATTGTCTCTGTATAAATTTGATTGAGCTATGTCTTCTGTTGACATAGGTTGATATAGTTGCATACCCATATCTAAATCTAATTCATTCATACCTTTATTAGTTAAATTATTATAATAATCATTCATTCTGTCTATGACAGATTGAAAAGTAAGTCTGTTACCTTTATTTGCATTAAATTCTGCTAGGGCCAATGCGTCTGCGTATGTGCCACCACCTTGTAAACCAACTCTACCACCATCTGCCATATAATTTTGTCCGTCATTCATCATAGCTCCGGCGCCTAGTCCACCATATCCTGTAGCTAATGCTGCAACTCCTAATTTATCTTTTCTTGTGCTATATAAATACATACTAACTAATTCTTCTATAGTTTCATCACCTTTTAGTTTAGTACCTATTTTCATTTCTGCCATTTTGTAATCAATACCGCCTGTGTTTGGATTTCTAATAGCTTCTATAAATTCTTCTGCTACTTTTGGTTGACCTGCTGCTTGATAATCTATCATACTAGGACGAGTCATTTGTGGTTTAACTGTTGGTGTAGATTCTACAACTTGATTTGAAACTTGAGTTGGTTTGTATGTTAATTTTTGACCAAACTCATCTATTATTCCAGATCCTCCTCTAGTATCATCTAACGTTCTAACAACGTTTGCCATCTGTCTTCCTATGCCGCCTACAGAATAATTAGTTCTAGCAACTCTACCACCTTTTTCATAACCTAGACCAGACGTAATCCCCGTTCCGCGACTATCGACACGGCCACCTCTAAACATTGGTCGTCTTAAAATTCTACTCATTATCCAAATATTCCTAACTTACCTAATACACCGCCTGCTCCTGCCGCGCCTCCTAGGAAGCTAGCCATTGGACTTGCTGGTGCTGCGCTTTGTTGATACCCGATCGTTGTAGTCGGGAATGCGCCTGGTTGTATTTGTGCTAGTTGTTGTCCAACTAAACCTAATCTTGTAAATGGTTCAAACTCTGCTTCTCTTGCTGCAAGTGTGTTTGCATCTAATTGAGCTTGTGCAAATCCTTGATCAGCTTGACCTAGTGCTTGTTGGTATTGTCCAAGACCTTGTCTTGCTGTAAGATCTGCTCCTGCTGCCGCTTGGGCTTGTTGAAATCCTTGTTGTAACATTGAAGCTTGTAGTGCTGCTCTGTCCATTGCACCTTGATTCATAAATTGTTGTTGCATAATACCTTGTCTTGCACCACCAAAAGCTCCCGCTTGAATAGCTGAATCTCTTAAACCTGTTTGATTAATAGCTTGTTGTCTGTCAAATTCTGCTAACGTTGTATCCATTACCTCTTGTTGGTATGGAGACATAAAAGGTTGATATGCATCTGGTCCAACTAAAGATCCTAGACCTTGTGCTGCTTGCGATGCGCCTGTTTGTAATGCTGTCTGTGCTGCAACTTTAGGATCGTATGCTGCTGTATTAATTTGTTGCCCCATTAATGGAGGTAACTTTTTAGTAAAGGCCGTTAAGGCTGCTTCTAATACCGGTGCTGGTAATACTTGGGATTGTTCTATTGCCATTATGCCCTTGCCTCTAATTTATTCATTACATCATACATACGTTGTGCTCCTTTGTTAACACTGCCACCACCTGCTGCTCTGACTGCATCTGCTGTCATTACAAATTCGTTTTTAGAAAGTCTTGCAGGTACATCATCTGCTCTTTCTTTTTTACCAATAGGTACAAATCCCCCACCTCTTAAATCCATTTCTCTACCACCAAAGTTTAACATACCACCTTCTTTAAGTCCAATAATTCCACCATTAGCTGCTGATACTGGTGGTGTATAATACTCACCTAGATCATTCATTTCTAATGTTTCTTGAATTTCATCTTCAGGAATAGCTGCTTGTCTCATAAATGTCATTTGATATTCTGCTCGCTCTGATTCATTCGCTGTAGTTGTTGCTTCTATTTCTGCTGCTTCTTCTGCATCTAATCTATCTTGTTCATCTTTTAAATCTACTGCTGTTTCGTACGCTACATCACCTGTAGCCAAACTTGCTGTTGGACCCAAAGCTTTACCTGCTTGTTTAGCACCTTCTTTTTTAAATAAGTTTGCAGGATTTTTTCCTAATCCAATTAAATCTTCTCTACCACCTGTAACAAAATCAGATAAACTTGCTATTCCTTCTCTTGTCACATTTTCTGCACCTTGTAAAAATCCTGGACTATCTGTGTACGGAACTGATACATCACCAAATTTATCAACTCCTGTAACTCCTTTATCAATACCACCTCTCATAGCTCCTGATACTCTATCAGAACCCAACGCTCCAAGACCACCTGATAGTGCTATTGACAATGCATTTAAATCATCAATGTCTTCTATAGGAGTTTCATCGGCTGCAATTTGTCCTACAGTATTTAAACCCATTCCATACAATCCTCTCATTATAGGACTTAAACCTGGTGGTAACATAAGTGTACCAATACCAGCTGCGTATGGTGATAAAAATCTTAATTCGTTTGGTAAAATTTTATCTGTAATTTTAGAAACACCACCTATTAATTTATTAACAGGTTTCTTTATTTCTTTTGGTATAAATTTACTGAAAAATCCCATAGTTTCTTTTTATATTGTTAATGTTAAAGCAAGTACGCAACACTTGTAAATAGGCGAGTATCACACAATTTACTAGGTTTTTAACCATTCGTCAACGACTCCTATAAGTTAGTTTTACTACCTAAAGGTAGGCCTTGTATCTTAACGTGGACGTTTCTTGATATATCATCTTGCGTAGTATCAGTTACTGGGCTATCTACGTCCTCTTGAGCCTCTGCATCTGACAAGTATTCTCTACCTGTTTTTAAATGTTTTATAGTTACTTCTACTCTTGGCTTATAAACCTTTACTTTTTTACCGTCTATAACCTGATCTTCAAATGACTCTTCTTGTTCTACAAATGGCATTATCTATCCTCTCTGTTAATTTCTAATATAGATGCAATAACATCTACTTGACCACTGCTTGCCTGTACCTTTAATATCTCACTTTCTTTCATAATCAAGGGTTCATTTAATACTTGTTCTTTTTCATTAGCAGATAAACTAACATTATTATCTACTACAAAACTAGCCGCTGCTGCATCTACTAATGTTACTTTAACAACTGCTGCACCAGCATTATCTTCTGTTACTAATAATGATTTTACAATAGCTCTTGAGTTAGAAGGCACTGTATATAGTGTTGTTAAATCTGTATTTGTTAAACTTGTTTTTTCGTTCTTATATATATTTGCCATTAGCCTAGTCCTAACCAAGTAAATCGTTCTTGATCTTCTTTTTGTTGTGTTAAATATGTAGAGTTTAATTGTTCAATAATATTAGTTAACGCTTTGTTAATTTGTCTTTGGTTATCTTCACTGTATTCTTTTTTAGGTTCAGGTAATCTTACTACTATCTTTGCCATTAGCCTCTCCTTCCATCTGGTTGTAGGTCAACTTGAAACGTACCAAATCTCCACGATTCGCCGGCCCCTGTATTTTCTATTTTAATATTTGCATAACGTCCTCTAGCTCTTGTGTCAATTTGAGTTGTATTAGATGTAATAGTAAAAGGACTTAAGGCAGTAGCAGAACTTGTGTCTGCAGGAAAATCTTTAACTGATACAGTTACTTGGTTGTTACCTATCAATACTTTAAAGTTTGGTAAAAATCTTCTCATAGCTAAAAAAACTTCTGCTTGATCTTTTTGTAAAGAAAAACTAAATGATCTTATAAAAGAAGTTAAAGCTGTTGTACTACCATCAGGATTAACTTGATCTGTTCCTATCTCGTGTTCAAAAAATACTGTTTGACCTAATCCTGTTTCACCTTGAATAACAGGAAATGTTCCTGTAGCTGTACTGTTATATGCGGTTGCATATGGTTTTGGATATACTAGTGAATCAATCCAAGTTGTTCTAATAGAATTTGTATTTGTACCTGTATACCAATTACCCATAGGTAAACCTGCATTGTCTTGTCCATAATTATAAACTACATATCTATCATTAAATGCAGATCCTGCTGTTGGATACCACCAAACAACTTCTGTAAATAGATTATTTATACCTGCACATATTTGTTGACCTTTTGTAGTGTCAATATCATCATAAATAAAATCTTCAACAGAACAAGGTAAGGTATTAACCGTACCATCAAAAGAAAAGAAACCATTGTTACCCATCCAATATGCAACACCATCAATTTCAATAGCTGCATTCTTACCAATTAATCCACAGTTAGTGCCAACCTGTTCAAAGCCAAATGTAAATGGTGCACCAACAAATTTCATTGCATATAATGCATTATCAGTCCAAACTAAAATGTTTTCTTTTGCAACTAGTGATCCCATAATTTTTGTACCATCTTGTAGTCTTTGAGTACCGGCTGTGTTAGTTGCTTCGGGTGTATAGTTATTTATATCTTCATCAACAGAGAATCTTATAAGCATATCATCTTGTGTTGTAGGCGAACCTATTGTTACTTCTGTTCCAAAATGAATTAAGTGACGTGTTGTTGGTGAGATAAGTGTTACTCTAGTTGCAGTTGGATTATTGGTAGTTGCAAATCCAGATGTAGATGTAGATGCTCTAACTCCTGTGGGATTAGCAGCTCCTGCATTCCAAGTAAACGTTTTACCATTTGCAATTGTTGCAACTAATACTTCACCAAAATTACTTAAAGACCAAAGTCCTGGTTCAAGAGTTACAGTTGATGCCTGTACTGCACTACCAAATCCTGTAAAATTAGTTGCGTTTTGAACAACAGCATTTGTACTGTGAGCTTGACCGTTTGATGTACCAGCAGTTGCCGTTCCGTTTGCACCTCTAGTAATACCTAAAAATTGTGTAGAACTTTTTGATGTGTATGTAATTAATTCACTTTCTACTAAAATTGTACCTGCAGAATCAAAACCAGTAGTTGAGTCTACTGTAACCGCGGTCCCCGATCCACCTGTACCAGCAGTATCTGCGTTTAGTGATCCATCTAATTCTGTTTGTGAAACGCCTGTAATTGTTCCGCCATAGTTTCCAATACCATAACCATAACCATAAGATTGTGCTGCCGGACCTACTACTTCATAAGGAGTAATAGTTACAGATCCACCACTTGATGATGAACCTGCGGTAGCTGCTTGAATAGTTAAAGTTGTAGAAGTTGGAACTGATAAAACTTGAAAGTTTATATCATTAAAAGTTGCTGTGGTTACACCTGTTGTACCGCCTGGTAAAGTTGTTGCACTTAATCTAATTATATCCCCTACACCAATTCCGTGGTCAGTTGATGTTGTTAAAGTTACAGTTGTTGTCCCATTAAAAGTAAAAGTTGCACCTGTGATTGCAGTTTGTAATGGAGTTATGTCAAATAGTTGACCTTCAAAATATAAAAGTAAAAATTTATCTGTACCAAGAGCTACATATCTATTGCCATCGGTGTCAACAAAAGCGTGTTGTTTTCTAGCTACACCTACAATAGTATCTGTTAAAAGAGATTGCCAACCACCTACTTTTTCTGGTAGGCCATATCTAAATCTTACGTTATCTGAATCTACCCAACGACCTTCTGCTCCGACTGATGTATCTTGTTTATCAATTCCGGGAGCAAACTTAATTTTCGTAAGCATTTGTTACTCCTATGATGTTACGTTGTATACGTATTGCCAACCTTTGGTTGCGTTGGTGTATCTTAATTTAATTGATTGATTATTAGCAACTAGTTCTAAATTAGATGCAGCACCTCTTATTGGTTGACTGTTTCTGTTTATTGTTACTTTGTTAGTAGCAAAACCTCCACTTGGAGATACATCCATAAAACTAACTTCATCACCTATAGTTGGTGAGGCAGGTAGTGTTATTGTAACTTGAGCAGCTTGTGTATCTATTAATAAATTATCACCGGCTACTGCTGTGTATGCTGTGATAGAACTTGATGTAATTGCAAAGTTACCTTTTTGTAAAATATCTAATCTAGCATCTGTACCATTAGAATGAATTAACATTGTTGATCCAACAGGAACAGCTATTGGACTTGATGATCCAGCTGTTTTAATACTTAATGTGTATTTGTTTGCTGTAGTTCTGTCTGTTGCATCTTGAATAACATAAACTCTAGTAGCTGTACCACCTGTTGTAGATGCAGGTATAATTAAACTATTATTACCAGCCATTTGACCAGTTAATTTTAAATAAATATTTTTACCATTTGATGTTGCACCATCTGATAAAAGTAAAGTAACATCGGCTCCAGATGTCATTGGTACATCAACTACACCTGTAGTTGATTGTTGTAATATTTGTAAATTAGTATTTGTTATAGTTCCCCATAGACCAGCTTTTTCACCGGTTGCTACAAGTTCTAATGCTAGATCTGTTGAAAATGTTGATGCCATATATTATCCGTAAGGTTTGATTGGTGTCCAAACCATTGTTGCTCCTGGTATAATTTCGTTCCACGTAATAACACCTACTTCGCCTGTTCTTAAAGTCATAGCGTTAGCTGGTGCTTCTATACTCGCAGTTCCGACAATAGTAACAGATCCACTACGTATAATCAAGTTGTTTCCAGAAGCCGTAACATTAGCATCTGCACTAACTGTAACGTCTCCTGTTCCTAAAACTATTGGTGTTTTAGGTGCTTCAAGATTTGCTGTGCCAACTATTGTTACTGTTCCAATACCAAGTGTTAATTGATTACCAGTAATGTTTTGTGTAACAGCATCAGCTGCAATATCTGGGTTACCAATATTAGCAACTAAATTATTACCTGTAACTGTAATAGTTACTACATTGTCCGCATTTACTTGTGAAATCGGAAACTGGGATATTGCATCAAAACCTAAATTCATAAATAATCCTTAAAAGGAGACAGTGAGGTATGTGGTGGAGTCACTGTCCCCATTTAAAGATTATATTACTTTTTAAACCAACTTGGAAGTCCTAAATGAGGCCTTTTATCGTTTATGTTTTTATCCGCGTTTTTAGATTTTTGATCATTATAATGTAAAAAAACTTGAGCACAATTATCACCTTGAAACTCTTCCCTCCAATGCTCTAGTTCCATGCCTCTATAAACTAGCATATCACCTGGTTTTAAATTAACTAGAATACCTTTGTTATCGCTCTTTACAGTAATTTTTTTACCATCTGGTATACCCACATTTTTCTTTGGCTCTAAATGTATTGGCCAAGGGTCTCCTCCTAGATTTAAGGTTGTAGATATTTCGCAACTAAATCTATCTTTGTGTCTATGTAAGACATCTCCTGGTTTATAAATTCTAGCATAAGAATAAGTTGGATTTAATTTAAGTCCTGTTTTCTTTTCCATAATAGGTAAAGTTCTCATCAGTAAAGTTTCCATAGCTACATCTGCATAATGAGAATAAGTATTTGGAACTTGATTGTCTGTCCACGTTCCCCACTCCTCTGTAAACTGTGATATATATCTTGCATCAAATAAACTTCTAGCAACAGTTCTTTTCAGTAAAAAGTAATTGTAAACAAATTGAGCTATATCTTTAGGTACAGCTTCTTTAATAACTATATATTTATTTTTTTTAAAGCTCATTTAATACTCTTTTCTTTTGATATTGCTGTTTCAACAACTTTAATATTCCAATGAATAAATCTAAATGGTTCTATTCCAGCATCTACTGCAAACTCGTGTGGAACATAACCTGGAAATATAATCATCGTTCCTGGTTTAGGTTTGTAATGCACTTGACTTGTACCCAGTGTAATTTGTGATTGATCTTTTGAAGGTAACTTTGTCATCTCTGCACCAGGTCTTGGTTCGTGAAATACAGGGTAAGATGTTTTATCACTACATTTTAAAAAATAAAATCCTGATACATGTTGATTCCAATGTTGATGTGTAGCATGATGACCACCACCTCTTTTACTAAATTCTTGTACCCAAAATTCTGTAAAGTGTAAGCTATGATTTTGTAAATTAAATCCTTGCCAATCTAAAAACTCAAAGGATCGTTGACCAATGAACTCTACTAGATCTTTAGCTTTAGGGTCTTGTGGAAAACTTTCACTGTGATTTGATAAACCAAAATCTCCTATTTCTTTCTTCCATTTAGGATCATTTTTTAATTTATCTTTTATTAATTTTTCACCTTTTTTCAAATATTTATCTGTTAGATTAATTGCGTTTTTCAAAAACATTGGAGCTTCTGCAATCCAAATTGGTGTTTGAAAATAAAACGCAGCTTTAAAATCTACGTGTCCTTGTGGTTTTTGTGGTGTACTACTACCACCTTGTTTTATATTATTCATATTATTTAAATGGATAACCTAGATTCCATATCACTAGACTATTCCTTTCTCCTTTTGTTACGGGTTTGACTCTATGCCATACAAATGAAGGAAATACAACCAAAGAGCCTTTTGGTAATATTTCAGTACACGCTCTAATGTTAGGTTTTTTATCAGGATCTAAATTCCTAAA
>WLWH01001112.1_pt1 | contig 19113 bp, 25 predicted proteins | sample 6712741 | NCBI WGS metagenome assembly WLWH01 (sample SAMN12718694, study PRJNA515312) | sponge metagenome | isolation source: marine sponge | host: Mycale hentscheli | place: New Zealand: South Island, Marlborough, Capsize Point | collected 2003-05-01
AGATGCCTAAGTGGGACTTCTCTAAGGTGAGACCTAAGGGTGCTAGACTAGCTACCTTTGGTGGCAGGGCTAGTGGTCCTGAACCCCTACTTGATTTGTTTAACTTTTCTACTAACGTATTTAAAGAGGCAGGCGGTCGTAAGCTAACTAGCTATGAGTGCCATAGAATGATGTGTAAGATAGCAGAGGTGGTAGTAGTAGGTGGTGTACGCAGGTCAGCCCTTATCTCTTTGTCTAACTTAACTGATGAGCGTATGCGTAATGCTAAGAGTGGTCAATGGTGGTCAGACACACCTGAGATGGCACTTAGTAATAATAGTGTATGCTATACAGAGAAGCCTGACATTGGTATCTTTATGAAGGAGTGGACGTCTTTATATGAGTCTAAATCTGGTGAGCGTGGTATCTTTAATAGAGAAGCCGCTATCAAACAAGTAGCGTCTATTGGTAGAAGAGACACAGACCACGACTTTGGTTGTAATCCTTGTAGTGAAATCATACTCAGAGACGGACAGTTCTGTAATCTTACTGAGGTTGTAGTAAGAGCAGAGGACACGCAGAAGGATATACTCCGTAAGGTTAGATTAGCTACTATACTAGGTACATTCCAAGCATCACTAACTAATATTAAACGCTTACGTCCTAAGTGGGTACATAACACAGAAGAAGAAGCACTACTGGGTGTATCTCTTACGGGTATTATGGATAATGCTTTTATGAATGGAGGTAGTGAAGATAGGGGATTCTATGGTAAGCGTAGCCTACCTGATTTCTTATCTGACTTGCGTAAAGAATCAGTTAAGACCAACGAGCATTGGTCAGAGTTACTAGGTATTCAACAAGCTACCGCTACTACTGCTATTAAACCTAGTGGTACAGTCAGTCAGTTAGTTGATAGTGCTAGTGGTATTCATACTAGACATAGTGATTACTATATCCGTAGGGTTAGAGCAGACGCTAAAGACCCTATAGCACAACTTATGGAAGACCAAGGCATACCTGCTGAGGCTGATGTAATGAAACCTAATAGCGTTAAGGTATTCTCTTTCCCTATGAAAGCTCCTGAGGGTGCTGTAACTAGGAACGAGAGGAATGCTATCGAACAGCTAGAGCTATGGCTTATGTATCAAAGATACTATTGTGAGCACAAGCCTAGTGTGACTATTAGTGTTAGGGAACACGAGTGGATGGAAGTAGGTGCGTGGGTATACAAACACTTTGATGAAGTATCAGGTGTTAGTTTTCTACCACATTCAGACCACACATATCAACAAGCACCTTATGAAGAGTGTGATAAGAAGACACACGATGAATTAGCTTGGAGAATGCCTAAAGCTGTAGATTGGGATTTGATTAGTGAGTATGAACTTACAGACCATACAGTAAGCTCTAAGACACTAGCCTGTACTGGTAGTGTATGTGAACTTGTTGACTTGGTAGAAGAAGAGAGGGACATAGAATGAAATATTATTATATACTTGTAATTGCCCCTTTAGTATTATTTATGTTAGTAGGATGTGCTACACTTGAAGAAAAGATGCAACAACTTCAATGTAGTGCTCCAGTAGATTCAACTATGTGCATAGGTTGGCAGAGTTGATTGGGTGGCTATACACTAGCCGATTGTGTTTTACATTAATATAGGAGTAAAATATGTTAGAGAAAGTAAAGAATGGTGCTGATGGTGCGATTGACGTTGGTATCAAATTAATTAGCTTATCAATTATATTGCAGATTATCTTCGGTCCGAAGGTAGCCTTCCTTACAGGAGATGTAATTGGTTCTATTTTAGGTATAGTATGGACCTTAGGCAATGGGGGATTGGCAGGTATAATCGCAGCCCTTATCATTTGGAGGCTACTTGACAAAGACATAGTCAATGAGCTTAAAGACTAAGGCTAACAAAAACACTTGGGGTCTCGTCCGTATGGATGGGACTTCCAAGCTATACTACTCATTAAAAGTTAAACGTTTAACAAAAACTCATCCTAGAGATTTATGGAAGAGTGATTGGAGAAAATAGAATGGTATATGAATATAAATGCAAAGACTGCGGATTAGTATTCTCAGAGATGCGTAAGATGTCAGAACGCTTAGACCCAATAGACTGTGAAGCCTGTGGCGGTGATAGTGAACATATAATAAGTACGCCTATGTTTAGGACGTCGGGAACTGGGCACAGTAAAGGTGCAGGTCATAAAGGAGAATGGAAATGATGAACGAAAAGAAGTTGATAGAATTACTGAACACAAATGAAAACTATAACTTTGTTGCTATGGATGATAAGTTCTCTAGATATGATGCCTTTGATACAGAGAATGGCATTATGTTAGAAATCAAATGCCGTAAAAAACATTATGATGATACTTTATTAGAGAAAATGAAGTACGAATGGAATAAAGAATATGCCTTAGAAAATGACCTATCTTTTATGTATGCAGTTAGTATGCCTTATAAAGCAGGACACAAGATTTATCTCTTTGACCCTATCATTATGGAAGAGGAAGATGAATATGATTTTAAATGGCACACACGAAAGTTACCCGCTCAGACAGAGTTCTCTAGAACTGAGTGGATAGATAAAGAAGTTGGTTATTTGAATGTTGAAGACGCACTTGCTGTCTTACAACAGAAGATTAGTCACTAGAGACCGTATCTACCGCCTATCCGTGACCTATTAGGAGGACCTGCAGATACTCTAGGCTTATTACGAGCACCTCTACTACTGCGTCTCTTAGGACCGCTACTCATCATACCTGTTGTTTTTGACGGTTGTGGATTTTTTGTAACTGTAGGTCTAGGAGGAGGGGTGTTTTTTACTTGACCTTGTTGCATTCTATATGTGTCATCTCTCTTAGCTTGTTCTTGATTGTACGAACTAATTTCAGGTCTATCTTGAACACCTTCACCCTTATGCAACATCTTACCACCACCAAATATATCTTGAATGTCTTTTAGTGTTATTTCTATATTCGGTGTAAAGTTTTGAGTGACCTTACTTTTTTCAGGTTTATAGTTTGGAAAGTTGTTGCCGTAATCTTGATTTAATATACCACCACTATTTATAAGACCAAACATACCGTTATTTCTTTTAAAATCAAAGTTTGTTCCTGTAAAGTTAGCGGGTCCTCCAGTCTCAGAAACATTAAAACCTCCTGCACCTAACGTGTTTGCATATGCGGCATTAGGAGTAAAAACATTATTTGTAGACCACAGACCACTCCAGTTTGGAGTGCTCCATTGTGCGTTTTTATCATAATCTGAGTATCCTAATTCATTCCCACTAAGATTACCAGTTTCTTTTATTCTATTTATTGCTAGTGCTTTTAAATACTCTTTCATTTCAGGAGTTTCAATCTGACCTAAGTCAGTTCCTAATATAGCTTCAGTTGTCATTAGACCAAAAGCTCCTGCGTTTCCTATTTTATTCAATAACGAATTATCTTTAGTTACCCCATTAAATATATTTTTAGCAGAATCAGATGCTATCTGACCGAAGTTTTTAGCACCATCTATTAAGAAGTCAATAGCCATATTAGTAAGTGTATCCTGCTTTAATTTCTTCTATCTCACGTCTAATAGGGTCTTCATATTTCTCCCATATCTCGTCTAATCCTCCTAGAGCGAAACCAGTACCTGATAGACCCCATAAAGTGTCTTGTATGCTGTTTATTTCTGTTCTACCATATCCTTTATTCTTAAGCCAAGCCTTAGTAGCAGTATCTAAAGTTCCACCTTTTCTATTATAAGCCCTAATCATAGCCTTCTGAAAGAAAGGTGCATCGACTAATTTATTCACTACACTAATACCACCTACAGCACCAACAATAGGACCTATTGACCTTAATTGTGCAGAAGCCGCCCCTGATGTTAAATCAGTTCCTATGTTAGAGCCTAATCTTGCAATAGCCATATTCATTACAACACTACTTGTTCCACCTTTTTGTTTAGGAAGTTTAGAGCCCAGCTCTTCCATAGATTGCCAAAATGCTTTATCTTCAGGATACATTCTTTTTAAAGTTTGAAGTCCATTTTTATTATTAATAAGTTTAATTAAGTTAGCATAGTCTCCACTCTCTCCTCTTAGAAAACCACCCATAGCTTCTTGAATATTTCTATTTAAACTTATTGCGGCAGATTCATTTCCAGTACCTTTAAGTGCTTTATTCATACCTACTTGAAACTGCCTATAATTGTTCCAAGAGAACTCACCAATTGCCATACTTTTTATAAGCCTTCCCGCAGATTCAGGGTCTTGAGAGGCATTAATAATTTTTTGACCCATTTTAGTTTTTAACAGCTCATTATATTTGCCGTAAGCACTTTTTAATTCTAGATATTCTTTCCCTCTTCCTTGGTTAATAGCAGCGTTTTCTTCTATTTTTATAAGCTGATTTCTAAAACCATTTAAAGCTACTTTATCAGACGCAGTTGAAGTAACATCATTAGATTGAGTCCATAAAATCTTTTTTAATTCTCTTAATGCTTGTATTGGAGCAATGTCTTTTGCTTTTAGTTTATCTATTACTGCTTGTGCTTTAGGAGGTATTTCCATACCTGCCTTTTTACTCCATTGTACAACTACATTTTGAACTCCTATAGGGTTTATGTTTGTTAATGGAATATCATCAAAAGCATCCTGATAATACTTATGTGTGTTTTGTATGCTATTGTTTAAATTATTTTGAAAATTAGTGCTTCCTGTAGCAACATCATCACCATATTTTGATATAGTTTCTCCGGCTTCTCTAGTCATACCTCTAGCCGCAGCAGTTGCTGAATAACCTCCAGTTAGTTTTTGAACGCCTGTTCCTATTGCTTGCAAAGGACTTGATATAGCTCTACCTACAGGACCTATAGTTTTACCTGCTACCGCACCTACTTGTGGAGCTACTGCTCCCATTCCTGCAGAAACTACTGTCTGACCTATGTCATAGTTTTCCCTGTCTCCCATACCTATTTCCATAGTCTGACGCTCAACATCTCCTACCATACCATATAAAGCACCAGTACCGGTTACTTTGGCTTTAGATGAAAGACCTGAAAGAAGTAAATTTCTAGCGGCTTGCTTACCTAATGCTTTTGTAGTCAAAGAAGCCGCAGTACCTACTCCTGCTGAAGCGGCTACATCAATGCCAACACCAGTAGCTACTCCTTTGGCTTGTTCAAGAAAAGGTCTAGAGTAATCTCCAAAAGATGGAGTAGAAATATAATTTCTATAACGAATAAGATTATTCTTTTTTACGTCATCATCCATTTCAGTAAATGAATTAACTGCGGCTACACCACCTGCAATTAAAGAAGCATCTATCATATTCCAATGCTCAAAGTCATCTTCAATAAGAGTGTTTATATCTCCATCAAACTGTTCACCAGTTTTTGCAAAGTAATTATTTTTTAGTGCTTTTGTATATGAACCATTATTTTGTAACTCTTCAAATTCATAATTTAATTCACCTTCAAGAAGCTCTTGAAATGCTTTAAACTTATCAACCTCTCCGTTATTGTAGGCGTCTATCATAAGACCCCTAATTCTTTTTCTTTGGGATTCTCTAGTTTTAAAACTTTCAGATTTATTTTTTTCAGCCATTTGTTAGTATGCTCCTAAATTACATTCTTTCAATTGCTTCTATCATAGATTCTACATCTTCTTGTTTTTGAATTTCTTCATCGCTAGAAGATATTTGTTTAGCTGCTTGTTGCATAGCTGCTTCAGTAGGTAGCTTAATTATGTTTTCAGGTTTAGAAGCCCATTCTGCTAAGTGTGCTGACCAGTCTTCTAACAAAGGAGTTCTTCCGGCATCTCTTTGTTCTTTTATCCATCTATTTTGTTCTACTGCTTTCTTCTGATTAAACTCAGCATACTTTAAAGCAGTATTAAGCATTAACTCGTTACCTGCTTTTGTTCTATAAAGTCCCGGAGCAGAAGCAAGGAACGCTTCAAATTCTCTATCTGAAATAGCACCCTTAGTTTGAGAAATATATTTAAGAGCAGCTTCCATACCGCCTTGAGCAAATATTTCCATCTGTCCTGCTTCTTGTGTTGCCGCAGGAAGACCAAACAAAGCACCAACTCTATTAGCTTCTTGCCAAGCACCAGCTCCCCATCCAGTATATATTTGAGGGAGTATTTCTAACATTTGATTTAATTTAGCTATTTCTCCGCCTGTTTTAGCACCTTCTGCTTGTACTAATACCATATCATCTACAAGAGCATCAGCAGAACCTGAATCCCATTTGTTCTCTCTCTTATAATCTTTTACAAGAGCATAGGCTTCTCTTTTACAATCAGCGTCTGTTATATCACAACTTAATATGTTAGCCGCAGTTTCTAATTGTTTTTGAAATGTTCCTTTAGTGTTACTTGTTATAGTTGCTTGATTTGCTGTTAAAATTGGCAATACTTGTTCTTGAAACTCTGCCGCAGCTTGAGGACTAATAGCCATAATTTTACTAAAAGTATCTGCTATAGACTCAGCACTTGTTAAATCAGCACTTTCCATTATTTTTAATACTTGGTTTTCTTCAGAAGTATAACCTTGACTTTCCATATAAGGGTCTAACAATCCTTTACTTATGCTTTGACCTACACCCCTACCCATTTCTGCTAGGTTAGTAGGCATTCCTGCATTTAATCCCTGTCCATCAAATAAACTCATTATTATCTCCTAAATTTTTAAAATACTGAACCCATATATCCAGAAGGTCTTCCTAAATAATTAGACTGTAAAGCTAAATTAACATCAGGGTCTTTTTTATAACCCATAAGATTCTGACCTATAGCATAAGGTATTTGACCGTAGCCAAAACCTGAAGCCGCTTGTGCGTTCATTAATCCTTGACCACCTTGAGAAGCAGCAGCATAAGCATTGCTACCTAAACCCATACCTAAATTAGCTAAGTTTTGACCCATAGAACCATATGATACTGCGTTTTGAGCCGCTAAGTTAGAACGATTAATATAATTAGTAATGTCACTTTGAACACCTGCTCTTTCAGCCTCTAATCTTGTAGCATCATAAAGTCTGTTTTGTGCTTCTCTAGCAGCTACTTGTTCTGCTCCTAGGCTAGACCCAGCAGTACCTTGTTTTATTAACCTTCCAAGAAGACCTTCACCTTCTTTAGCTCTAAAAGGTGCTAAGGCAGCATCGGTTTTAGCAAATCTAGCTTGAGCCGCACTTTCAGGGTCTTTCATATAATCTTCAATAAGTGCTCTCTGTCTATAAGCATCTTGAAGGTTAGCTCCAAAGAGACCCATCATAGGTGCAGACGGTGCTAAGACATATGATTGAGTAGCTTCGTCCCATATAGCACTTGCTGTTGGGTCATAAACACTCTTAGGTTTAGCTGCTTCTATTAATGCTGCGTTGTAATCTGAAGCCGCACCTACTGAAGCGTCTGATGCTTGCTTTTGTCCTAGGAACTGTAATCCTATTCCTATTATTGATGCCCAATCCATTATCTTATCTCCTTAATTGTATTCATTATCTTCTTCTCCTACCACCTCTAGAACCTCTTCCGCTTGAAGAACCGCCTGTTCCTGATGTAAATATGTTTGGTGCTACATATCCAGTTTCATAATTATCATTCATACGTCTCTGAGCCGCCGCCGCTTGTCTCTCTTTTTCTGCCGCCGCTTCTGCTTCTTTAATTTTTTTAGCTTCTTCTGCTTTCTTAGCTTCTCTAGCAGCTAAAGCGTCTATTGCTGACGTGTCTCTCATATCTTCAAATATATTAGGAAATACAGGAACTGTCATTCCATCTTGAGTTTCTCCAAACGGACTTACTTGCTCTCCAGTAAATTTATCTTCTATGTTTAACATAGCTTTATAATTATCTAAAGCACTAAATTGATTCATAGGCTGAAACCTACTGTCTGAAGAATAATCTCCTAAAGGATAGTTAGTATAGCTTCTTATTTGTAATTGGTCGTCAGGAAAAAATTGTGGTATAGGTAATCCGCTTTGTGGTCCAACTTGTTGAAAATAATTAGCACTAGACGGAGTATTAAATAAGTTTTCTGCTCTGTTAAAACCATACTGATAATTACTTGTTGTTTCAGGATAACGCAATCTCCAATCTTGAGGAGATATAACCTCTACTCTTTCAGGGTCTAACTGTCCTGTAGCTAAAGCCATTTCTACATTATCTGAATTAAAATTTCTCATACTATAGTTTTGACTATCATCTAAATAATTTTGCATAGACATAGGAGGTCTAGTCTCAGGACCATACTGAATTGTACTAGGACCAAAAGGTTGGGTTTGACCTGCCTGAAGCATAGGTGGAATTTGTGTAGTGCCACTACCTCCACCAATAGCTGGTTTAGCATCTAATGGTTGTCCAGTAAGCATACTTAATAAAGTTTGAGGTAGACCCATAAGGTCAGCCATTCTTTGTGCATCTCCTGCAATTCCTAAGTCTGGACGTCCCGGATATTGTCCTTGACCCGGTCCTTCTCCTTCATAATTACCTGTGCCGCTTCTCCATTGCATATGGTCTTTTCTATATGCCGCTTGTGAATCTCCCGCAGCTAAAGCTGACTCAGCGTCATCATACAGACCAAAATACTTTATAGTCTCATCATAAGTTAGGTCTTTACCGTTAGGTCCAGTACCTTGTGGTCCTCTAGGTGCTTGTTGCTCTGGTTGTACGCTAGGTGTTGATGGCTGTGTAGGCATAAAAGGATTATTAACATTATAATTCATCCACCAAGGCATCTCTTGACCACCACCATATTGAGGACCATATTGTACTTGACCAAACTGATAAGGATTATAAAAACCACCACCAGTAGCTTGATAAGGATTAAACATACCGCCCTGTTGTTGTGTTTGTCCTGCGTATCCAGTAGGAGCTCCCCAAGTATTTATAAAAGACGCTGTATCAGTAGGTCCTTCGCTTCCGGGTCTTGGTGTTATTTCTGTAGATAAATTACCACCCACCATTTGATTACCTACGAAAGGAGAATTAAAACTATTACTTAAATCCCAGCTTGTACCAAAGAAACCAGCCATATTTTTTCCTTATGTTAAGTTTTGTGCTATATTACAATACATTTTAGTGCCATCTGAGACACATCTAACTAAATCTACTTTACCGTTACCTGATGTTATTGTAGGATTATGACCACCAATAAATGAGAAGTCTGTACTAAATGCTACATCATAAGCACCAGTATTTTTAATTAAGAAAGAAGCCTCTACACCTGATGTCATATTAGAGACATTTAGTGCGTGATTACCTTGTACACTAACTATAAACACATTAGAGTTAAGTAAGTTAGCTGTCTGTGCTGACGCTAGTGTTATAGTCTCAGAAGCCGTAGGATGAGCTTTAGTAAACGTTTGTGGCGTAGCTAGGGTAACTATCTCCTCACCACCAATCGTGCCTGTAGTAGCCGTTAAGCCATTAACAGTAAAGTTCTCTGATGAACTACCATTTGCATCTGCCTTAGAATTAAGTGCTGTTCTTACTGCTGTAAATTCAGTATTAAAGTCAGCACCTGAGATAACTTTTCCGGGGTCTGTGTCTGCTAAGGCATCTTTTCCAGACCAACCTACCGCTATTGTATAATTACTCATAATATTTTACCTTGTTTAAATAATAATGATAATGATTGTAATGATGCTTTGTAACCTTTAGTTACTCCGTCCCACTCTAATCTTATGTACTTAGCACTACCTGCTAATGGTATAGAACGCTCTTTAAATCCGTGTATTGGAGCATATTTAGAAGCTGCTGGATGTGTCGCTGAATTATGCGTATGTCCAGTAAGTGGTCCATACTTAGAAAATGTAGCTCCCCAGTATGATGGCTCACCGCTTAGTGTAGGATTAAGTTTAAATGTCGGTGATATTTTAGGTGTCATTTCAAAGTCTTTATACAACCTAATACCTACATCTGTTCCTTGACCTCCTGATACAAGCATAACTAATCTTTTAAGAATAGATGATTGTACGCCTTCTCCTAAATCAATCCATACCGTAGAAAAAGAAACTGTATAGCTATTATAAGTATAAACGCTAGAGCCACTATAATCTACATCATAATAACCTTCATAAGTAGCAACTCTTCCTGCTTGCTGTCCTACTAAAAGCCCGTATGTTTCTGTATACGCCATACTAGCAGGCTCTCTACTGTCTGCAAAGTCCCACTTAGTTATTCTTGGTGTCTCTTTCTCCGTCTTATATGTAGTGTCAAAGACATATGTAACATTCTTATCTACAAAAGATAAAATATAAAGACCTTCATTTAGCATAAACGCTGACTTAACATTTGTGCTACTATTAATATTAGATATTAGTTCGTCTTTAATTGTTATAGACTTTTCTGTTAGAGGTAGTTTGTCTAATTGTGTAGTTCTAAATAAAGACCTAACACCAGTATCAGACAAGAAATATAAGTCATCTCCAATAGATTGTATAGAGTCCCTAGATACACATCCTATTCCTCTAATAACCTCGTCTAAAGCTATGTTTCCTATTATGTCAGGACTGTTATAAATAGCAATATTTTCTTTACCAAATATAACTAACTTACCCGCAAAAGAGTGTATAGCTACAATAGTATCTTGACCCCATACAGACTTTAAGTCTATAAAGCCTCCATCAGCACCCCACTTATGTCCATCTAATAATTTAGAATAATATAAAACATCATCTTCTTCAGTAATGCCTCCAGCCCATACTCTGCCATAAAAACCTAACATACAGCTAGGGTCAAATGTAGTTACACCTGTAGGTGCTTGATAACCACTTGTATCTTTTAATTTAGCCCAAGATGAATTATCATAATATAATGGGTCTTCATCGAACTGAGCAGCATATAGATGAGTATTAAAGTTTGTAAACTGCCAATCAGAAGAAGCCGCACCTGTAGCAAAAGACCCTGTCCAAGCATTATCTTTATCAGACAAATCAACAATATACATATTAGTGCCGACACCAGCAAATATTTTATTTGTTGTGCCATTATAATGTTCTGTTATAGAACCTATCTTAGCACCACCAGTTAATGTGCCTTGCTTCAATCCTTTACGGAATGTAACTTTACCGCCTTCTGTATAAACAACATTGTCTGCTTTAGTAAACCAATTAGGTGTTAGAGCAGTTGGTGTTGTCTGCGTATCTATACCATTAATACCAATAGTATCTAAAGGTACAGCATTAATTTGCTTAGATTCTAGTGCCATATTATACTACTACCCAATCCCTTTCATATTCCATATTGCCAGCATCTAATTGAACTGCAATGTTTAAAGAATCTCTAGCTTCTGCCGCAACAGCACTAGATATACTTCCTCCGTCTTCACCTCTTTCTGCTATAGCTCTAGCCCAAGCCCCAAGAATTACAGGCTGTGAAGGAACTCTTAATACTTGTGATGCTGTTTTTAATTCTTTTTGAGCACCTACAATATTAACTGAAATTGTTTGCACAGAATCAGGAACTGGAAATAAATCAATATTAAAGTCAGGCTCTCTATCTGTACCTGCTTGTGAAATACCATTAAAAGCATAATAAGTAGGCTTTCCACTTTGATTGCTGCTTAAAGGAAACACTTGCTCGTTAATCCAATCATTAGGAACTTGTTCTAATACTTGACCTGTATCTTGGCATATAACGTCTAATACTTTAAAAGACACGCCTGCACCTTTAGTAGCATCGCCTAAAGTATATTGCATATTTCCTGATTGTGTTTTAATATTAAATGTTTCTCTTAAGGCATTCCAATCGTGATAAGACTCTACATTCTTTTTAGAATCATTAACTAACTCCCCAATTAACTTCTGATAATCTGAGATAGTTACAGAATCATATAAGTTACCTGACCAATCAGAGTCTATAGTATCCTCTCTTAGTCTCCTTAAAACGCTGTTAATAATTTCTTTATAAGTCATTTACTTTCCTTTTGCTAACTGAGCTCCAAAATAGAACTCTATTATCATTGTAGCCCAGCCAAAGATTTCATCCATCTTTAATACTGAACCAGCTTGTATTTCTATGTACTCCACTACGTCTGGTGTAAACTGAATACCAAAAAAACTAAAGCCTTCTGTTATTGTAGGTATTACTGTAGGTACATCAAACCATACTGGTGCTACTTGTGTAAATATAATTAGTGCTAGTATTACAAATATGATTACTCGCCTATTAAGTGCAGCCATTGGACTCTCTTTGTCTGCCCTGTCTCTAGCCATATTAATAGAATCGTTACGCACTTGCAAGTTTTGTATCATTAGCTTTTGGTTTTCTGCTGCTGCTTGGCTCTTAAGTGCAAACAACTTGGCTACAAAACCTAGTGCTATTGGTGCTACATTAGTTAGAAATGCTATCATATTGTTAACCTCAATGCTTCTATAATTCCTACTTGTCCTATAATGTACCAAGCAAATGCACCAAAGACACCCCATTTAATCTGAAGTAAGGAAGTGTTAATTTTTTGTATACATAAATTAGTGTCATCAATCTTACTAAACAGCTTTGCTATTTGTCCAGAGTGTTTGTCTAATTGTAATTGCATACGATTAAGTTTTTCTTCCATTAATCAACGCCCCACTCGTTTCATAGCTATCTTATGTGACTCTGTAAACGTCTTACCGCTATTCATTAGTTTTCTCATTTCTTTCATATGTTTAGCAGTATGATGTTCTTTATGTCTAGTCATTGCATTTTGTTGTCTTTTAGTAAGTGCCATTTTATTTCCTTTTCTTTTTAGCGGCATTTCTTTTACTTATTGCCTTGCCTTTTTTTATTGCATCAGCTTTACTAGAAGCTCCCCAAGCATTTAAAGATTTTAATAATGGTGTCTTTTTACCATTCTTATATTGAGGTCCTGCTGCTGCACCCATACGTTGTAAGAACGCTGCTCTTCTTGGATTATCTCCTGATTTTACTGGAGCTCCCATTAATAACCTTTTCTTCCGTAGCCGCCTTTGCCTTTACCTTTTTTCTTCTTAGCCATATTATCTCCTTAGTTTGCTAGTGGATTGTCTAATGCTCGTTGTAGTTTATTACCGAGCCTTTCTTCTAACTCTTTAATCTTCCTATCTGTATCAGAATAAAGAGCATCTCTTCTGGCATCAAACCTTTCGCCAGCTACGTCAATGGTCGCATCTATTTCATCTTGCGAGGCATTTACTTTATCTTCAAGTCTTTCCATCAAGGCTTCTTGTCTAGTCAAGTCATCCTTTAAATCATTCTTTATAGACCTAGTGTAGTCTCTAGCTTGTTCAACTGAATCACTTACACTTATTAAAGTCTCTTCTATAACAGCTATGTCTTTTTGTATACCAGTAATGTCAGGTGGTTGGTATTCCATAACAGTAGCTTTAAGAATTCTAAACTCATTGTACAATTCAAATCCGGCCCAAGCACCACCACCAATCATACTTAATAATGGTATAACAAGAAGAAGTTTACTACCACCTACTTTAACTCCTTGATATTCTATTTCTGCCATTGTAAGTCCATTAGTTTATTATGTAGTATTTCGTTAGCCAAACCGTTTCTTAATCCTCTTTGATTATCTGGTATGTCCTTGTCTAAATATATACCTTTGTCTTTATAGAATACACCATCAATAAGTAGTTGTGTGTTGTAGCTATTGAATCCAGCATTGAAGTTTAAGAGTGCAAGTATTAGGCTTTGTAGTTTCTGTTGTTCTTCTAATGATGCAGCCTCACCCATTTCAGTTGCAAGATTCTTTAACTTGTTACTTATAATCTCACGCATTTTATCTTTCTTACTTGCTTCTTTCTTTTTAGTTTCTACTGGCTTAGGCTCTTCTATAATTTCTTGTTGTGTTTCTGGTTCTGTAACTTCTTCAGTTTCCTCTTGAGTTTCTTCAATCTCTTGCTCTTCTGGTTCTTCTTCTTCAATTATTTCCTCTTCTACCTCTGGCTCTAAAAACTCTTCTAACTCTGCTTCTATTTCCTCTATCAATTCTTCCTGTGCCATCTCTTCAAACAAGTCTTCCATTTCTGGTATAGCTTCTTCTATTGTAGTAGCAATTAAAGTGTAATCATCTAATGCTTCTATCTCTATTATTTGGAAAACCTCTGGCTCTTCCAAGACGAATATTGATTCAATACTTTCCTCATCATCTTCCCAAACCTCAGGTACATCTTCCTCAACATATTCATCTATGTAAGCATCGTCCCATCCATCACAACCGTAATCATACAAAGGGTCCAATGCACATTGTTGATTATACACATTATCAGCATAGACTTGTGGGTAGTATAAACAACTGATATGACTGTCTGGTATTACGCTGCATACACTCTCTCCGTTTGCTATTTCTACTGGGTCATCTTCTTGACTGTTCCAAAAGATTGCTCCATTTGTAGGGTGGTTATAGAACCATTGTTCGTACTCACCTTGACTTAAATCTCCTACTACTGCTACTGTTACTGCGTGGTTATTTATTTGTACCTGCTCATAGTTTACATCTATGTTACCCATTGGGTATATTGTCAGGTCAAATGAGTTACTTGTGTTTCTGTCGTAATACTCTGATAAGTTTTCCCACATATACTTCTGGAAAGTCTCATCACCTTGTGTATAAAATTTACCTACACCTGTGTCTATTAAATCTGTGTTCCAAGGCATTATGGTGTAATTAAATCTTACACCTGTAAATGAACTTAGGTCCTGTCCTTGACAACACAACCCATCATATACAATGCCAGTACCGGGAACATCAAGAGGGTCAAGAAACCCCACAACACCGTTACTAAACATAAAACTAGTGACATAACTATTTCCATAAAAAGGAAAGGTAAAGTCAAGAGGTACTTCAACCCAGCCATCATCTGCAATCTGATGCTCAATTATCTCTGGGTCAGACCACGAGGATAGCGAGCAAGATAACACCAAGAATGCCACTAACCAACTTTTCAAGAAATACTCCTCTGTTCATATTAGAAGATTGTTGTTTCTCTGGAATCTTCTTAGGGTTTAGTCTCCATTCTGCTGTAGCTTCTTGTCCTATTAACCCTTCACCTGTAGTGGGCGAGTTTATCGGACAGGGGGTTCCGGCAAATTTCATTGCGTCAAACACCGACCTCGTTTGGCACATCAAAGCAACTGCTGCTACCTTCATACCCATATCATAGAGTACCTTTGCATTCTTAAGTCTCATACAGTTCTCATCTGAGTAAGCCTGTCCTGTGCTGATACCTAGTATCTGTGTCTGTACTGCTCCACTAACACCTACCATACATAAGTCACTATTACTTGCGTTAATGCTCGGACTAATTGCACTAGGTGGGTTAGTCCTTATTGTACTCTTAGTATCTGTACTTGTTGTTACTGTACTATTACTTGTACTGTTTGTAACGATAGGGTCAGCAGCCATTACTGGCAATACAAACACTATCCAAAACGCTACAACTATAAACCCAGCTATTACATTGTTACGCAGTCTGTCAGACATTAGGCTTCTACTGTAGCTGCCTTTAATTCATCAGTAGTAGTCATACTATCTACTTGATTTGTAATATCTCTTAGCCTTTGTTTCTCTGTCACAATAGCTGAAGTATCTGAGCCAGCTTCTTGTGCCTTCATAAACAAAATGTCTTGTGCTTCTAAGAGAGGTTTTCTGTCTGCTCTAAGTCTGTCTTTAGTGATGACTTTGGCTTTAGTTATATCTACAGTAATTGGCATTAAAGGTTCTCCGTCATATTGTATTTAGCTAAGTCATCTGCACTCAAATCTGCTGAAGTTTTTTCATCAGAACCAGCAGTATATGTCCAAGCATCTCTAAATGTTCTGTCAGACAAGTCAACTGAGTCAGCTATGATTTCGTATTTAGTGCCAGTAGGTAAATCTTTGTTAGCAAGATGAATCATTTTTTCTTCTTCAGTACCTGTTAAGGTAGCTAAAAAATCTGTAGATGGTATTACTATTGCTGCAACTCCACTAATGTTATATATTAATTTCATAATTTTTTCCTAATTAAGTAGCAAATGTCACAAAAGACATTTTATATGTATCAAACCAACCAGCACTTGAACCACTTCTACTACAACCAAAGGCTGCTTTAGAACCATTTGATTCGTCAACATCTAAATAATAAATTTCATCATAGTAATTATTATTTTGTCCTGATACAACTACAGTATTTGCTCCACCACTAGTGTTAGTATAGTTGGCTCTATATCTTCCTGTTGCTTGGTCAGTAATAGAACTAACATTATGTCCAGTTAAAAGACTCGGAGTTCCAGTACCATTAATTTTTCCCCAAGCGTGTGCAGTAAACTTTGATATGCCTCTGCCATCGTTTGTTATTCGTAACGCTTCATCAAGAGTTTCATCATTTTGTGATGTTGAAAATACTAAATCTGTACTGCTTACACTATCATCACCGTTTGCTCTAACTGCATCAACAGAAGCACCTACAGATGGGTTTGTTTCATCATCAGCAATTTTAAATAAAATTCTAGTACCGTTACCTGCTGACATATCTCCACCACTATTAGCAGTAGTTTCCAATAGCAATACTGTTTCAGGTGTACTTTGCCCTACACTAGATAATGCGGTGCGAACTTGTAATGGAACTGTTGGACTTCCTATTCCTATTCCTACTTGTTCACTTGAATTAATTGTTATAGCAGTAGCATCAGCACTAGATGTAATACCAGCTACTCCAGCATCTGTAGTTGTAACTAATGTTCCTGAACTTGCTGGCAGAGTAAATGTTTGATTAGTTGATCCTGAGTCAGGAGCCTTAATAATGCTCGAGCCAGAACTAGTTCCATTTAATTTAATTGTACTCATAATATCACCCACCTTGATCCAGCTGATAGTGTAATGTCTACCCCTGCATTCATTGTTATTGGACCAGTACAAGAAGCACTTTTACCACTAGGTATAGTGTAGTCTGTTGTAATAGTCTGTGAATTTTCTACAAACACTTTGTCTGTTCCACCACCAGTAGCTCCTGAAGATACTGAAGCCCATGTCATTACACCTGAACCATTTGTTTGTAAATACTCATTAGCATTACCGTCATTGTTAGGAAATGTTAATGTATAACTAGCATTTGCTGAATGTGGTGGACTTTTTAATTTAATACCATGTGAGTTCTGTGAACAGTTTAATTGTATATAACCGTCTTGTGAACTACCATCACCTTTAGCTTCTAATGAAGGTACGCTTGATGTAGATACTAAATTTAATTTAGCAACTGTTACTGCATCATTAGCAATAGTTAAAGCAGTTGCACCTGTTACATCACCTGTGTGCGTAGCGTTAGTTACCTTAGCTGTATTAGCCGTAATAGCATTTGCTTGACTTGTGGTGATTCCTGTTTTAGCTGTGTTAGCCGTAATAGCATTTGCTTGACTTGTCGTAATTCCTGTTTTAGCTGTGTTAGCAGCAATTTCAGAATTAATTGAATTGGCTAATTTATCAACAGTAATAGCATCATCAGCTATACGAGCAATAGGCAATGTACCCGAAGTCAGAGCACTAGCGTTAGTACTTGATGGTACGTTATCTAAATTTGCGGACTTAACGTCACCATTTGCGTCTAATAAATCCGCAAGTTTTCTTGATCGACTCATATTATTCTCTCCTATTGAGCGTTATTGTTTTGTCAGACATTATGGTTTAGGATATTTGTCTTTGACTGCTTGTCGTTTAACTTGAAGTGCTGCTAAATCATCATCAAGTATTGCGTGAATACATTCTTCTAGTGTTGGGTATTCCATTGCTCTATCGTGCTTATACGATACTGCTAATAATGCTGCTGCTGCACTAATTTCCTCTGATGTTTTAGCTCGCACAACCCAAGTAAGAACAACTTTGTCTGCTTGAATATCCTCTGTCCAGCCATCATAAACGTGTGTTGATTTGTCATAAGAAGGGAATACTTCTTCAAAAGGAAAAATACCAAGCGTGGCTAAAAAATCCCAATCATCTTTACTGTTATGAAGTCCTGAAGTATGTTTCCAATTTTTTGGTAAGCTACCTCTATAAACTACTTTATTATTTTCTACTATTGCTACACTTGCCATTTGTTACTCCTATGATGATAAGGCTATTGTTTGTCCATTAGTTGTTCTTCCAGCTACGTTGTAAGCTAACCAATGCGTAGCAGAGCCAACTTGTGTAAAAGTAGTTACACTATCATTTGTATTACCAATACCTAAATTTCCTTTTCTGTTCGAACCACAACCCCACAATGTTCCGTCAGTTTTAAGTGCCAATGTCCAATATCCTTCAGCACACAAAACAGATGCCCAAGTAGTTCCTGAACCTACTTGTACTGGTGCGTTTCTATGCGTAGTATCTCCGTGACCTAAGTTCCCATAAAAATTTCCACCCCAAGTCCACAAAGTGCCATCTGTTTTAATTGCTGCTGCGTGAACACCACCATTACTAACTTGATACCAATCAGTTCCTGAACCTATTTGTACTGGAGATTCGTATTTAATAGTTGTATGGTCGCCTACACCTTTACCTACCATTCCATAAGTATTTTCACCCCAACCCCATAATGTGCCATCAGATTTAATAATGTGGTGACTTGCTGAATGTCCCCAATCAGCTGAGTTATTAGTCCAATTAGTTAGAGAACCTATTTGCTGTGGAGAACTATATGAAGTTAAATTACCGTGTCCTAAGTATTGGTTTCCATCTCCCCAAGTCCATAATTTTCCTTCAAGTTCTGGACAATCTGAGCCAGCACCCGAAGCTCCCATCATTAATTGATTCATTACTGTCATATTAATATTCTCCTAAGTTGGTGTTTTGCTATCTAAACTAAATGTTTGACCGTGCCAAATTGTGCCACCATCAAGTGTTGCAAATACTAAAATGTCAACACCAGCAGTTGTTAATGTAGGTGCTGTGCCACCAGCCCAATCTACTGCTGCTGGAAAGTTAACTGTTTGACTACCACCGTTTGTTAGAACAAGTGTAAATACACATAACTCATCAGATGCTGTTGGGTTTGAAAATGTAAAAGTTGTAGTGCTAGTATCTACAGTTCCACTTACCGAATTTCCAAGTGTTAAGTCTATGTCTTGTGTACCACCGCCTATTGAACCTATTGCGTTAGTGGTAAGACCTACATCTTTAAAATTAACTCCTGACATAGTTCCT
>WLWH01001114.1_pt1 | contig 19064 bp, 26 predicted proteins | sample 6712741 | NCBI WGS metagenome assembly WLWH01 (sample SAMN12718694, study PRJNA515312) | sponge metagenome | isolation source: marine sponge | host: Mycale hentscheli | place: New Zealand: South Island, Marlborough, Capsize Point | collected 2003-05-01
ATCGCACAGGTTGTCATGACACCAGTCGTTTCATTCCGTGCTCTTGAGACCACGAATCCAGACCTTTATGGCTGGTATCCTATTACGATTAGCGAAAGGGGCGATGGAGCCTTGGGGAGTACAGATGAGTAAGCATGCTATGACTTCAAAGCAAGCAAGTCAAAAAAAGAAGCAAGGACATAAACGCGAACGAGAGTTTAATAAAAAATATGGAGATCCCAATGCGCCAATTAACCATTCTGGTGCGTCCGCCGATTGTGAGATTAAGCGGAATCACAAAATTTTAAAAATCTTGCAAAAAACAATTGGAACAAATTCCAGAGAAGTTTCTTTGAAGAGCGGAAAAACTATTCAGATTCACCTTGGCAATTTGCCGGAATTAACCGATAAGGCAAACTATACTGTTTCAAAAAATCACAAGGGTGAAACTTGTGTAGAACATGGGATTCCTTTTTCACAGCAAGTAGAGTCCTTTTGTCAAAAAAACTTTTGGGATAAATATCTAAAAAAAGGTGATATTCTATCATACTGCATTTCTGATGACAAACACATCTTTTTTAATATGGATGATGTTAATGATTTCATTATCAAAGAGTGTAAGTGGCGACTGCTAGAAACTGGTCGCTTAAAAGGTGACATTCAGGGCAAACAATATTTAACTTATGAATATCGTTCAAAGAAGGGCTTGTTTGTGCTCGGGGCACACGGCGGAAAAAAAGGCAAAGAATTTATTGACCTCTTACAGAAAAACTTGAGGCACGTTATTGCATGAAGACGGTATTAAGATACGCTGGTGGCAAGTCGCGGGCTATCAAGAAGATCACGCCCTTTGTTGAGTCCTATGACACCATTGTTTCTCCGTTTATTGGCGGAGGATCATTAGAGGTTCATTGGGCTTCAGAGGGTAAAAAGGTCATCGGCGCTGATACCTTTGGTATGCTGATTAACTTTTGGGAACAACTTCTTAATAATCCTGAACAGCTTGCTTTGGAGTTAGGAAAAATAGAGCCGACTGCCGAGGTTTATAAGATTGTAAAAGAGTTGCTTATTTGTTCTCCAGAGACCCAAGATATGCTGTCACACTGGAAATCAAATTACTATGAAAGGCAGCATGTGACACTGCCAGATATTAAACTGGCTGCTTACTACTACTTTAATCATAACACCTCATATGGTCCTGGTTTTCTTGGATGGCCATCAAAGATCTATATGGATACTGAGAAATGGGACAAAACAATAGGCAAAATCAAAGACTTTAGCTGCCCCAACCTCTCAGTATTGCACCAATCATTTGAGAAGACAATAAGAGAAAATAAAGACGCTTTTTTGTACTTAGATCCGCCATATTATACTGACAAAAGCGAGGATAACAAGTTGTTATGTGGTGTCTACCCAATGAAAAACATTCCGGTCCATCATGATGGGTTTGATCACGAATTGTTGAGAGATTTGTTGATTTCACATGACGGAGACTTTGTTCTTTCTTACAACAATTGTGAAGTAATTAGAGATTTTTACTCTGATTTCGATCAATACTTTCCGCAGTGGCACTACTCCATGGATATTGGCGAGAAAAGGATTGGGAAGCATAGACAAGAAAGAACGAGCGAGGAAGAACTTAACAAAGTAGACGAACTTACTGCTGAAATCGAGCGACTTGAGGCACAGCCTGTAAAAAATAAAAAACGCATTGCTTCGCTCATTCATCAACGTCACGAGATTATGAAAAAAGAGTCTCATGAAATTTTGATCGTTAAAAGGACAAAAAATGAATCGTAAACAACGACGTGCAAGAGAAGCACAAATCCGAAAAGACGGAAATGAGGATTTAGCGGCACAGGTCGCCATGTTCGGAAAACTACCCGAAGAATGCACTGCCTGTGAGATCCCATATGATAAGAAAAATAAAGAGATGGCAACAACTTGGAACGTTGTTGTTCGTAAAGAGGACGAGGAAAACCCCGTTCGGCTTTATTGCCCACATTGTTGGAACACAGCACAAGAAGTTATAAGCAATTTCCTTAAAACCATGGAAGAGAAAGATGAACCTTGAAACACACCTCACATTTGACGACGTTTTGCTGACACCTCAGTATAGCAACATTAAATCGCGCAGAGAGGTTACGCTAAATACAGAATTATCAGAGGGCTTAGAGCTTCGTGTCCCGATTGTCTCAGCCCCTATGGATACTGTGTGCGGCGGTCTTATGGCAGCGAGATTGGCTGAATTCGGTGCGCTTGGTATTGTACATCGCTATAATACAATTGAGAAACAAACAGAGATTGTTTCCAAGGCATCAGATAGTGGGCTAAAAAACGTCGGTGCCGCCATTGGTATCACAGGCGATTATGTTGAGCGTGCTGCCTCTTTAATTGATGCTGGGGCAAGCGTTCTTTGTTTGGATGTGGCTCACGGAGATCATGTTCTAATGCACGCTGGTGCCTATAATATTGTTGATCGTTTTAGTGAAAAAGCACATATTATGGCTGGCAATATCGCCACTTATACGGGTGCTCTGGCTCTCGCACAGATCGGTGTGGATAGTCTCCGCGTCGGCATTGGTGGAGGGTCGATTTGTTCTACCCGTATTCAAACTGGTCATGGAATGCCAACACTGGCGTCTGTCATTGAGTGCGTTAGAGCAAAAGAGAAATATCCAGATCTTAAGATTATCGCAGATGGCGGAATTAAAACATCTGGCGATATGGTCAAAGCTCTCGCGGCAGGTGCCGACTTTGTAATGGTCGGCTCGCTTTTAGCCGGAACATCCGAAGCCCCAGGTGACGTTGTTTATAAAGACGGGGAAAGATATAAATCTTATCGCGGAATGGCGAGCAAAGATGCCCAAATGGACTGGCGAGGGAAGACTTCCTCGCTTGAAGGTGTCGCAACAGTGATTCCATATAAGGGTGCTGTCTTCCCCATATTAGAGGGTCTTGAAAACGGAATCCGAAGCGGACTTTCCTATTCAGGTGCTCGCAACCCCCAGGAGCTTCGTGAGAACGCGCGATTCATCCGTCAGACCGCTTCAGGGCTTGCCGAGAGTAATACACACATTATGTGGAGATATTAATGCCTAAAAAGCAGTGGGATGAAAAAGGCGAGAAGATTCAAACTTATATACCTGAATCACACAAGGTAGAGTTAAAAGTTCGTCTTCATTACCACGGCATGACCCAAGCGGGTTTTTTACGAGGTATTATAAAAGCGTTTTTGGAAGAAGACGCCCAATTTATGGTATGGTTTGACGAATGGAAGTTGCGAAACAGCAAAGTGAAATCTTCAAAGAGACATGCCAAATCAGATAAGCTAAAACAAAAAGGAAAAGAACTCTCGTCGATGTTTGGCATCAACGAGGGGGAATTAGAAGACATCTTTGATGTCATTGCACAGGAACACCCAGACTTATGACCGAATGCGCTAAAAAATGTTGTGAACTTAAAGTATCTTGCCCCGTCTCAGACTGCCGAGATTGGATTAATTTTGAAGAAGACTTAAATTGTGTTAACATTGCAGTTGATAAAAATGGAGCGATGAAACTACGACAAATTGCTGAACGCCTTGGAATCACAACAGCCCGAGCACAGCAACTTGAGAAGGCAGCATTAGCTAAATTAAAGAAACTTCTGTAATTTTGTTCTTTTTGTGCTTTGACAATCTAATTATAAGTGATTATTTTGCACTCAAATAACGCATTTAGGAGAATTTATTATGAGCAAAAAGAAATTACTTTCTGAAAACGAGATCCGCCGCTTCCAAGGTCTCGCAGGTATTCCCGCTATTGGCGAGATGCATTGTCCCTCTGGCGACAGAGAGGAAGACGAACTTGAAGAAATGGATCACGCTGATCCCGCTGGCGAACGTCACGAAGAGGAGCCTGAGCTTCCCGGTGACGAGGGACCAGAAGACGAATTAGAAATGGACGTAGAAATGGAACCTTCCGATGAAGGAGGTGATTTAGATTTAAGTCCAGACCAAAAAGAAGACCTCGCTGCCGACATCGTTCGCGCAGTCGCACAAGAGCTTTCCGCAGCCCTTGACCTTGAAGAACCAATTGAAGTTGAAACCGATGGCGGTGAAGACTTGGAAATGGACATGGACATGGGCGGTGACGACGAAGAGTTGGATCTCGACCTTGGCGATGAGCCCGCAGACGACGACGACCCCGAAGGCATGCGCTACATGGAAGAGGATGAAGAGCCCCTTGAAGAAGAAGAGGGAGCTTTCGCCCCTAATCACTATTGTGTACACCACGGCGGTGTCCAGCACGAAGGCAAGTTCCAGATGGCTGAAGCCGTTGGTCACAACTGGAGCAAGAAACAGGGTCGCGTTACCCACTACGATATGAAGCTTGAAGACGGCACCATCCTTGAGAATGTTGCTTTTGAAGACATTCAAGTAACAGATGCTTCAATCGCAGAGGCTCATCACGCTCACAAAGCATCGCGTCATTCTGACGAAGAAGACCTTGATGAATCCAACAACGATGATCTCGTTAACGAGGTTCTTCGCCGTGTAATCACACGACTTTCAAATAAATAATTTGAAACAAATCTCCTAAATAAACAAAAACCGTGGAATCTTCCACGGTTTTTTGTTATAATGATTATATAAAAACTATTTATAATGAAATATAGGAACACTTATTATGAATATTGATGACTTGCGAAAGCTTATTCAAGAGGTGAAGTTGCAAGAAGCTCTTCAGAGCGGAATCAAACAAGTAGAACACCCGTTTAAAGCGTTCTTCATTCTTGGTCCAGCAGGATCTGGTAAATCATTTACTAAAAATCTTTTAGGATTGCCAGACAGCTTTGTTCCAATCAACACGGACGATGCAGTTGAGAAGGTTTTCCCAAAGTTTGACTTGACTCTTAAATTTCAAGAGCCACCCTCTGGCGAGGACTACGACAAGAAACAAGAAGTTAGAAAACTTCTCCAACAAGCAGTGTCTGACAAGACGAAGCGAAAGATTAATCAGGCGCTTCCCCTGTTGTTTGATACCACAGGCGAAAACTCTAATAAAATGAAAAAGATCATGCGCCAACTTGTTGATATTGGATATGATGTTGCTGTCTTCACAATTAATGTGCCACCAGACTACTCTGTTGAAACAGATGCAAAAAGAGAAAGAACCGTTGGGAGCAAAATCGCCCAACAAGTTACAAACGCTTATCAAAAAAATATTGTAGACCAAGGCGCCTACGCGCAAATGGAAGGCGAGCGAGGCATTACTATTTTAAACCTTAATCCCTACCCAAACCTTTTTGATGTTAGAACTGGTGAACTGCGCTCAGACTTTGATCCAAGTGTTTTACAAAATGATAGAATGGAACTTAAAGACCCCAAAGGTAAAAAACAATCAGAGTTTATGCGAAACCCTTTTAAGGATGCCTCTTGGGAGCGTGCGAAAGTTATTCTTCAAGATGGGAAAGAAGAGCTTCAAGCCTGGGTTTCTTCCAGAGATCCTCAAAACCCAACAGGCAGAGAAATTCTTAGAGCGCTCGAATATGTTCAGGACCAAGGCGTTGCTGATTACGGCGATCAAATCACAGACCTTGTTCAGTATGCACTCTGGGCTGATGAGAACGAAAAAGAGCTACCTAAGACCGTGCAAAATGCACTTCAAATTGTTTTTGATGTTGAGACATTCCAAAAGAAACTTAAGAGAAGTGTTCCGTCTGATAAATATCCAGGTAGCCCAGTGAAGGTAAAAACCGATAAAGGAGAGATAGAAGTCCCACCAGAACTTCTTCCTCGCTTTGGTCAAAAAGGTGCTCCGACAATTCAACAGCTTACGCGAGAACAATTACTAGAAATTATTAATTGGGTCAAAAATAATTCTTGACACTTGATTTATAATCTGTTATATTAATACTTCCAATACAAAAGGAGAAAGCATGAAAGCTTTTGCATGGAGACGCGAATCAACAGACCCGAAGGCAAACTATTGTCTTCAAGTTGAAAACATCAAAGGAAAGCGAGCACTAAATAAAGTCGTTAAGATCCTCGGTGACTGGGAGATTATTGGCGATGGCTATAATGCCAAAACCGAAGAGTACACGATGATTTTCGCACAGGACTTTGACACCCCGCGAAAATGGCAGTCTTGGGCGGAAAAATTTCCAATCCGCCTTGTTGAGATCACATCACACGGAAATGAAAAACTCCGTAATAAGAAGCTTGTAAAAGCAGGAGCAGTATTATGATTTTTACACCACGATTTGCGAAAAAGAAAGAGACCGAAGAAAGCACTCAGGAAGAAAAAGAAGCAGTCTATTACGCGCAGAAGAAAGATGAAATGCCTCGTCTTATGGGCATTTGTGGTGATCTCGACGAAGAAAAAGCTGGCGAGATTATGTATGGCATGATTGCACTTTATGAGTCAGGGGCAGAATTTAAACTCTCCGACCCGAAAGACGAAAATTCAGAAATCTTGGTTAGCTACGCTCCATTTGAGTTTATTATTTCAACCCTTGGCGGGAACGCACAAGAGATGTTTGGTATTCATGATCTAATGCGAACAGTGCGAGATAATTGCGACATTCATACCGTAGGACTTGGAAAAGTCTTTTCGGCAGGCACTCTCCTGCTGGCGTCTGGAACCAAGGGCAAGCGTCGTATCGGTAAAAACTGCCGCGTTATGATTCATGCAGTTCTTGGCGGAAACCATGGATCAATTCATAATCTTGAAAATGAAATGGATGAAATTCGCTGGACTCAAGACAGGTATATTGAGGCGATGGTTCAGGAAACAAATATGAGCAAGTCTCACTTAAAGAAGATTCTTAACCGCAAGGTTAATGCTTACTTCACCGCAGAGGAAGCAGTAGAGCTTGGTATTGCGGATATTATTTTTTAAGGAAACAAAACAATGGCAACCATAAAAGGGCTTCATGCCTTTATCATCAAAGAGCAGTTCAGAAAGTCGCTACAGCAAAAAGGATATGCTTTCTTCGGACTCACCAACAAGTCACCATATAATGTGAATATTATCGGTGTGCGTAGTGATCAGGATATTTTCAACAAGTTTGATGATGCACTTGTTGTCATCTATCGTGATACAAAGAAGAACTGGGAAGTCCGCTCATATTCCATCACAACAGACCCAGGCAAGGTCTGGCAAGAAAAACCGATGAACAGCAAGGGCTGTGCTATTCTTGTTCCAGACCAATATCGAGGTGTATACAAGATTGATGGTCACGGCGTTACGGGTTACTCAGCTTTATGTCAAAGACGAGGTAATGTAAAAGTATATAGGGACGCTGATAAGGACCACGAGCACGACCGAGACGCTGGCACCATTGACGAAGGGATGTTCGGAATAAATATCCATCGTAGCCGCAAATATGGTGAAGCAGATCTCGTAAATTCCTATTCCGCAGGCTGCCAAGTATTTAAAAATACAGGAGATTTTAACGACTTCATGAAATTAATAAATAAAAGCGCTGATAGATATGGAAATGCTTTTAGTTACACCCTTATTTCAGAAGGCGACCTGTTAGGGTTTTAAAAACTATTTATATATTATGAACGAACTTGACTTATTAATTGAAAATTACTTCACCGAATCTTTTGAAGCCTCCGATCTTTTTCGGCTGGTTGAACAGGTGATGCTTTCTGAAGCAGGATTACCTGCGAGTCAAATAAAGAAGTACCCAGAGAGAATTGAATTATTTATAACTAAGATCGAAACCCCAGAGGAACCTTTTACCTTGACAGACGGAAGTACGGTTTTTTTACCAGCGGATAAAAATGAAGAACTTTTATCTCAATTACGCGATGCGCTTGAAAATCCTGCTCTGCTTTCCGGCACTCTTTACGCAATAACTGCCAATGGCAATAGGATTTCCACCGGCAAGCTCGCCAAATCAAATGTGTATACTGCGAGTAAGAAACTAAGGATAAGCAATAAAGGAGATGTTGTTGAAGGGCTCTTGGGAGTCGCCATGTTTATATCGCTAAGAGATGGTGTCGTCACCGAACAGCGAATTATCGATACATTGAAAGCCCTTGATGAGCAGAAAGAAACAAGCTCCTCAAAGAAGAAGATTAGCAGCGCTTTAGAATCATTATCCAGCGCCAAAAAAGCGCCAAAGGGCGTTCTTGTGAAGTTGAAAGTCGCTCTTAATATTGGCAACTTTAAAGATTTGGTGAGCGAGGAAAAAAGAGGATTGCTTAAGTCAGAATATGCCAATGTATTGAGATATTCCAAAAGTGATCGTTTTAGGAATTTTAGAGATACTGTCATTTTTGACAGAGCAAATCCACCACAGAATAGTGTTACTATTGGCGTAATAGGGGCGGAAGAGCAGACGGAAAGCAAAGCAGATTTAAAATTGTTCAAAGATGATGAACTTATATTCTCTCACTCTCTCAAATATGGCAGTAGACAACTTGGGCAAGTAGGTGGCAGAGACGTTGAAAAAGTATTTGCATGGCTCAACAAAATATTTGACACACAATTACCACAATATGTGAAAGACCAATATAGGGATGTGCTAGCAAGTGAATGCGACGACAAATTCAAAGAAAGGCTCTACAGAGCAACCAGCGCCATGTTTGCTGTTATATACAAAGATGCTAAAGGAAAGTTAAACTCTAATAATTACCAAGAAGAACTATTGAAAGCTTTGAAAGCTTCCTCTATTGGCAAGGAGTCAAGCATTGATTTGTTAAACTTTGAAAAGAATAAATTTAGATTATTAGACTTTGAACAGATAGAAAAATTGTCAGATTATTTAAATTTGGATATAGATTTCCGCCCATCGCCTGATGTAATCCCCGATAAAGGCGGCTATCCAATGCTGACGGTGTTTGATCCAAGACAATCTGTCATTCCAAACAAGGAAAGCACTCTATTCACCGTTAGACCTAAGTATGAAGCCAATAAGTGTTATCCTAGATTTTATCTTGAATACGGAGATCTCGTAGATAATATCTTGACAAAAGTAAACGAAAACAAACTCAAGGAATAGACTTGAAATCACCACTACGCTATCCAGGCGGCAAAACCCGCGCTGTGAAGCATATCCTTCCACACTTCCCAGAAGATGTTAAAGAAGTCTGTTCCCCATTCTTAGGTGGAGGCTCAATTGAGTTAGCCTTAGCCGAGCAAGGTGTTCGGGTGTATGGCTACGATATCTTCCAGCCGCTGATTTGGTTTTGGCGGACACTAACTGGCAACCCCGAAGCCCTGGCTGATGAAGCAGATAGCCTACGCAAGCCGCACCCTGACTATGAAAATGGGCGAGGACTTTTAAAAGAAGACTTTATTAATATCCGAGAAGACTTAAAATCAGCAACACAATGTTCGCTTCAAAACGCAGCCAAGTTCTATGCTCTCAATCGCTCATCCTTTTCAGGTGCGACACTTAGTGGAGGCTGGTCAAAAAAAGCATCTTACGCAAGGTTTACCGACTCCTCTATTGAGAGAGTCAGAAAGTTCAAAGAACCAAAATTATATGTCGCCCCGCTTGATTTTAAGCAATCAATCGCAACACACCCAGAAACATTCCTTTATCTTGATCCCCCATATCTTTTGGGCAAAGACAAAGAGAATCTTTATGGGGCAAGCGGAGACACTCACAAGGGCTTTGACCATTTAGGTTTGGTGAATATATTAAAGGAACGAGACAACTGGATATTATCTTATAATAATTGTCCAGAAATCTTGAAACTATATGAGGGATATGATATTATATATCCTGACTGGAAGTATGGAATGTCCTCGGACAAGACTTCCAAAGAAGTGCTAATCATTAATAAGGGAAAAAAATGAGCAGAAAATATTGTTCCAATGAGGAACTCCAAAGAAAGATTCTACAGGGTGTTGAGACCCTCGCTAATAACGTCGCCACGACTCTTGGACCAAAGGGTCGGAATGTAATCCTACAGGAAAAGGGTAAACGCCCTATTATTACAAAGGATGGCGTGACGGTGGCAAAATTCGTTGAGTTCGACGATCACTTTATGAACGCTGGTGCCCAAATTATTAAACAGGCAGCAGAACAAACGAACTCCGATGCTGGTGATGGAACAACGACAACAACCATCCTTTGTCGTGCCATCCTCCAACACGCCCAGCGATATATTACCGCAGGCGTCTCCCCTGTAGAACTTAAACGAGGGATTGACAAGGCGGTTACCACTGTTGTAGCAAATTTAGAATTGCAGTCAAGACCTATTTCCAGTCTGGAGGATATCAAACGCATCGCGACAATCTCAGCAAATGGTGATGAAGTAATTGGAAATCTTGTTGCAACCGCTGTCGATTCTGCTGGTAAAGATGGTGCAATCACGATTCAAGAAGCCCGCTCTGTTGAGACCTCTCTTGATCTTGTCGAAGGATTCCGACTTCAAGCTGGCTGGGCAGCCTCGGCTTTTGTCACTGATGAGCGTGCATCGGCAGCCCGCTATGACAAACCGCTGCTTCTCGTTACTGATGAAAAGATTGAAACAGTAGACCAAATCCTGCCCGTGCTGGAGGTTGTAGCAAGGGAGGGTAGACCCCTTGTTATTTTTGCAGAAGAGGTTGAGGGGCAAGCACTCGCCGCTCTGATTATGAATACCGTTCGCGGCACGATGAAGGTGACCGCTGTTAAGGCTCCACGATACGGAGAAGAACGGAGAGGTATCTTGGAAGACCTTGCAACTTCAGTTGGTGCCACTTTTGTCAGCAGACTTAGTGGTATGAAGGTACAAGAAACTAAATTGTCAGATCTGGGCTCGGCTAGTAAAATTGAGATTGGCAGGTATCTGACGACAATCATGGGTGGTACGGGCGATGTTGATGATATTGAGAATCGCATCGAAACTCTCAAGTCCCAGCTTGAACAAACTGAAAATCTTCACGAATGCGAGCGCCTTCAGGACCGCATTACAAAGCTTGCCTCTGGTGTCGCGGTCATCCGTGTCGGTGGTGCCACTGAAGTGGAGATGGTTGAGAAGAAACATCGCATTGAAGACGCCTTGGAAGCGGTTAAGTCAGCCCAGCAAGAAGGAATTGTTGCTGGAGGTGGGACAGCTTTAGTCCGCGCCAGTACAAATATTGAAGTTGAGGTTTCAAATGAAGAACAGCAATTGGGAGTTGAAATTATTAAGGGAGCCATTCAAGAGCCCCTAAAACAAATGGCATCCAATGCTGGCACGTCGCCCGATCTTACTGTTAGTCGAATTCTAAGTTCTGAAGATCACGAGGGTTGGGACTTTTCAACTGGAAACTTTGTTGATTTATTTGAAGCAGGTATCCTTGATCCAGCAAAGGTCACTCGCTGTGCGTTGCAAAATGCAGCATCAGCAGCAGGTACATTATTGACTGCAAATTATGCGATTGTTCAGGATGAATAACAGCAACAAACTATATATTAATGATGGACAGCACAACTGAAACATTGATAGAGCTTAACTCTAAGCTAGAACGTTTGATCAACGGAATTGACACCCTTGCAGCCAATCAGGAGCGCATGGGTGATGATATTTCTAAGATCAAGGAAGCGGTATACAATCCCGATGAGGGCTTGTACGCAAGGCTAAGAGCCCTTGAGCAGTGGAAAGAAAGCCAATCAAGAGTTCAGTGGCTTGTGACTTCCGGCGTCATCATGTTGATTGTTAAGATGCTTTGGGATACTATGATGGCGGGAGGGGTCGGATAGGAGGAAAATGGACTACTATTCTTCGTATAAAAAAACCCTTGTGCCGCGCATATCAAATGAAAAAATATTAGAACGCATTATTGCGTTAAAGCAAAACAGTAGCATTAGTCCAAATGTTTTTTCGTTTGTTTCTTCTCTCGCCGCTGGTTTTAAGAAATATGGTGGAGTAACTCAGAAACAATACGAGGCATTCTGTGATATAGAGGACAGCTATCTTCATACCGAGAGTAAAACTTCAGAATGGGCGAAACAATACAACGACAAACATCGCGAGATAGCACACATCTGTGCTCTTTACTATTGTGAAAACCCTCCTTATTATGGGGATCTTTCTTACCGCCTACTATATGATGAGGACTTTATTCCCACAGAGCGACAATATAAAACTTTTACTGAAAACAAATACTCACTCAAAGTATTGGAGTCACACTATGCCAAGGCAAAATATAAAGTCAACGACTATGTTTCTTTGAGAAAGAATAACCCCACTCGAATCAGAGAAAATACAAACCTCTTTGTTGTTGTGCAAATCGCTCCCGAGCCGGTAACAACGGCAGCAAGAGGAACAAAAAAATATAAGATACTACCTTTAGATAACAAAGAAACTTATATCGTTGAAGAGCGTTGGCTAAAAAACGCAAATAAAAGATAAAAAACATTTGACATACAATTGTATATTTGTTATAATATAATATAAAATCGGAGAAAACAATGAACGTAACCCTTAACCTTATTACTGAGTTTGAAGATATCCCCAGTGAGGTGTCCCACATGCTAAAATTTGTCCAAGACGAATTAGCTTTCACCGCGAGACGAACAGCCAATGTATCTGCCAAGCTCGCTCAAGAGGAGACCAATGCCACAGAGGCATTAGATCTTCTTCATAGCGTGCGCCTTCAGATGGCAAAGATCGACACTCGCATGGAAGACTGCATGTCAATCCTCGGAGGCTATCAACATTATCTTGAGAACCCACCAGAAGAGCAACCTGAAGAAGCTGTAGAAGAGAAAGAAAATGAAGAGGGGTGATTTGGTTTACATCCCGTCTGAGGTCACTTTATATCGTTATAACGATAGCCAGGGTGTTTTATCAGATTATATTAAACTTGAAAAACCATCATCGGCGGTTATACTCGATAGTGAGTATGAAACATGCTCTGTGCTTTTTAGGGGGCAGACTTGGTTTGCCAACACCAGACACATATACCCGCTGAATAATGATATCTTAACGGAGGAAGAAAATGCCAACAGTCAAATTGACCGAGCTTTTTAAGCAAAATAGATTTACGTCAAACGATAACAATTTTAATATGCGCCCAGTCTATGTTAATCCAGATTTTGTTGTGTGTTTGCGTGAAGACATTCAGACCTTGAAAATGCTACAGGAGGGTGATAGTTCTCTCCCAGAGGGTTTGGATTCACGACACGAATTTACTAAACTACACATTAACAGCGGAAATAGTTCTTTTGATATTACAGTGGTGGGATCCCCAGACACGGTAGAAGAAAAGCTTGCTGCATCTAAAAACACACTACTCAAGGGGTAGAAATGATTGAATGTTCTTTACGCGAGTTCGGTGAATTCGGATCCGCTCTTCCAAACTATGGCAAAAGAAAGAGGCAAGGAAAATATCATGGTTCAGATTTTTATGCTGTAGTATCCGGGTATGGTATTAAAAAGTGGGTGGTCGGCGTGTATATTGACGTTGACTATAAACAATACATAGACGAGTCCACAACCGAAGAAGAGGTTGTCCAGAGGTGTATTGAATTTCTTAATCAACCTCCTCCTCGAAAGAAATATCAAAAGAAAAAATCACAACCGCTCTTTGGCAACATTGAAAAAGTGCCACTTCGATTCAACTTTAAAGAGGATAGCGATGGAACTTTTATTGAGGCACTCCTTGTGACCGATCAGAAAAAGAACAAGAAGTTTTGGGGTGCAGGCGGAATCGGCACCACTAAAAGAAAGCGTGGCAGACCACGAAAGGACGAACAATAATGACAGAAGAAATACTTCAAGCAGCGATCTTGAAACTGCGATCAAAGGCGCTCGAACAATACGGGATCATTAAAGATATTTATCACCGCCCTGCCACAACAGAGAGTGTAGATAAAATCGCACAGCATGCTTTAGCTCTTGCACAGATTGAAGGCGCTATTATTACTTTGCAGCAATATTCTGGAAACTTGGCAAAACAAACTGAAGCAGAGGTTGTTTCTAACACGCCTGAAGAACCTGAAGAGGAGCCAAAACAAATAAGTGGCGAAGAGATTTTGAAGCGCTCTGCCACAGCCCGCAAGGCGCAGACTGCCAGTAAGATTAAGCGCCGCGCAAAAAAGAAGGAAGAAGAATGATTTGGACAGCAATTACATACAGCACAGCAAATGAAAAGATTGAGTGCCAGGTCTTTGAGGGACCAATGGATTTTAATAAGGCTTATGGCACCATTGCATCAGAGACCAATGGCATTGTTCTGTCTCTCATCAAGGGCAACCATAAGGAGGCTGCTTACATCCCCCAGGTTGACCTTAAGCTAACCCGAGCACAATATCGGGGAGAATTTTAACTTTTTTTAAAAAAACCCTTGACGATTATTCTGTGGTGATTACATTATAGATACCCAAAGAAAGGGCTACACAAGAAGAAATAAAATGTTAACAGAAATCTCCTCCTTTGCCTGTTCCTCGTTTCGTCTTTCCAGGCGTCTTCCAGAAGGGATTGATACAGAGAATGTCACCGCTGCTTATGAAAACGGTATTCTCTCACTTTCAGTTCCTACCGCTGATGCTGCAACTTATACTCGCGCTATTGAAGTTGAGTGAGTTAAGAAAATAAGTTCAGCATTACTTAAGGGGCATCAGTAATTGGTGCCTCTTTTTGTATGTTTAAAGACTATTTATAGTGTTCGGAGCCCGCCCTAATGAAATCAAACTTTACAAACGACTGGCGCAAGTTTATAAATCGCCAACAAATCTCTAACCAACGCAAGAGCATGAAAGACATGCTTTGGGAGCGCAAAGACAACTGGAAAGTTGATCGCATGATCTTTGAGCGCGTTCTTTTTGAGGGCAGACTTGAACAGGTACAAAAGAAATATCCAGACTATGCCAACTATGTGGATCTGTTTTCAAAAGAAGATCCCTCCGGCAATAACAAGTACCTCGCCAAGTCAACTAAGCTTTTAAAACAACGAGTTGAGTGGTATGTAAAAACATATAAAACCGCTCAGGATCGTGAACTGAGTCCGGCAGATGTAACAAGTATAAAGAATCAGTTCTTTCGTCAAATTCGCGATCTTGTTACTGATTTTCACAAGTTAAACAAATACTTGCCCACCCAAGGAGGCGGACGCGATCTAAACGCATACAAAAACCTTGACGACTTAAAGCAAGCAATTGAAAACGCCAAGGCAGTCTTCCAAGCCAAGGAAGCAGAGAGGGTTCACAAACAACAAATGCGTGATGATGCCGACAGGATTTATCAGGACAAGACAACACTTGTTGTTCGCCCACACACCGAGGGCGCTTCTTGTTATTATGGACAAGGAACCAGATGGTGTATCGCAGCAACCGACAGCCGCAACTACTGGGACGACTATTCAACCAATCAGGGCAAAATATTCTTCTTTATTCTCGACAAAGACGAAGAGTTAAGGGAGTCTGACTTGGACAAAATTGCTCTTGTTTATGATTCAGATAATGCGTATTCTGATTCTCCTTATGATGCTTACGACGCTGCCGATAGTCAACTATCAAGTTACGATATTGTACAATACTACGACGGGGCTTGGGATCAGGAAAAACAAAATGCCGTTTTTGGCGCAATCCAGCAGAGCCTTGACGAGAACCCACCCGAAGTTGGTGTTGACTTATATAGGGAGTTACAAGACATTCAAGAATACGCACAAGTTGAAGTTGCGCGAACCGTTGGCGAATTCGCACCAGATACAATATACTTTAATATTGATGTTGATTACGAGGACACCGGATTTGAAGCGCAAGCAACGGTGCGATATGTTTATGATTTAGGCTATGATGCCCGAAGCCGAGCGGCAGGAGTAACATATCCAGGCGACGAGGTAGAGGCTCAAGAGGAGGTAGATTCTACTCTTACCCAAGACTATACTGAAGCAGACATAGCGTTTGAGGAGACTATGAGCGGCGAACAGGTCTTGGTTATTGACCTTACAATAAATGGCGAGGACACCTTTGGAGGTTCAAGCAGAGAAGCCCGAGAGCAGGCAGTTGTAAACACCCGAGACTTTGTTGATGGAGTTATTAGGTCTTATGGCGACGACTACGCTGAAGAGTATGAAACACTCCGTCAGAAACTTGTTGCGAGAAAAGTGCTCGCTCCAAATAAGTGGGACAAATCCAAGGACGACCTTAAACGATCCGTCGCAGAACTAACACACTTTATGCCCGTTGAGAGAGGTAAGAAGATCGCTTTCCGTCTTGTAGAGACAGGCGATCAATACGGCGAGAACCCACCCATTGGAGAGTTCCCGAAGGACGAGGGCATTTATAAAATCTTTAATGCTAACTGGAACGATAGCCAAGGAGCTTATTTTTCCAGAAGATTCAGCAAGGCTATGGAAGCAGGCTTGGATAAAATTAACAAAGAAGCCTTGGCAACCGCGATGAAGCAGTTGGAGCTTCCCCTTGGCGCACAATACAAGGCACCAAAAGAAGGCGTCAATCCGTTTGCTTTTACTTATGGTATATCAACAGCCCGCCGTGGAGGCGACCCAGCCCGACTACAAATGGAGACTTCGTTTGCGGAAGATATGCCCGCAGCCGAGCAAGAAAAAGTGCTCTTACAGATGGACTATCTTAATAGAAACTTTGATAGAATTGTAGATATCGCCAAAAAGGCATATGCCAGTGTTCTTGGTGAAAAAGAGGCAGACAGAAGTAAAGCGAGAGACGAAATCCAAAGCGGAAAAGTAATCAAGGGTCAGATTGAAACAGCACTAAAAGAATTAAACCCTGAGACCGCTACAAGCTTCCAAACCCGAGACGCAATGAGCGACGAACGACGAGTAAACAATCTTAAAGTTGTAAAGTGGGTTCAGGACAATTTTGAAAAGATGCGCCCAGTTGAAAGAGAGGGTGCCACCAACTATATGAGAAGACTTAACATTGATATGGCGAATGGAAGGAGCCGAGACTATGTTATTCCCGATGGCGAAGAAGTGCCAAGGAAGTTTGAGGACGAGGTAAAGAGAGCCCTCGAAGACTTAGGCGCAAATAAAAGGCAACAAGAAAAATACAAGTGGGGCGAGGCAAGAGTTTCCGAATCCATCGTTGAGAATGTTCGTAAGAGAGTGCGACAAGTTATTGCCGAGAACTTAAAGAAATGAAACTAATAATGGAAAATTGGAGAGGATATTTAACTGAAGAAGAGATGCGCTCACAGATAATAGCTTATCTTGAAGAGAACAATATCACTCTCACCGAAGAAGAAATTGAAGAGGCTATGCCTCGTTGGATGAAGAAACTTGGCACGGGTATGGCTCTCGCAGGCGCTCTTGGTGGCGTGGGACAGTCTGCTGAAGCAGGCATCGGGGATTTCTTTAAAAATCGTGGTCAAGAAACGACCCAACAACAGCAAGCCCCAGAGGAGGGTCCATCTGAGGATGGGAACTCTTTTACTGCTAAATTTAAATTAGGTAGTGATGTCCAAGGAGCAATGGAACAAGCCGACGCCGCAGCGAAAGCCGGTCTTCAAGACGCCGGAAAGGGCACGGGACAAATAACTTCCAGAGCCCAGGTCGGTGGCTATATTTACTCAACGTCGACAGCAAACTAATATGAAACTAATAATGGAAAATTGGAGAGGCTACTTAGCCGAAGCAACTACGCTTGATCCCGAAGTAAAGCAAGGCTTCAAGCAAGCTATTTTAGATTCAAATTTTTGGACTCAGCCAAATATGGAAGACGATGTAGATGAAGTCGGCGGTACTGCCAACATGGGCTCTCCTGCCAGTGAAACTCTTATGTCTGCGCTCAATGCTAAAGCTGAAGAGCTTGGCACAGATTTAAACTTTGTTGTTACAGTGACTACCGAAGAAGGCTACGAGCTTGCGCCCGATGACCAGTATGAAGGATATCCCAACAACTGGATGATGCAAGCGCAGTATCGTGGACCGCAAGATGGTCTGCACACTATTTGGGTTGAGCTTCGCCCCATTTCAGAAGAATACGATATGGACGACCTTAACGCTGGAGAGCTTGCTATGAAAGTATCAACAACAATTAACCATGAGTTGGTACACTACAACCAATTAAAGAAGCAGGCAGCAAACAAGGGTGTTTCCGATGAAGAAGCATTTGATCAGATGATGAAAGACCCCAAACAATTATCTAAGTCAGGCGAATATGGCGATTATATCAGCCGACACATAGAAGTAGACGCCTTTGCTCATGAGGCAGCGGAGGATTTGTTGAGCAGATATTCTGCCGAGGAAGCTTTAAATAAAATTAAGCGCAAAGATGCCGGATCTTCAAGAATTGTTGCTGATTATATAAAAGAACTTGGTGACAAGCCGAAAGAGATAAGAAAGTTCTGGAAAAAACTATATACTCAGATAATGGATCAGTCGCAATGAAACTCCTACTTGAAAATTGGCGAGAATATTTAAACGAAAATGCGCCCCCTGGCACAGTGCCATGGACGCCAGAACAGATTGAACAAATTGGAAAAGCGATAGTTAAAGGTGATCAAGCTTATAGTGATCACGCGGTGGGACATTTATCAAAAGCAGCTTTTACACAATTTGATGACAGTCGTACTGGTTCGCATACTGCGGGTGATGCAGGAGGCGTTGGAAAAGGCAAGTACAATTTAGACAGTTACTTTGGACCTATGTTTGGTAATGACAAAAAGCTTTTAACTCATCCCGATCATATTAAAGCATTAGGCGGTGAATATATGATGACGGTGGCAATAAGTGGTAAGTTTGCTATAATGCATATTGATGATCTTTTAAAATACTTCCCACAAAAAGTAGAATTGCCAGATGGTAGTAAAAAAGATGTTACCGAACCTATGACGCAAAGCGTAAAAGATTTTAAACAATGGCTTATTAGTCAAGGATACGACGGTGTTTGGTGGAATCAACCCGGCAGAAAACAAAAGTCAGGACTATCAGCGTTGACATCTAATGCGCTTTCAGTTTTTAGCGCACAAAATAACGCAAAGATCAAAGCCATAAGACACCTTCCGTCTTCCGCGATACTTCGCCCACCTTGGAAAGAATGGGAAAAGAAGAGTAAGTGAAACTCCTACTTGAAAATTGGCGAGGGTATTTGAAAGAGTCGGAAGGCTTTGTAGAATTAGACGACTACCATACAATGGGTCAGTCATCGGCAGAGTATCACCCAGCGTGGGATTATGCCCCAAA
>WLWH01001116.1_pt1 | contig 19047 bp, 27 predicted proteins | sample 6712741 | NCBI WGS metagenome assembly WLWH01 (sample SAMN12718694, study PRJNA515312) | sponge metagenome | isolation source: marine sponge | host: Mycale hentscheli | place: New Zealand: South Island, Marlborough, Capsize Point | collected 2003-05-01
TGATGGCTGAAGGTGCTACCGAAGAACAAGTAGAACAATTCCTCCAGCAAATCGGTATGACTCTTGAAGAGTTAGAAATGGCAGAAGAAATGTTTGGAATGGGCGAAGGCGCACTTGGTTTTACAATCTAATTAATATATTATTTTCAAATGGGATTCTTTAGTAGAATAAAAAATAAAGCAAGACGGCAAGTAGCTCCTGTTATGCCTATGCCTCCTAGAAAGACTATGGAGAATGCTCCTCGTGCTATGGATGAAGATAGGATGATAAGAGGTCCTGGATTAAATCCGAGAGAGGAAAGAACAATCGAAGGTATCCCTATATCTCAGTTGCCTTTTAATCCAAGAATGCCTGGAAAACTATTTCCATTTCCAAGAATACCTAAATCTAAAAAACGTGGCGGATTGGCTGCTATTATCCGTAGATTGCAAGAACAATTAAGAAATCAACAGATGCCTCAACCTATACCAGAAAGAATGCCAATCAGTAACGCACCTTCTTTTAACCCAACTATCTTTGGTCAACCTATTGGCAATATGGATTTCAGTCAAATGCCTCAAATATCTCCAGAAGATATGAGAAATTTACAAATTCCAACTGAAATGCCTGTTATGTCAGAGGAAAGAATGGCACCTCCTGTAATGAATCAAATGCAAGGTGAACCAAGAATGATGATGGCAGCTGGGGGAGCTTCTGTAGCTGGTAGAGCTTTATCCCAAAGATTTAAAAACCCAAGTAAAGCAGTTTTAGGGGTCAGGGGTAGAAATCTTCCAGATAGAATGATGCCTGGTATTGGCGATAGAATTTTAGGATCCCCAGGCAGAGGACAGCCAGGCGGTCTTACTTACGGCGCAAGAGATTTAAACAGAATCAGAAATACCGAGAATGCAATTATGGCAGGCGGAGGTTTAGGCGTTGCTGGTATGATAGATGCAACCAATATGTTTAGTGAACCTGCTTCAGTAGATAATATTTCTTTTATGAGTCCTGAAGCTATGGGTACAGACCTAGCTAATTTAAGAGTAGGAATTGATAGAGTTATAGATTTAGCAAGAAACAAAGCCAGTGAAATGGGCGCAGACATTAATGAGTATGTAGACAGAACAAGATCAGCATACGATCAACAAATGGAAAATCAAAGAATGCAAGAGCTAGATGCTGAGCAAGGCATGCAACCTTTCTCTTTACTAATGGGTCCTGACATGCCGTTATTTAGGCCTGAAGAAACAGACCCAAGAGTCGATAGAATGATAGGATCTGGTATGGGATCATCAGAATCTCTTGACGATATACTTTCAGATCTCGAAAAAAAAAACTAGATAACCCCCCACAAGAATCAATTTCAGTTAAAGATGTTACCGATATCTTTTTTGATCCAACAGACCCAGTAGATTATGCAGCCTTAGCAGGGGGTCCTTTTATCAAAGCAGGATTATCTGCAAAGAAAGCCAAAAGATTGTATGATTCCTTACAAAGAATTAGACAAAGAAAACGTCAAGCTCAAGTAGATTTTAAAAGAGGGCAAGCCGAAGATAGAGTCGGAGAACTTGCAGGTAGAAAACTCATGAAAAAATCTAGCGATAAATTTAAAGAATTGAGCATTAACGAAGAAAAAATATTAAAACAGCTAGAAGGCTACCAACCTGAAATACTTTAATGGCAAACAGAGCAGAAGTACTAGAAAACCTTAAAAAGGCAGCATCCGAAGGTAACATTCGTGAGGCTTATCGTGATTTTGAGGAACTTCCATTTGTAGATCAATTAGCGATTAGTGTATCTCCTGGTATCGGAGACGCACTTGCAGCCTTTGAAGTGGGTGAGTTTAGTGCTAGGGGTGCAAAAAATATAGAAGATAAAGACTTTCTAGGCGCAACAGGTAACTACGCTTTGGCTGGTTTAAGTTTTGCCAGTCTTTATCCTTTACTTAGACTCTTTCGTGGTGCTAAAGCACTCAAAGCAATTGACCCTATTGCTGATACTCCAGCCTTACCTATAAAAACAGAAACAGCTGAAGTTGTAGAAGAGGTTGTTAAAGATTTACCTGTACCTAAAGTAGATGAATTTAAGCCTTTGTCTTTAGATGAAATGGTTTATACAGGCACAAAAGTTAATAACCAAGGCTTAACATCCAAAGCCGCTAAGTTTATTAACACCAATAAAAAATTACCCAATCAAGCTAAATTAGTAACTTATGTAAACGAATTAAAGAAAGCTGGTGTACCTAAAGGTGAGTTAAGGTTACTAAATATACTAGACGAAGCAGATGAAATACATCCAAAACTGATTAATGAAATAGAATCTAGAAACCCTTTAGATAAAATAACTCGACAAAGATTAGCTAACTATATAAAAGCTAATCAACAAGGAGCCATAAGCAAAAGGTTGGTCAACAGTAATCAATACGCAAGACAAATAAAAGAGCTAGGAGATGAGTTTAAAAATATTAAAGAAAATACTTTTCATGTAAGGGGTATAGATAGAAAACAGTATGATCACTATCAAGACAAGCCTCACAAAGACCATTTTGTTTTTGATAGTACAACAGAATTAAAATTAACAGATATTCCTGAATTAAAAGATGTTAAAGAATTTATCGGCGGAGACAATCTTTTAAACGTAGCTAGGATTCAATCTGATTATGGAGAGGAAGTAGGTCAGCTTGCAAAAAGCAACGCTGAAAATCAGCTATATAATATAAAGGATATTTTATCTACCGATACTGTTGCAGGAAATTTTGTAAGAAATACATTAGGAGATAATTTTAATTTTGCTATTAAAACCGCAAGAAAATATCCTCAAATTAAATCTCCTGAAGAGCTTCGTACAAAATTTATTCAAGATGCTGACAAAGAATCAATAGTAGGATTTAACGCCCGTAGTTATACAACAGAAAATGTAGATGAAAAGTTGCCACTTGAAGTTTTTGAAGAATTAAAAAAAGCTGTTACACAAGCACAAAAGGATGTGCCTGTAAGTCCGTATCTTGATGGCAAGAAAGTAGCTGCTTTGAAAAAAAGTTTGGCTGAATACAACAGATTTTATCCAAAAGTAAATAAATTAGTTAGAGCGCAAGTAAAAAAACAAAATGAAATAGAAAACATACAGAAAGAAAAAGGATTGACTTTAGATTCTCCTTCTCTGGCTGATGATTTAGATGAATTAGAAAACATCAAAAAGAAAAAAGATGATTTGCTACTTAATAAAATAACTCCAAATATGGATAAGATTGAAAAATACAATTTAACTACAAAAGACTTAGAAGATGCAACAGGGAAAAAATTTACCGAATCTCTTAACAAAAGTATTGATGAAATATTTTATGAGTTAGAAGCAATTAAACCTGGCTCTCCTGCTATGAGGCAAAAGTATGGACCAGGAACACCAGAAGACAGGGCTTTAAGATATTTTGAGGAAGTTGTAAATAATGATGAAATGACTTTTGATATTGGCAACGGAGTAAAAATACTTAAAGAAGCAATAAAACCAAAAACAAATTTTTTATCAGGCTACCCTATTGATCCTTATGCAAAAGGCACTAGAACCAACTACACAAAATTACCTTTAAGAGCTAACTTTTTGAAAGCTGTAGAAGAAGGCAAAGATGGTATGTATTTTGATTCAGCAAGAAAAAGATTAGGCAAAGAAGGTGGTGGAGACAATAAATTACTACAAGGAGTATTTAAAGAAGGCGAAAATGAAATAGATAAAATGCTCAAAGAACTTGGTGTAAATCCTAAAGATTATGTTTTAAAACCTCAAGATATAGAGTTTAAGGGGCCTGAAAATAAATTTGATGGTACCTACGTTAAGATTGATGACGAGATAAGAAAGCTGGTTAAAGAAAAAGGTATTGATGCATTTAAGGATGGTGGTCCTGTTAGTATAGAGAGCATGTTAGCTGCCTTATGAACTTAGCACATCTTTCCGATCAAGAGATCAAAGAAACACTTATACTCAAAGAACGTCTTGAGTTATTAAAAAAACAACAAGGTTGTCAAGAAACATTCCTAGAGTTTATTGATCACATGTGGCCTGAATTTATTTGTGGCCGTCATCATAAAATATTTGCAGAAAAGTTAGAGGATGTTGCTAATGGTAAATGCAACAGACTTATTATTAACATGCCTCCTCGTCACACCAAGTCTGAATTTTGTTCTACTTATTTTCCAGCTTGGATTATGGGTAAACAGCCAAGAAGAAAAATTATGCAGACAACTCATACAGGTGAGTTAGCTGTAAGGTTTGGTCGTAAAGTTCGTAACATGATGGATGCTGAAGAATATAAACAGATCTTTCCTAAAGTAGAACTACGAGCAGACTCTAAATCAGCGGGTCGTTGGGAAACTGACAAAGGCGGAGAATACTTTGCAGCAGGTGTTGGAGGAGCTATTACAGGTCGAGGTGCGGATCTACTCATTATTGATGATCCTCATTCAGAGCAAGACGCTTTGAGTCCTACGGCTATGGAAGCCTGTTGGGAATGGTACACCTCTGGACCTAGGCAGCGTTTGCAGCCTGGTGGAGCTATCATTCTTGTGATGACGCGTTGGAGTTCAATTGATTTGACTGCTAAGTTGTTAGACTCACAAAAAGAATCTTCAGCTGACCAATGGGAAGTTGTAGAGTTTCCAGCTATCTTTCCTGAAACAGAAAATCCTTTATGGCCCGAGTTTTGGTCTATAGAAGAATTAGAAAAAGTAAAAGCCTCTTTACCTGTGCAGAAATGGAATGCACAATGGATGCAGACACCTACCTCTGAAGAAGGTTCTATTGTCAAAAGAGAGTGGTGGAATGCTTGGGAAAGCGAAGCTTTGCCTCCAGTAAGTTATATTATTCAAAGCTACGATACGGCTTTTAGTAAAAAAGAAACAGCAGACTATTCAGCTATTTCAACGTGGGGTGTATTTAGACCTACACCCGATTCTCCTGATTGCATCATATTATTAGATGCGCAGAAAGACCGTTGGGATTTTCCAGAATTGAAGAGAGTAGCTTACGAAGAATATCAATATTGGGAACCTGATATGGTATTGATTGAGGCAAAAGCTTCGGGTACCCCTTTAACTCACGAACTTAGAAGATTGGGTATACCTGTTGTTAATTATTCTCCAACCAGAGGACATGACAAATCTACAAGAATGCACTCAGTTGCGCCTATCTTTGAGTCTGGTTTGGTTTATGCACCCGAAAGAAAGTTTGCAGAAGAGATGATAGAGGAATGTGCTTCATTTCCCTTTGGTAAAAATGATGACCTATGCGATACTATGACTCAAGCCTTGATGAGATTCAGAGAGGGTGGTTTAGTTTCTCTTGGGGATGATTACGAAGATAGAGAGAAAGCGCCAGTAAAGAGGGTATACTATTAAAATGTTATTAATATTTCTTACAGAATATGAAGACGAAGGTACAACATTTTGTGGCCCATGTATTATTTCAGAAAGCTGGAATCACGCAGAAAAAGAAGCTACACGTTTTAATTTAAAAATTGTTGGCACTTTGGTTGATGCATTCCCAAGCTCTATGATTGAGAAAGAAGAAAAAAGAGTACTACACTAATGGCAATAGAAAAAGAAATTAATCCAACGGTTTTAAACGAAGAGAATCAAGTGCCGCTTGGCCAAGAAAACATGAAAGTTGCTATTGAAGCAATTATGGAATCAGGGGCAGAAGGTTTTGAAATGCAAGAAGATGGTAGCGCTATTTTAGGCGAAACCATGACCGAAGAAGTAGAAACAGGATTTGACGAAAACTTAGCTGAAATTTTAGACGATCAACAACTAGCAAACATATCAAATGAGTTAATGGCTGGTATTGAGAAAGATAAAGCCTCAAGAGAAGATTGGGAAAAAACTTATAAAGACGGTCTTGAATACTTAGGTATGAGGTTTGATGCTGAAAGATCTGAACCTTTCGAAGGTGCTTCTGGTGTTATACATCCATTATTGGGTGAAGCTGTAACAACCTTCCAAGCGCAAGCTTACAAAGAACTTTTACCGTCAGGTGGTCCAGTTAAAACTCAAGTCATAGGGGCTTATGATTCTTTAATAGAAGAACAAGCACAAAGAGTTAAAGAATTCATGAACTATCAAATTACTCATGTAATGGAAGAGTTCGATCAAGAATTAGACCAGTTATTATTTTATTTACCATTAGCAGGATCTGCATTTAAGAAAGTTTATTATGATGAAAGTTTAGGTAGAGCTGTATCTAAGTTTATTGCACCCGAAGATTTAATTGTTCCTTACTATACAACCGATTTAGAAACTTGCTCTAGAATTACTAATGTTGTAAAAATATCAGAAAACGAAGTTAGAAAATTACAAGCACTAGGTTTTTATAGAAAGATAGACTTAGAAAGTGGTGATAACGCAGAAAACTATTCTGGTGTTAAAGAAGAGATAGATAAACTTTCTGGCATGGAGCCATCTTACGATGATGGAGAAGTATCTGTTCTATACGAAGTTCATTGCAATTTAGAGCTTGACGGTTACGAAGACGTTGACGAAGAAGGTGAACTTACAGGAATCAAGCTTCCTTATATCGTTACCATAGATGCTAATTCAAACGAAGTTTTATCTGTTAGAAGAAACTACAAAGAAGATGACGAACTTAAAAACAAAATAGAATACTTTGTACATTTTAAATTCTTGCCTGGGTTAGGTTTTTACGGATTTGGTTTAACTCACATGATTGGTGGTTTGTCTAAAGCATCCACTTCAATTATGAGACAGTTAATTGATGCAGGAACTTTAGCAAACTTACCTGCTGGTTTTAAAACTAGAGGTATAAGAATTAGAGATGAAGATACTCCTATACAACCAGGAGAGTTTAGAGATGTTGATGCGCCTGGAGGATCTCTGAGAGATTCAATACAACCGTTACCTTTTAAAGAACCGAGTGGCACACTTCTTAGCTTATTAAATATTTTAGTAAACTCAGGTCAAAAATTTGCATCTATTGCAGAGATCAATACAGGACAAGGTAATCCAAATGCTCCTGTAGGAACCACATTAGCTTTATTAGAAAGATCTACCAAAGTATTATCGGCTATCCATAAAAGGTTGCATAACTCTCAAAAGAAAGAATTTAAAATATTGGCTGATGTATTTCAAGAATACTTACCACAAGAATATCCGTATGCAGTAGCAAATAATGAAACAACAATTAAGTTATCTGATTTTGATCAAAGGGTAGACATCTTCCCTATATCTAACCCAGATATATTTAGTCAGTCACAAAGAATTGCTATGGCGCAAGAGATGATGCAGTTAGTACAATCTAACCCACAAGTTCATGGACCTAACGGTACTTATGAAGCTTATAAAAGAATGTATGCAGCGATTGGTGTAGATAATGTAGAACAAATACTTACACCACCACCCCCAACAGATCCACTTCCTTTAGAAGCTGGTTTTGAAAATAATCAACTGTTATTAGGTCAACAAGCTCAAGCATTCCCACAACAAAATCATGATGCACATATTGCTATTCACATGTCTTTGTTGAATACACCACCTGTTCAAATGAATGCTCAAGTTCAAGCTTTGATACATTCTCATATCATGCAACATTTACAAATGAAAGCAGATATATTGGGTGAGCAACAAATGCCGCCAGAAGTAATGCAACAGTTCCAACAGTTACAACAACAGGCTCAACAAGCATCACCAGAAGAAGCACAAAACTTATCTATTCAAGCAGGCGATATATTGGCACAATTCTCAGCTCCAATACTTGCTGAGTTGTTAGTAGAGTACAATCAGAAAGTCGCTTCTCCTCAAGACGAGGATCCATTAGTTGCAATTAGAAAACAAGAGCTTGCTCTAAAAGGTCAAGAGTTATCTATAGAGCAACAACAGTTCTTAGCAGCTGAGCAAAGAAAGATTCAAGAAGCTCAACAAAGAATGAATGTTGATAGAGAAAGAATTGATGCGCAAGAAGATATAGCAGAACTTAGAGACGAAACTGCTAGAGCAAGATTAGAACAACAAGCTAGATTTAAATTGTTAGATGCCAGAAACAAAAACAGTTAAAGGTTGGTACTGGGATGACGTTAATAAACGTATGTACCGATGGCATGACTTGGTTTTGTTACTTCGTGAAAGAGAGTTAAAGAAAAAGAATGCCTAAGACTTGGCTCAAAGAAAAAATTACTCGTATTAAGAAAAAAACATCTATCGGCAATAGTCGTTTAAGTGATGGCGCTGGAACTAATAAAAACCAACGGCGAAAAAAATATAGAGGGCAAGGTAAATAAAAACTTGCAAATAATTTATTTAACCAAGATAATAAACAACATGATAAAAAGAACTGAGATATCACAACAAAAAACTCCAACTGTAACTAAGAATAAAGCTAAGTACAGTAATAAAGGTCTTGCTCCTTTAAAAACAGATGCAGGAACTTTTGATGCCAATACAACACCTAAACCTGGAATGGGTAAAGGTAAAGCTAGAGGTATGGGCGCTGCCGAATATGGTGGCAAGTTTTCTGGCATTTATTAAGTGTCAGTAGTTTGGATAGGCCAAAAATTTTTAAAAGAAATTGAGGCTCAAAAAGAAAGTGTGAAGGATGTCATTTTAGCTGGGGCTAAAGACTTTGCACAATATCAGTATCTGTGTGGACGTTACAGCTCTCTCGTTGACGCAGAAAATTCATTTAGGGAGCTGCTGGGAAAAATACAAGAAGATGCCGAAGATACACGTACCTGACCATGTTGCTCAAGCAATAGAAGAAGAAACCAAAACCAAAAACGAAGCTAAGAAGAAAGAAAAAGAAACTCCCCCTGCCGAGGAAGCAATTCCTTATGTAGAGCAAGGTGCAAGAGTTTTGGATCCTACTCTTTTAGATAAATCAATTTTAGAAAGAATGCCTCAACCGACTGGATGGAGAATACTTATTCTTCCATACAAAGGTAAGGCAGTAACAGAAGGTGGAATCCACTTAGTACAGTCAACGGTTGACAGAGAATCTCTAGCAACGGTTGTAGGGTATGTTGTTAAAATGGGTCCTGATTGCTACAAAGACTCTAGCAAGTTCGCTGAGGCTTGGTGTCAGGAAAAACAATGGGTGTTGATAGGAAGATATGCTGGCGCTCGCTTTAAGTTAGGTGATGAATCTGAATGCAGAATCATTAATGATGACGAGGTGATAGCTACCATTTTAGATCCTGACGATATCCTTGCAGTATAAGGAGCAAATATGTCAGAAGAAGCAAAAAAAGAAGAAATGGTTGATGAAGGTGAAGTTGTTGAGGTAGATATACCTGAAGAAAAGCCTAGTGGTAAAATAGCAGATTTAGCACCACAAGAAGAATCAACAGAAAGTGAAGAAGTAGATAGTGAAGCTGAAGAAGCTATTGAAGATGTATCTACAGAGCCAGAAGAAAAGTCAGCAGATGAGTTAGAAGATTATTCTGAAAAAGTTCAAAAAAGAATTAGCAAACTAACTCGTAAATTAAGAGAAGCTGAAAGAGGCCAAGAATCTGCTTATGAATATGCAAAAAGAATTGCAGAAGAAAATCAACAGCTAAAAACCAGATCTTCAAGCTTAGATAGATCTTATCTACAAGAAGCAGAAAGCAGATTAAAGTCTCAAAAAGCTCAAGCTTTAGCAGCCTTGAAAAATGCGCATGAAGTTGCAGATTATGAAAAGGTAGCCAAAGCCCAAGAAGTTTTAGCAAAAATAGCAGTAGAAGAAAACAAAGTAACTACTTCAAAAACTCAACTAGAATATCAACAAAATGTTCAAGAAGAGCAACAAACCAACTATCAAAATTATGTTCAACAACCTCAACAAAACGCTACTCCTCAGCTAGGAGAAAGAGAACAGGCTTGGGTTGAAAAGAACGAATGGTTTGGTCAAGACGAAGTAATGACCATGGGTGCTATGGCAATCAACAATCAGTTAGAGGCTGAAGGCTTTGACGTTGGTTCAGAAGAGTACTATACTGAGGTCGATAGGCGAATTCGTAAAGAGTTCCCGCAGAAGTTTACAGAATCTTCTGTTAAATCTAAGCCTCAACAAAAGGTGGCTTCAGCTGGAAGAGTTGCTGGTAATCCAGGCTCTAACAAAAGACAAGTAAAATTGTCTCCTTCTGAAGTTCAAATGGCTAAAAGATTAAACGTACCGCTTGGCGAGTACGCTAAATATGTTAAAAGGTAAAACTATGACAGAAGATAAAAAAGATTTAAACAGAACACCACGTTCTGCCGACACTCGAGCTAAAAAAGTTGCTCGCAAACCCTGGAGTCCACCATCAATGTTGGATACTCCTCCCGCACCTGAAGGTTATACCTACAGGTGGATCAGAGCTGAAATCGCAGGTAGCGAAGACAGAAAAAATGTAACTTCAAGGATGAGAGAAGGTTTCGATCTTGTCAGAGCCGAAGAGTTAGATGGATTCGAGCTTCCTACTTTAGATGACGGTAAACATGCGGGAGTAGTTTCAGTTGGCGGTTTGCTGCTGGCTAAGATTCCTAACGAAACACGCGAAGAAAGAAACTCCTACTTCGCAGATCGTGCGCACACTCAGCAAGATGCTGTAGATAACGATTTATTAAAAGAATCTGACCCAAGCTCTCCGATGTTAAAACCAGAGAGATCAAGCAAAGTAACTTTTGGCGGTGGTCAACGTAGTTGATCATCAAATTTTTTAATTTTAAATAATATAGGTGACTTATTATGTCTAACAAAAATGCACCCTTTGGAGCAAGAGTAGTAGGTAAATTAGGTTCTGGTGTCGCTAATGGCGGTATGACAGAATATAAAATTGCTTCTGGCGCTTCTGGGAATATTTTTTCAGGCGATTTAGTTAAGATGCTTAATACTGGTACTATTTTAGTAGCAGCAGCTGGTGATGAATCAGTAGGTGTCTTTAGAGGTTGTCAGTATACTGATAGCAGCGGAGACGTTGTTTTTAGTTCTTACTTCCCCGATGGAACTGTATCGTCCGATATTGTAGCGTTTGTGGTAGATGATCCTAATGCTGTATTTGAAATTCAGAGTGCGGGTTCTCCTGCGCAGACTGATGTTGGCTTAAATGCAGATATTTCCTATACTTCTGGCTCAACCAAAACTGGTATGTCAGCGGTAGAACTATCTGGAACAACAGCCGCAACAACTGCGACTTTTAGAATCATGGGCTTTAGCTCTGATCCAGATAACAGCGAATTAGGTTCAGCTAACGTTAACGTTATAGTTAAGTTTAATGAGCATTTCTATGTCGATCCTACAGGAGTTTAATAATGGCAATAAATAGAGCGCAATTAGCGAAAGAATTAGAGCCTGGCCTAAATGCCTTGTTCGGTATGGAATATGCTAGGTATGAAGCAGAACATACAGAAATCTTTGATACAGAGAGTTCTGATAGAGCGTTTGAAGAAGAAACTTTAATCGTTGGGTTTGGTAATGCTGAAGTAAAAGCTGAAGGAAGCGGAGTCAGATTTGACAATGCTAACGAAGGTTATACTTCTCGTTATACTCACGAAACAGTTGCTTTAGCATTCGCGCTAACAGAAGAAGCTGTTGAAGATAATTTGTATGATCGTCTTGGTGCTAGATACACAAAAGCATTAGCTAGATCTATGGCTAATACTAAACAAATCAAAGCTGCGGCTGTATTGAACAATGCGTTCTCTACAACAGGTGGTGATGGTGTATCATTAATCAATACTGCTCACCCTCTAGGGGGCGGCGGTACTTTAGCAAATAGAGCAACCACTATGGCGGATCTTAATGAAACTTCACTTGAAGATGCATTAATTAATATCTCTACATTTACGGATGATAAAGGTCTTAATATTGCACTAAAAGGAATGAAGTTGATTGTTCCACCTCAGTTGCAGTTTGTTGCTGACAGATTATTACAAACTCCTGGGCGAGTTGGTACTTCTGACAACGACATTAACTCAATCAGAAATCAAGGTATGATTCCTGATGGCTATGTTGTAAATCATTATCTAACAGATACAGATGCTTTCTTCTTGAAAACAGACTGTCCTGATGGATTTAAGTATTTTGAAAGATCTCCAATGCAAACTGCATTAGAAGGTGATTTCGATACTGGAAACATGAGATACAAAGCTAGAGAAAGATATTCATTCGGATATTCTAACTTCAGAGCCGTTTACGGTTCTCAAGGAGCTTAATTGAACGGTTGATTGTAGCGTTTTTTACTCAACTACAATTATTGGGGGCTTAACAGCCCCCTTTTTTTCCTCTAAATTTACAATTCGTATAAAAATATGTAGAATTGAGGCATGAACATTCTTAGTGATGTTGTGTCCCTATCCCAAAACCCCTGCACAGGTGTTTGCTCAACTACGTATGGAACAGACGAACAATGTGCTGGTTGTGGCAGAACTTTAGAAGAAATTAGAGATTGGAATAGCTATTCTGATCTACAAAAGAAACTAATAAATATAGACCTAGCGGTTAAATATGACATAAGGCAAAAGAAGGAGTACAACAACATGTCAGTAAATTCAAAAATTCAAGATATAAACGGTAGATTAATTACAGCTCAAGCACTAATAGAAATGGTGGGAGCAGATATGTTAGAACATTTTGGTAAGGACCCTATCATCAAAGAAACCTACGAATCATTAGTAGAAGCAAGAAATAAAGTATTAGAAGCAAAAGATTCGCTTCCTATTGCTTTAGAAGATGCCTCATAGTAAACTGAATTCAGTTAATTAGCTTGATGAGGACCGTAAAGGTTTCCATTAATACAAATAAAAGGAGTTCATAATGGCTAATCCACATTTTCAAAATCTAATACTATGGGCAGGTAATACTGTTGCTAGTAAAAGTAAAAAAGACTTACCGATGTTTCAACCATATCCATCGGATCAAACGTACTACGGTTATTTTAATGACTTTATGACGTACAACTCTGGTGATTGGACAATCACTACAACTGAAGCTGGTACAGGAAGTGCAACAGAAGCAGTTACTTCATCCGCTGGTGGAGCTTTATTGCTTACCAATGCAGCTGGAGATAACGATCTAGACTTCTTACAGTTAAAAGGCGAAGCATTTACACTTGCTGCTGGAAAAAGAGCATTCTTTTCAAGCAGATTTAAAGTAAGTGACGCAACTCAAAGTGATTTCGTTATGGGATTACATATAACTGATACTTCTCCTCTTGATGTAACAGACGGTGTTTATTTCATTAGTGCAGATGGAGCAGCGACAGTTGATCTTTCTGTTGAGAAAAACAATTCTGCTACTACAGCATCAAGTATCGCTACTATGGCGAATGATACATTTATTACTTTAAGCTGGTTTATTGACCCAAATACTTCAAATGTTCATTACTCTGTTAATAATGCAGAGCCTTTGGTTCTTGCAGATACTAACCTTCCTAATGATGAAGATTTAACCATTTCTTTTGGTATTCAAAATGGTGAAGCAGTAGCAAAAACTATGACTATTGATTACATTAATGTAATGATAGAAAGATAGGAGTAAACAATGGCAGGTAGAATTGTAGGTTCTGATGTAAAAACAGCTACCAGCGTTAGCGCCGCTACAGGCGGTGCTGTATTACAGGGTGGCCGATCCAGATTAAGAGGGTACATAATCGCAGGAGGATCTTCTGACGGTACTGTAACTTTTAGAGACGGTTCTGTTACTGGCACCACTCTTTTAATTGCTCCTTGTAATGCAAATGATACTGAAACTTTAAATATACCTGATTCAGGTGTTCTGTTTGAAAGCGGTATTCACGTTGTATTAAGTAATATAGATAGAGTAACTGTTTTTCATTCTTAACATCTTAACTTTGTAGTAGCATCCTTGTGGTGCTACTATATTAATTAATATGGCAACACGAAGAAAAACAAAACCTATCCGAAGAACCACTACAGGGAAAGGCGCTAATTACCGTCCTACGAAAAAAGGCGCTGGTATGACAGCAAAAGGTGTAAAAGCCTATCGTAAAGCTAATCCAGGATCTAAATTAAAAACTGCTGTAACAGGCAAAGTTAAAAAAGGAAGCAAAGCGGCCAAAAGGCGTAAGTCTTATTGCGCTAGATCTCTTGGACAACTTAAAAGAAGCTCAGCAAAAACAAGAAATGATCCTAACTCAAGAATACGTCAAGCAAGACGAAGGTGGAAGTGCTAATGGCAGGTAAAAAAGACGCTTGTTACAATAAAGTAAAATCAAGATATAAAGTTTGGCCTTCTGCTTATGCAAGCGGAGCTTTGGTTAAATGCCGTAAAGTAGGTGCAAAAAATTGGGGCAACAAAAGCAGAGTTAAGAAAGCAACTGGTGGGGCTATTAGAGGTCAAGGTTGCATTATGAATAATAGAAAACGATAATGGCTGAAGAAGGTTTAAAAAAATGGTTTTCACGCAACAAAGGCAAAGGTTGGATAGACTGTAAAACTGGCAAACCATGTGGTAGAAAGTCAGCTACAAAATCTAAAAGACCATACCCTGCATGTAGACCAACAAAAGCTCAATGCAACGCAGCGGCTAAAAAGAAAAAAGGACCAGATAGAATTAGCTGGCAAAAAAAGTCCACAGGAGGACCTATGAGTAAAAAATTTGGTATGGATGATGGTGTTCAAACTTCTTATGAAAAGAAAAGAGGTGATGCTATAGAAAGAGCTATGTCTAAGCAAAATAGAATCAAGAAATCTAATGGTGGGTTTATTGCTAAAGGATGTGGTAAAGTGATGAATAATAAAAGAAAGGTAACAACCATAAGTTAGGAGTAAATATGCCAGGAAAAGAAAAAAAAGATCCAAAAATTCAAGCAAGACTTAATGCAAAAGTTAGACCAGACGAGCCTGTATCAGAAGATCGTATTTATTTAAATATGCCTAAGAAAAAAGCTCCTGCAAAGAAAAAAACAGTTAAAAAAGGTAAAAAATAATGAAAAATACAAAATACAGCAGCATTATGAAAAAATCTAAAGGCGGAAGCATGATGAAGAAGTCTAAAGGTGGAAGTATCATGAGAAAATCCAAAGGTGGATCTGTAATAGCAGGAAACGCAAACCGAAGAAGAGCTGATCAAAATTAATTAGTGCCACATCTTATAAGTAACATCCCACATTTTAAATGCTGGGTTAGGAGAGAGTTTACTCACAATCATCAAAAGTACCAAGATGAGTACATACACGCGCTTGCAATAGCGGTAAATACTATTCCAGATAGATCTCTAAGCTTCCAGGTTGTATTTACTGGAGAAGAGGCTAATTGTGATGATTGGGACGAGGGAAACATTCATGGGGGCGCTATGTGGGCTAGAATGCCTATTCAAGGATTAGTTGCTGATATTCCTATGGAAGAGTTCCCAAAGCCTATGGAAGATCATTTAGTTCAACCTTGGGATTGTGAATCAAGAGATCATTCAGTTGTAATAATGGACAGGGTAAGTTCTTCTCCTTGGCTAGCAAAAATAGGATCAGAATTTTATACAGCTAAATATTTGTTTACGGTTGATTACACCAATAATGAAATTGCAGATGACCCTGCACAACACAAACAATCTCATGTATTATATATAACTGAGGATTGTGAATGGAAAGGTAACTTGATTGCTTTGCCAAATAACAGAGTAAGGGCAACAAGTCCTGCATTATGGGTTACAGGTGAAGGACCTCCAGATTTTAAGCCGTCACAATGGGCGCATTCTGCTGAAGGTCATGAAAGTTATTTAGATCCATCAATTACATTTAACAATTTATATGAGAAATAAATGGCAACTTCAAACAGTACAAATTTTGAACCAAACGTAACAGAGTTTATTGAAGAAGCTTACGAGCGCTGTGGTCTTGAATTAAGAACAGGGTACGATCTAAAAACTGCAATAAGAAGTGTTAATTTAATGCTTGCAGAATGGGCTAATAGAGGCCTAAATCAATGGACAATAGAGCAAGATACTCAAACGGTTACTCAAGGAACAGCTGAATACACTTTAAATTCTAATGTAATAGATATTTTAGATGTTGTAGTCAGAAGAACGGTCAATAATGTTCAAACTGACATTTCTATCAGTAGAGTTGGTAGATCTGCATACTTAAATATACCAAACAAAGAAACTCAAGCTAGACCGTCTCAATACTTTTTAGACAAAACAATCTCTCCTGTTTTAAAAGTATGGCCAACCCCAGAAAATTCTACCGATATTTTGGTATTTAATAAAATTATTAGAATGGATGATGCAGATACTGCAATTAATACTATGGATATGCCTTTTAGATTTTATCCTTGTTTTGTTGCAGGCTTATCTTATTATTTATCTTTAAAAAAAGCTCCACAATTAACTCCTCAGTTAAAAGCTTTATATGAAGAAGAATTTAGAAGAGCTGCCGATCAAGATGAAGATAGAGCCTCTTTTAAAATACGACCAAGTATTAGGATGAATTAAAATGGCATATGCGCTTGGTAAATTTGCTATAGCACTATGCGATAGATGTTCTTTTGAATTTAAGCTTAGTGAATTAAAAGAAGAGTGGACAGGTTTTAAAGTTTGCTCTGAATGTTATGAGCCAAAACATCCTCAATTAGAGCCAGAGCCTCATGTTTCAGATCCTGAAGCTTTATATAAACCAAGACCAAATAATGATACAGAAGCTGGCGAAGGTTTTGTGGTAGTTACCAGTTCTAGTATTTTTAAAGATGATTTTATGAATCCATCTACTTTGCCTTCAAATTTTGTTGTATCAAAATTATCTGGCTCACTAGGAAGTGTTTTAATAAGTACCGATGGATCAGTAACTCCAAGTCCAAGTCCAACACCTAGTCCAACACCTAGTCCAACACCTAGTCCGTCTCCTACAACTTATACAGTTACAGTAGCTAATTATTTAGGATCAAATTACTTTTATATTGACGGCTCTCGCGCTCCAACCTTAAGTTTGACAGAAGGCCAAACATATAGGTTTGATCAGTCTGATAGTACTAATAGCAGTCATCCTTTAAGAATTTCTACAACCTCAAATGGAACTCATTCAGGAGGATCAGAATATACTACTGGAGTTACTACTAATGGTACTCCTGGATCTTCAGGAGCGTATACTCAGATAGAAGTTGCATCAGGAGCGCCTACGCTTTATTATTACTGTACTAATCACTCAGGTATGGGTGGTCAATTAAATACCTAATATGAGCAGCCCAACAACACTATCCGAATTAAAAACTTTAATACAAAATTACGTTCAAAATAGTGAAACTACGTTTGTTGCTACGCTTGATGATTTTATTCAAATAGCAGAAGACAGAATATTTGAACTGGTTCAATTTGATTACTTTAGAAGAAATGTTCAAGGATCTATGACAACTGGTTCTAGATTTTTAACAGCTCCAAATGATTTTGAATTATCTTTTTCTTTATCCGTTATTGATGCTAATGGTGACTATCATTATCTTGATAAAAAACATCCAAGTTTTATGCAAGAATATGCTCCAGATCCTACAGACTCAGGGGCAAGAGGATTGCCTAAATATTATGGAGATTTTGATAAAGATTTAAATACTGGAACTAAAGAATCTACTTTAATTATTGCTCCAGTCCCAGATCAAAACTATACAACTGAACTCCATTATTTATATAAGCCTAATTCGTTAGTTACAGATACAACAGGCACTTGGATTTCAGAACATGCAAAAAATGCTTTATTATATGGTTCATTAGTTGAGGCTTATACTTTTATGAAAGGTGATGCTGATATGATGAATCTTTATGAAAAAAGATTTAATCTAGAAATTTTAAGATTAAAGAATCAAGCAGAGGCTAGAGGAAGAAGAGACGAATATCGTTACGATTCTTTACGAACTTCTGTTTCGTAAAAAAAGGAGAGAAAATGAAAAAAATTAAAGGCCTTAAAGGCAAAACTGTAGCTATTGTGGGTATGGGAAAAAGTTGGTTTGATTACAACCTAGCAAAATCTCATGGTACCCACTTTGATGAAGTGTGGGCTATCAACGCAGTAGCATCTGTAATCTATCATGATAGAGTATTTATGATGGATCCAGCGTCTAGATTCTTAGATACTGATGATGCGGGCGGTCAAACCGATAGCATGTGTAAATTACTAACAGAGCATGAAGGCCCTATTTATACTTGTGAATTAGATGATCGTTGTCCAGGTCTTAAAAGCTATCCAATTAAAGAAATTGTAGAAGAAACAAGTTGTTTTTATTTAAACAATACGGTTGCCTATGCAATAGCTTTTGCTTATTGGAATGAGGTAGCTAACTTAAAGTTATTTGGTATAGATTTTTCTTACAAAGGTAATTTGCATTTTGCAGAAGCAGGAAGAGCTTGTTGCGAATTTTGGTTATCAAAATGTGTATCTCAAGGCATACAAGTAGAAGTAGCTGCTAGTAGTGGTTTATTAGATACAGACGTGCCAGCAGAGCAAAAATTATACGGCTATCATAGGCTCGCAGATCCTTTGGTTGTTTTACAAAACGAAGATTCTGTACAAGTAAAAAAATTAAGTGATTTAGACATAAAAAAAGTTCATCAAGAACCTGTAATGATTGATAAACATGACAGTCACCTTAAAAAAAATAAAGTAGGAGAACCCAACAAATGGTAATGAGTTATAACGCTGGACCCGAGCTAGGGATAATTGAAGTTCATACAACAAACGAAGGTGGACATCCAGTTGATTTCTGGGCGAAGAGATGTATTGAAAGAATAATAGCTGTAAGCGAAGAGGCCCCAGAAGATGTTGAAAAACAAATAAATGACTTCAAGGACAATATTGAGAAAGTTATTGAACAATATATGCAAAATGCTATAAAATCTGATAGGATTACAATTAATAATAAATTAGAAAAAGCTGGTTTCAAAGAAGCGGCTGATTTAATTAGGAAACTATAATTATGGCAATTACATCAACACTTACAACAAGTTTTAAAAAAGAACTTTTAAAAGGTAATCATGACTTCGATAACGGAGCTGATACTTTTAAACTTGCTTTGTATACTTCATCAGCTACTTTAGGAGCTACTACAACTTCTTTCACTACTACAGGTCAAGCATCTGGTACTAACTATACTTCAGGTGGAGCTAACTTAACCA
>WLWH01001121.1_pt1 | contig 18994 bp, 21 predicted proteins | sample 6712741 | NCBI WGS metagenome assembly WLWH01 (sample SAMN12718694, study PRJNA515312) | sponge metagenome | isolation source: marine sponge | host: Mycale hentscheli | place: New Zealand: South Island, Marlborough, Capsize Point | collected 2003-05-01
CGCGAAAACAAGGTTGGGACATCCTGAAAACCTTGAAAACCGCGCCTGATCAGCTCATCCTCAACCTCAGACCCGTCTGATGGGCCGTCTATAAAAGCATCAGGTTGGGGTAGCTGGGTAGTTACAGATAAACAGCCAATAAAATTGCGCGCATTTCAATCCTCTCAAGGTTTCATCTCACACTCTACAAAAGTGTCAGGTTCGGTCAAATAATACCCATAGGGCTCGGGGTAAATTCTCGTTGAGAATCAACTGAGTGGAAGAAGCCATATAAGGTTGGGCACCGCTGTATCCGGCCTCGATCAAGTTGAACCGTAACAATCAACTGCTCGTAAAGTTGGAGACGCTGAACACTTAGCACAGTGAAGTCAAAAGTGACCTGCGAATTGGCTTCGCGGGGACGATCTGATAGCTTATGTCCCAAAGGGAGATTGGGCCGATGGAACGACGCCTCAGCGCTATACTGGCTGCTGACATGGTTGGATATTCCCGGCTGATGGAAGCCGACGAAGTTGGGGTGTTGAAGCGCCTCAAGGCATATCGCGAAGAGCTTATCGATCCGCATCTGACCCAATACCACGGTCGCATTGTCAAGTTGATGGGAGACGGCCTGTTGGTCGAGTTTCCTTCGGTGATTGAAGCAGTACAGTGTGCGGTCGATATTCAAACTGCCGTGACCGAGCGCGAGATCGACCTGCCCGAAGATCAGCAGATTGCGTTTCGCATAGGGATTAATCTGGGTGACATAGTCGTTGACGAGGATGACATATTCGGTGACGGCGTAAATATTGCCGCCCGGCTCGAAAGCCTTTCTGATCCGGGAGGAATATGTATTTCGGGACCGTCGTATGATCAAATGCGGTCGCTGCTTGATGTGTCATACGAATCTCTGGGTGAGATCAAAGTCAAGAATCTGAAACGGAAAATCCGCGTTTATCGCGTGCTGTTCGGTGACAATCAGCCTGGTTCGAACAATCTGAAAATCTCGCGATCGGCAAAATTGCAGCAATCGCCATTCCGCCTTGCCATTATCGGTCTCCTGCTAATCGCGGCAGTCTCCACAGGCGCCGTGATGTTCGTCAGGCCTCAAATTTGGGATCAACGGACCAGGGGGGGAAACCAACAGATCAAACGCTCCTCACAAAGCCAGTCAATTGCGGTATTCCCGTTGAGATTTCGAGGTGAGAGTGAAGAAGATTCCTACTTGGCTGAAGGTATCAGCGAAGATGTATTGACGAACATTTCCCAGTCTGCAGACCTGCTGGTCATTGCGCCGAGCGGTTCGACACCGCAGCAATCCAACATTGGCCAATTGCGCCAAACGGCCCAGGAATTTGAGGCGACTTACATGATTACCGGCAGTTTCCGTCGGGATCGCGATTTGACGCGTATCAACGTTCAACTGGTGAATGTCGAGAATGGCGAGAGCCTGTGGGCAAAGGTCTATGAACCCAACCGGGAAGAATTGGTGAGGCTGAGCGAGGTGATCACCGACGAGGCACTCAGTTCAATTCCGAACTTCGCTTCGTTAAAACCAGCAAAGTCAACCGAGCGGAAACCGCATTTTCCCGATCCTAAAGCTTATGATCATTTGCTGCATGGTAATGTGCTGTTTTCGACATTCTCAATTGCCGATCTCCGCGCCGCCAGGGATTGGTACACAAAGGCCATTGAGATTGACCCTAACTATGCGCGACCCAGGGCAAACTTTGCGTTCACCCTTGCCCTTGAAGTTGGGTTCGGGTGGTCTGAAGATCCGGGGCGCGATACCCAAATTGCTGAAAGCTATCTGGAAGAGGCGATACGCCTCGACCCGAATGTCCAACAGGCTTATCTGGCAAGGGGACTTCTGCTGCGCGCTCGGCGCCAATACGCGGAATCGATCAAGTCCTTTGCCAAAGCGATTGAAATCTCCCCCAACAACGCTGACGCGTATTCGATGCAAAGTCTCACTTTTGTATTTGCTGGTAAACATCAAGCAGGGCTGGAGGCCATCGAGAATGCCATGCGGCGGAGCACTGATCTCCCATTCTTTTATCTTCACACTAAGGCCATGACCTTATTTCACCTGGAGCGCTATCAGGAATCCGTTGAATATTTCAACGCGGCTCTTACAAAAAATCCTGATTTTTTACCGGCACGGCTCGGACTGGCGTCTGTACTTGCCAAATTGGGCAGGCGGGAAGACGCTGAATGGGAGTTCCAGGAAGTTCTGGTCAGGCTGCCGGATTTCAGCCTGCTGCGCGAACAGGCCCGGGCTCCTTACGCCGATACAAACGATTTGCTGCGCTATATGGATGGTCTCAAAATTGCTGCCGGAGAATGACTTGCCGGTTTTGTCCCACGCGCAGTTGGGGCTTACTCGTCAATCACCTTAAGTGGCAGCTTGGTAGTGTATTTGATTTGCTCGATGGCAAATGTTGAACTGACTTCTTTTAATTTGGCCGCTGCAATCAGCTTTTTGTAGAATTTGTCGTAGCCATCGACATCCGGCACGACGACGCGAAGCAGATAATCAACCTGTCCACTCATCCTGTAAAACTCCACCACTTCGGGAATGCCCTCCACGACTTCATGGAACCGATCCAGCCATTCCTGGCTGTGTTCCGGGGTGGTGATTGCCACAAACGCCGTCACACCCGCGCCGACCTTGCGTGGATTGAGAAGAGCTACGCGGTCCTCGATGACACCATCTTCCTCCAGGCGCGCTATGCGATCGGCGCACACGTTTTCTTCCAGGCTGAGCTGTTCGGCAATATCCGTTGCGGAAAGGGCAGCATTGGTTTGCAGAAGGTCGAGGATCCGGGCGTCTGTTTTGTCCATTCTTCTTGCTTTCTGTTCCTGATGAGGCTTCGTTGAACAATATTGGTTCGAGTCGAGTTTAGGCATGTTGCATGGCAAGGGAAACACCTAAGATTGCAAAGCAATGCAGAAAAGGGCACCAGTGCGGATTGAATCGGAGAGACAACGGACGTGCTTGAAATTGTCAGTCTGACACCCGAATTTGCGATTGGTCCGCAATTGTCGGTTGGTGACTTCAAACAGATCCGAGGCGACGGATACGCCTCGATACTGAACGCGCGGCCCGACGACGAACTGGGAACCTATTTGCTCGCTCCTGACGCGGAGAAACATGCACGCAGTCTCGGTTTGGAATATGTGCACAGTCCAACACAAAACCACGACATTTTTGAACCGGATGCCATCAATCGCTTCGAACAGGCTCTGGTCGATCTTCCCAAACCGATCTTCGCCCATTGCAAGAGCGGAACGCGAGCGGCCATTTTATGGGCGCTTGTTGCGTCGCGTCATCGTCCCGTCGAGACTGTAATTGCAGTTTTGCGCGCGGCGGGTCAGGATCTAGACTTTCTAGAACAGGAATTACGTGATTCAGCAGTCGAAGCCCGACGTTCACCAATTCACCTGAGAGAAGATGCATTGCTGGCTCTGGGCCACTCCAGCCTTCTGGGTGGAACTCTTCGTTAGCCGAATGGAATCAATGTCTTGGGAAAATACGTTTTATGGATGTGGTTCCAAAGCAATTGGGGTTGCCACGAATTGTTTATGGGTCATTGGATTGGAATAATCACAAGCACATCACAAGGTCTTTAAGGAGAAGCGTGACCGGGATGAGACGGAACCTGATAAGCAAGGAGAAGGAGAACGAGTTTGACTTAAATTGACCTGGCAGATCAGGACCGTCCGGACGGCAAACTGTCAGATCAAATCTGAACTTCAACAACTTATTAGTTGGCCTGGGTGTCAAATGGGTGTTCCACCACGATTGAAATTCCTTTCCATTTCGGATCGCCGACAGGCAGGACCAAAAATTTTAGGGGCATCAATGAAGTTGTATGCTCAACCTGGAGTCGCAGGGACGGACATACCCCATTCATTTTAGGCTGCAGTGGATGTGGTCGAAGATGCACAGAGGCAGAAACCGGCCGATAGTTGAACAATCGGAAGAAGAGTTTTCATCTATTTGCTCGACGAAAAGAGTGAGCCGAGCTCCACTTGAGGTATATGTATAGTTAGAAAAACTAGCTGCCATTCATTCCTCTGTTCACGACCACTTCATCCAAGAAAGACATCTATACGGCAAAAAAAAATTTCAAGATCAAACGCTCTGCCACCTTGAATGAACTGCGGCAGACCTGTGTCAATTGAAGGTCAAATATCCCTCGGTAATCAGAGACTTTTTTGTTTCGTCTGACAGCACCGCCACCCACCCCTGACACTAATCTCTTATTGGCAAACCCGTTGGTAAGCCACTGAACTGGCGCGGTTATATGGGGTATATCGTGCATTCCAGCCTGCATATTATGAGTCTATTGGGACCTTTGACACACATTCAGGTGGGGCATCTCCACCGGACTGTGAGAAGGGTCAGTTTGGCAATTATCAGGGAAAAATGCGCGATTCAGGTGTCAGTGATATGTCGGCAAGTATTGTCTTGCTGCGTTTCTGGACAACCGCATTTTCCAGCCGCAATGGAAGAATGGAATTGTTCACCATTGTCCTGTCCGTTCGGTCTTGGAAAGGGCGTGAATGGCCATATTGACGGCGATAGCAAGTCCGATGAGAACAAAGCCGAGGCCGAGAGCAAGGGCAAAGTCACCCTTGCCGGTTTCCAGTGCTATTGCGGTGGTCAATACACGTGTGACGTGGTCGATATTGCCACCGACAATCATAATCGCTCCGACTTCACCAATTGCGCGTCCAAACCCGGCCAGCGACGCGGTCAACAGGGATCGTCTTGAATCCCAGATCAGGGTCATCATCCGCTGGCGCTTGCCAGTGTTGAGAGAGATCAAAAGATCATGATATTCCGACCACAAGTCTCTCAGCGCCTGGTGCGCAATCGACGCAATCAGCGGGGTGATGATGATCACCTGCGCAATAATCATAGCTGTCGGTGTAAACAGTAATCCAAAGACACCAAGTGGTCCCGAGCGCGAAAACAACAAGTAGACGATCAGGCCGACAACCACTGGTGGCAACCCCATCAACGAGTTGAGCAAGGCGATTGTGGCTCGACGGAACCTGAACCGATTGACGGCCAACATGGCCCCCAATGGCAGACCGATGAGCGACGCAATGAAGACGGCTGACAGGGTGACCTGCAAGGATCGCAAGACGATCTCGTAAAGATCGGCATCGAAGCTCAAGATCAGTTTGAAGGCATTTATCAGCCCCAACCAAATATCGTTCATTTGCCAGGATACATTTTGGTTAGCGTTCTCGTTTTAGCGTTTTGGCGTAGCTGACCAAGGCGTCGATATCTGAATATTGAAGCTCAAACGGTGCAAAGACAACTGGTTTGTTGGGATCGACTTCCTCACCCTTAAACCGGATGAAGGACGGGTGTGGCAGGCGCGTATGAAAACTCAAAAACCGCTCTTCCCAGTCGTCCAGTTCATTGACCAGAAGTGGAAATGATGGAGTCGACGAGATTCCGGCAAACAGGTTTTTTGTATCGACAACGTGGCAACGTGAACAATGTTGCTGTGAAAGATCATGTCCCAGTTGTTGAAGCGGATTTAATGATTTTGCCCATATTGGTTGAACAGGCACCCAAAGGGTAACCAAACAGGAAATCCAAACTGACCACACGCAACCTTTCATCCAGGCAGTGTGACAAGAAGTTTTCAGATCACAAGCATTACCGTTCATATTTGATGTGTGTGATTATCCAAAGATATTCCCCGCAAAGATCATGGGCGCGCAATTGAGTTTTATCTGGGAGACCGTTTACTCGATCAAAAACTGCTGCATTGGGGTTTTGTCACCGGAATTACCACCGGAAACCAAATGCCCTGGCTATTGGCGCGGGTCGTGGCCGCTTTCGATCTGACCCTTAATCAGATCAAGTTCGGCAGCGTGTGCTCGGCATAGGCTGTGCCATCGACCGTCATCCATGGTGGCTGAACGCAACGCCGTCAAAGTCAGAGTCGCGGTGTTGGACGCATGTCCGGTCACTGCTCCGGGAATGACCCGGGCAAATATGCGCGGCGAAAGAGCGCCAGCTGTTGGTCCAATATGATAGTCGATCAACAGACGGTCAAGGTCGGCTTCGATCCGCAGAAATATTCCTGCGCCCGTGCCAAGGGCCCTGCCTTCGACTAACCCATCTTGATGAATGGTCGTGTGCCAGGTGCCGAACGACCAACGGTCCATCTTTTTGGGGTCGCGGATATAGTCGTAGATGATCTGTGCCGGTGCATCAATTCGGATAGAGGCGGTATCTGCTGTCATGGTGCGTCAGGCTCTTCACCCGATCCACGGATCGCTTCCGCTTCAATTTCCACTTTCGCGCCAGGAACAGCGAGAGGTGCACAGACGGTTGTATTTGCCGGATAGGTGAAACCGACCTTTTCCTTGAGTACGGATGAAACATCCATGACATCCTGAGGGTCAGGAATAAATACACGCAATCTAACAATGTCCTGCAGCCCGGAATTCGCCTGCCGCAGGGCCTTTTCGATCGTACTGATTGCGAGCTCCGTTTGAGCAGCAGCACTGTCCGGCATATCACCCGTGCTGAAATCAACCCCTACGGTGCCCGACACGAATATGCGATCATCGACGACGACCGCGCGCGCGTATCCGGCCATCTCCTCGTAAACCGAGCCGCTGAACACATGCTGTCGACCTTTGGCCATTAGTCAATCCTAAAGATGGACCGGGCGGCCTGAGCCGCCCGGAAACCTGAGTGAGTTATTTGTCGAGACGTTTGATTAAATCGGCCACCTGTTCCGTGGTATAATAGCCGGTTTCTTTATTTTCCGTACCGTTCAGTTTCCACGTCATTTTCGGAGCCTGGACGTCGCCGTTGGCATCGAACTGGAGCGCGCCAGTTGCGCCGACGTAACGGATCTGTTTGCCTTCTGCGAGCAGGGCTTTGGCCCGCTTGATGCCTTCAGCACCCGGGTAAACCTCAATACCACCATCAGCCGTCACGTTGCGGATCTGATCGCGGATGGCATCACCGGTCAATTCATCAGCCGCTTCCATGGCCAACAGGACCACGGTGACAGCGTCAAATACCGAGTGCAGTCCAGGACCGTTTGGCGGGCCGTCAAACTTGGCTTGGAACAACTCATTGAATGTGGTCACAGACGGCAACCGCGGTTGTGCACTGTCATAGCCGACCAGGTTCTGGAGATATTGATGGCCGACTGCCTTGAAATAATCGTCAGACCGCAGCGAGTTGTTCACGATCAGATTGTCGGTGCCGCCAAGCGACAGCCATTCGCGCGTAATCGTTGCACCATCCACCGGAAACGCCACGAGGAACACAGAATCGGGATTACCCTCCAATGCTTTGGTCACCTCGGCACGATAGCTTTGCTGGCTTTCATTGTAGGCGATCATTGAGGTGATGTTACCACCCAGCTTCTTGATGTCCTCGACATAGCGTTTGGCCAGGCCGACACCAAAGTCGGTGTTCACGTAGATCACAGCGGTGTTCTTAAAGCCCTTTTCGGTGGTGAGTAGAGCACCCATAGCGGCCTGACTGCGATTGGTTGCATAGGTGCGGAACCAGTAGCCTTTCGTCTTGCCTTCCTGGGCCAGTGCGGTGAAGCTCTCAGAAGACGAGCAACAGGAAACCTGAACAACTTTTGAAGGGACAGCAACAGATGTGAGGACCGGTAGGCTGACGCCAGACGACACAGCACCGATCAGCGCCTTCACCCCTTCAAGGTCAACTAAACTTTTGGCGGCATCAACGCCGACGGCCGATTGTCCCTGGGTGTCCCGGAGCGTGTACTCGACTGGACAGTTTTTTACGCCACCCGCTTCGTTGAAGACTTCAACGGCGAATGCTCCCGTGTTGGAAATGCGCTCACCGACCTGGCCCATCGGACCACTCACAGGCAGGATGGCGCCCAGTTTGATCGGGCATTCTTGTGCCATGACGTTGCCCATCGATGCGAGAAAGGCAACCAGCCCCCCCAACGCAACATATTTTCCTAATCTTCTCATAATCATTTCCTTACATTTGCACTCCCTGATCCTGTCGCCTTGGGCCAGGTGGTCTTTAATTAGGGTCCGGGGTTTTCCCGGGGCGACGTCAATCCAATAACTCTACATTCACTACCATCACAATTTGGCGTGACGCGACACATGAAGTTTCTCTCCGATCAGTCCTCTCGGTCGGAACAGTAGCGACAAAACCAGTATAAGCCCAATGAGCACGGCTTGCATCGCCCCACTTTGCGCCTGAAACTCCGGTGGCACAATCTGTGAAATGATATAGCCGCTGCCGGTCCAGACAGCCCATACAACAATCGCCCCGAGAATCGCTCCTCGATTGTTGGCGCTGCCACCAACAATCAACATGGTCCAAATCTGAAACGTGATGATTGGCAAGAAATCGAATGGGCTGACAAAACCGATGAAGGCGACGTACAGGGCACCGCCCAGGCCCATCAACATGCATCCCAATACGAAGGAAGTCAGCCGGATCAAAGCAGGGTTTTTGCCTAAGGATTCGGCAGCGATTTCATCTTCCCTGATCGCCTTCAGGACACGCCCCCACGGTGCGTTAACGATGCGTTGCAGGCCCCAATAGACAAGTGCTGTCAGGGCCACCACCATGGCGAGGAATATGGCATTTTGAGCCAGTGGCGCGCTCGCCAATTCGTGGGTTGGATTGGGGATTCCAATCAGACCCAGCGTGCCGCCGGTTAAATATTCCCAGTTCAGACAAACCAGTTGGATGGTCACCGCAATGCCGAACGTTGCAACAGCCAGATATTCGCCGCGCAAGCGGAGAGTGACCAGACCGATGATGATTCCGCCCAAACCGGCAGCGCCCATGGCCCCGATGAGGCCAACCAGGAACGGCAGCTCAAACCCACCGAACACCGCCTCCCTCGACGGGCCGGTCAGTATGGCCATGGCATAGCCACCGATAGCCAGGAAGCCAGCTACGCCCGCGTTGAAGAGGCCGGTATACCCCCACTGCAGGTTCAAGCCCAGTACTGCAATCCCGAATACCAGGGCCAAAATCATAAAGAAGATCAGATAGGAAAGGACGCCAATCATTGCCGCTCTCCAAACAGGCCCTGCGGGCGAAAGTACAGGATCGCAAGGATTAGCAGAAACGGAACCGCCGGCTTGTAGGTTGTTGGAATAATCATGACCGACAGATTTTCCGACAGGCCCACCACCAGCCCCCCGATGACCGCCCCGTATAGGCTCCCGGCACCACCAAGGATTGCCGCGGCAAACAGGGGCAGAATCAGGCTGAAGCCGAGCTCCGGGCGGAGTTGAACAGTCATGCCATACATCAGACCGGCGACGGCGGCACCGGATGCGCCAATAATCCAGACCCACCGCACGATACTGGCAACGTTGACGCCGCTAACCCGCGCCAGATCGGGGTTCTCGGAGACCGCCCGCATTGAAATGCCGGTTCGGCTGCGGGTCAAAAACAAGTGCAGGCTCACCACGACAACAATGGTTACTCCCAACAAGAATACCTGATCGGGCATGACGCGCACACCGCCAGGCAACAACACGGCAAACTGCAGGGCGTTGGAGTAATAGATCGGGTCGCCACCAAACAGCAGCAACACCAAGTGCCGAAGAAGCAGTGCCACTCCGAAACTGGCAAACACCATCGTCATGTGATTGGCCGTCCGGCGCAGCCGATCAAAAACAAGCTCATGCAACACCAGTGCCAGTGCCGAAGTCGCGATCGCTGTAAAGACCAGGGCTGCCAGAAATTTCCAGCCAAATGAAAACGGGCCGACTGGATTGCCCAGGCCTGGGCCGAATGCCGCCGTGAAGCTGGCAAAGATCAAGGCGAAATAGGCACCCCATGTCAGCAATTCGGAATGGGAAAAATTGGCAAATCGCAAGATCTTCATGCTGAAGCTCAATCCAATCGCACCCAGGGCGATGATCGCCCCACTGAGAATGCCGTCGGCAATATGTTGCAGAATCATGGATCGTTCCTCTGGTTAACCGGCAGAAGGTCGTCCGGTCGTGCACCAAGAAAAATGGCGCCGATTTCTTTGTTGTCGAGCAGTGATGATGAGGGGCCGTCAATGCGGTTTTCTCCCTCTGCCAACACATAGCCACGATCTGACATCCGAAGCGCCGCCTTGGCATTCTGTTCAACCATCAACACACCGCTGCCATCGGTCGCAATCTCGCGAATGGTGGCAAACATCTCGGCGGCGGCCTTTGGTGACAAGCCGGCTGTTGGTTCATCAAGCAGCAGCAGTTTGGGTTCCGTTAGAAGCGCCCGACCGATGGCCAGAATCTGGCGCTGCCCACCGGACAGCACGCCGGCCTTGTCTCCGCGTCGGTCAGCCAAAATCGGGTAAAGTCCGAAAACCCGCTCAATTTGCCGGTTGGCGGCAGGCTTGGCCAATGCCGCGCCACCGACAACCAGATTTTCCTCTATGGTCAACGTTGTGAACACGTTGGCCGTTTGCGGGACGAAGCCGACACCGGCACCTGCCATCTGGTGAGCAGCAACATTCGTCGCAATTGTGCCGTCGACCCAGACGTCCCCACTGGTGACATGCACAAGGCCAGCAATGGCTTTTGCCAGGGTGGATTTTCCGGCACCATTGGGGCCGATAATCGTAACGACTTCGCCCTTCGTAACCTCCATCGACACCCCGTGGAGAATGGGGAGATCCGGCTGATAACCGGCGACGATGTCCTTGGCGACGAGCAGGGGAGTCATATGGTTTCTCCCAGATAGGCATCCAGGACAGACGCATCGCTTCGAACTCCGGCGGCGTTGCCCTGATAGAGCAGGCGGCCTTGCGCCATCACAAATATCGGATCGCAGACCGACATTACCACGTCCATGTTGTGCTCAATAATCAGGAAGGTGTAGCCTTGGGCGTTCAACTCCAGGATCCTGTCCACCAGGTCACGCATCAGCGTTGGATTGACACCGGCGGCGGGTTCATCAAGCAGAATAATCTTCGGGTCTGCCATCAAAATCCGAGCCAACTCCAGGAGTTTGTGCTGACCGCCTGACAGATTCTGCGCTTCGCTGCCGGCGACTTGCGTCAAGTTGCAAAACGCGAGGACCTGTTCTGCCTTGGCACGCAGTTCTTCTTCCTGCGCTTTGACGGCACCAGGGCGAATCCAGTTATTCCAGAATTTTTCACCCGCCTGTGGCCGGGGGACAATCATCAAGTTTTCCAAAACTGTCATCGCTGGAAAAGGTCGTGGGATCTGGAAGGTTCGGGCCAGGCCCGATCCGAAGACCTGGTGCGGTGCCTTGCCGGTCAAACGCACACCGTCGAGTATCACCTCGCCACTGTCAGTGGAATAAAGTCCAGATATGATATTGAACAGCGTGGTTTTACCCGCGCCATTTGGCCCGATAAGACCGGCAATCGATCCGCGCGGCACATCGAACGAGATGCCATCGACAGCCTTGAAGCCACCAAAGCCCTTGTGGACGTCCCTGATACTCAGCAATGGTTCCGTCACGGCGAAACCTCCGCGTTAAGGTCATATTTTATGATCCTACCGTGCACGCCATTGGCATCGGGCTCAAGCGTATAGAATTCTTTGGAAGGACCGGGCGCAGCGGCATGGAGTTCGGCAAACTGTACATACTCAATCAAGGCCGCAGCTGCAGCGTCCAGATCAGGTGTGCGACTATCCCGTTCCCGACCTGCCATTGGCCAAAGCCCGGTTATCATGCGGCGCATGGGGGTGCCGTGAAGATTGGTTTGCTCTGGTGTCACCGCGTTATCCATTCGCAAATGTCCTCACAGTAGCCAGGGCCCCCTCCAACGCGTCGCCGTCCGCATCTGCCAGCGCGGCCTCTCGCAGGCGTCTGACCCACGCTGCGGCGTCGGAACGTCCAGCAACCAAACTTGCGCCTTGGGAAACCTTGTCAAATTTTGACAATCCCCGGGAATGGGTATCCGAATAGCCTTTGATCAACCGTCGGTTACGAACCAGTTCCACCGCGAAATCGTAATCACGCGCCAATTCGCCCTCCGCATGCGCCAACCAGGACTCCCAGTGCTGACGTTCCACCTGGTGCCGTAACATGCCGCGGCGCCAACGCCGAAGACCGGCCAGGAAATAGAGTTGGAGGAAGGAGAACAGCCGGTCTGTCCTGATCCGCCTGCCGCGGTTGAACAGGCGATCAATTCCACGCATTGCGCGAGGCCGAGCAATCATCCAGCCACCCATCCGCGCCGGCAATAGCCCAACGAGTTCCTCCGCACGAGGATGCATGAATTCTGTGAGCTGCAACCGCGCACCGGTGGGAGTTTTCATTTCTTGGTTGATCCGTTCAAAACGCGCGTGGCGGGTTTTCAGATCTGCTACGCGGACGACATCATCATAGACTATGGCTTGCGCAAGATACTTGGCGCACGCAACCGAAAATGCGTAGTCTTTGGACGCGCTATCCTTGTCGATGAGACTGGAAAGACGCGTCAGATATTCATCGCCATACGTCAGGTCCTGAAAGTCAACAGCCGCGCGCAGGCCGGCCAGGGCAATTTCCCTGACCACTTCTGGAAATCCATCAACACGTTGCTTTTGCTTCGAAAAAGCCTGCTCGAGTTTCTTGGGTCCGGGTATTGGAACCAGTGCGGATGGTTGTTCTTCAAGGATCACCTCGGCTTCGCCACGCGTGACGCGAAATGCCTCGTCAAATGCTCGCAGACTGGCGTCGATCCCCCGCCCTGAACCCCGGATTGCGGCCTCGAATGCCTCCCTGGGGAACGGCAGACCGCCTGAACCGGCAAGGGCCCCCAACAGACTGGCAGATATGACCGAACTGTTTTGCTGGGCAATTGCCTCCATGTCGAAAGCAATAAACCGCTGCGCAGCAATTTCTGCGGCAGCCTGTACCTCGATAGAGTTAGCCATGCCGTCGCCCGGCACTGTTTTCTCACTCACCGCGAGGGCCCGGTGGGTTGAAGTGATTAGTGTGGTTTTGTCAGGCGCAACAAAGCCACGCAGAATGCCCCGCCCGGCCTCCATCATTTCGGCTGCAACCAATATGTCGACATCGCCGCCAGACGGCATCAGCGCGAACACCGGTTCCCGCGCTGTAGCCGGAGCCATTTCAATGTAATAGATTGTCGCGCCTGTGCGTTGTGCGACACCGGCCACAGATGTGGCCTGGACATGATAACCGGCCGCACGCGCGCAGGATTCGATCCAATTGGTCAACACACCGCCGCCCTGGCCACCCACGGCCATGATCGCCAGTTTGATGACATCGTCTACCGTGGTTGTTGATGGATCGGGCTGCACGGTCATCATCATCCAAACTCCAATCGCCGTCCGGATCGTCTGGATTGAAGCCAACGGATAAGGCCGTCATTCAGGCCACCTAAAAACCGCTCGATCGGACCGGGGTTGTGGACCACATCTGCTCGATAGAACGAGGGGCACAAAATGGCCGCGTCTGCCACTTCTCCGCAGTTGCCGCAACCGACGCAACTTTGATCAATGCTGGCGACCGGATCATCCCGCAATGGATCATCAAGTGTCTTCAAGGACAGAGAAGGGCAACCCGACAAGCGGATGCAGGCGTGGTCGCCAGTACAAATATCCTCGTCCACACCGAAACGGGGAATATCGATGCGCCGCCCATCGACGATTGCCTGCTGACGCAGTGGTCGCTCCCGACGTTGTTTGTTGAGCATGCATTCAGAGGAGGCGACGATGACCTTTGGGCCTTGATGCTCGGTGGTCAGCGCATCGTTCAACACGTCCATCATGGCTGGCACATCATAGGTTCGGTCAAGTTCGCGAACCCACTCCACTCCGACGCCCTTAACGGCCGCGGCGATCGGGTGACCTGTCGATTTGGACTTATTGTCTGCTCTGGACGACAACACGTCCTGTCCCCCCGTTGCGGCCGAATAATAGTTGTCAACGACAACAATTACGCCGTCCGACTTGTTGTAGACCGCGTTGCCGATGGATGAAGACAACCCGTTGTGCCAGAAGCCTCCGTCACCGATAATCGCGATCGAACGCTTGTCACCACCACCATCAAATGCCGCGTTTGAGGCAGGCCCCAGGCCATACCCCATTGTGGAACCACCAATTTCAAATGGCGGCAGACTGGCAAACAAATGGCACCCAATATCACCGGCAATCTGATGCTTTCCGGTCGCTTGTTCCGTCAGCTTCAAGGCAGCGAAGATTGGCCGTTCGGGGCAGCCGGTACAGAAGCCTGGCGGCCGGATCGGAACGGTGTTGGACAAGTCCGGAATGTCCGACTCTTGCTGCTGGTTCGGCGCTCGACGCTGTGCCGGCAGATGATCTGGCGCTGCTTTTTTCAGGAAACCTTCGATCCCATCGAACAGGACCTGACCAGTGTATTCGCCGGCCATGGGCAGGACATCCTTGCCGAACAGCCTTGTTTGACCGTTCGATTGATAGAGCAGATGACCGCAGGTTTGTTCGATGAAGTTGGGCTGGCCCTCTTCGACAATCAATACTGCGGACTTGTTCAAACAGAATTCGATGAACTCTTCTTCGACGATCGGGTAGGTAACATTGAGCACATAGAGAGGAATGTCGCAGTCGCCATAAATGGTTGCCAAACCGAGACGCTGAAGGGCACGGATAACGCCGTTATACATGCCGCCCTGACAAATGATGCCGATCGGTGCATGATCCGGGCCAGATATCTCGTTCAGCCCATTCTCCCTTATGTAATCTTGGGCCGCAGGCCAGCGGTTTTCAATCTTGTCCCGCTCCTGCGCATATGACATCGGTGGCAGCACGACCCGGGACCAATCGCTTCGCGGAGCCGCCAATGCATCTCGCACAGTGAAGGTCGGGCGCTTGTTGTCGCGGGTTTTAAACTGGCCGGTGACATGACAGGATCGGATGCGCACCATCAGCATCACCGGCGTGCCGGTCGCTTCTGACAGTTCAAATCCGTGCTCGACGGCCGAGACGATCGAAGGCAGGTTGGGCCGCGGATCCAACAACCAGAATTGAGACTTCATTGCAAAGGCGTGGCTGCGTTCCTGCATGATTGACGAGCCTTCGCCATAGTCCTCACCGACAATCACCAGAGCGCCACCGGTCACCCCAGAAGAAGCCAGATTGGCCAGTGCATCTGAGGCAACATTCACCCCGACGGCACCTTTGAACGTGACCGCGCCCCTGATCGGGTAATGGACCGAAGCGGCCAACATGGCAGCTGCCGCCGCTTCCGACGCATTGGCTTCATAGCGGACATCAAGCTCGCCAAGAAGTTCCTGGGCATCGGACAGCACGTCCATAAGATGGCTGATCGGGGCACCCTGGTATCCCCCAACATAGCCGACGCCGCATTCCAGCAGTGCCTTTGTAATGGCAAGGATACCTTCGCCGGTAAAGGTGTCACCTTCGCCGAGCCTGAGGTCCTCCACTTCCTTCGCAAATGATCGCTCAGCCATTGGTCAATCCTCAAAAATCATGGATGCGAATGTTGCCGAGGATTTTTTGCAGAGTGCTGACAAATGCATGTCGTTCGCTGTCTGGGATGTTTTCAAACATCGCCTCGTAAGCACGCGCCATGGCGGGCCAATGGGTTTCGAATGCTTCGCGTCCGGCTGGCGTGATGTAGACGCGGGTCGCCCGGTTGTCGGTCGAATCTGGTGCGCGACGTAACAAGGCCTTTGTCTCCAATTGATCGAGTGCTCTGCTGAGCGTGGACAGCTCCACAACCGCATAAACCGCCAACTCCCTGATCAATAGCCCGTCAACCACGGACAGCACGGCAAGCGCGCGCATCTTCGGTGTCGTTAACCCCATGGTGTCCGTTTGTTGTCGCAGATCTGCATTGTAGCGCCCCATGATACGATTCATCAGATAGGGGGCGAAGTTGTCGAGGCCGATTTCACCCAGGCGAGGTGTTCTTGAGTTGCCCGGTGTGTCCGTCATGCCGGCACCAAAGCCATCGCCCGGATCGGGCTGCCAGTGCCGTTGCAGAGTTTTAACGGAGCGGCAATGAATATTGCTCCAGTTACCGGCAGGCGTTCAAGATTTTCAAGGCTCGCCAAGCCGAAGCGGTTGGCTGCATGCAGCAGATGGTGAGCGGGATAAGGCGGCTCCATCTGATCTGCGTCGCTGGCATCGGTCGACAGGCAGTCACTGCCAAATCCAACAATGTCTTTTTCGATGAGATAGCGGATGCAATCGGCTGTTGGGCCGGGGTGACGATCGTCCCCGGACGCGACAGACCGTGCGTCCAAGCCGCTGCGCATCAAGAACCAACATCCTGATGGAATTGGGCCATTTGAGGCTTCCCAAGCTTCGACATCAGACACGTCCAGCAGGCAACCCGGCTGTTCGGCGCATTTTTGACTGACGTCGATTACACATGCCGGGGCGATCAGTTTTTGAGGATCGACAGTTTCGGTGCTGCCGTCGGGATGCTGTCGACCGCTTTCGGCGGTGTGAGGCGCATCAAAATGGGTGCCGGCGTGCTCGCCCACCTTCAGCCAGTTCCAGGCAAAAAATGGACCGTCTTCATCATATTCACTGATCTTGTGAATTTCGACCGCTGGTTGCTGGCCACCAGATTGCGCGCCAAAGTGTTGTAACGTTGTGGACGGCCCCAGAATACTGGAACAGTCCACGACACAGATCTGTCCCGTCAGCAAGCCCGCGCCCAGAGAGGCAATGGTCTGTTGTTGATTGGATGTCATTGCCAGGTGGCCTCAATTGATCTGCGACACAGGCGGATAGTTGTAACGAAATTACTTGCATTTGCAATAAGTACTATCTAGCTTTGGATAACCATGCCGAGAAAACACCAACTCAGACAGCAAAATTTATGTGCATTTGCAACTTGATTTTGACCGCTACTGAAAGGGCGCCGAGCTGATGCGTGCAGAAATCCGGCTGCCTACGCAAGAGCTTCGGGACGACTTGCCGTTCTTTACCAAGACGCTGCAAATGCGGCTGGACACAATCTATCCCGCTGATGATCCCGAAGTTGCCGTCCTGTCAGGTCACGGCTTGCGTGTGCGCATCGAAAAGGGGGCTCCCGAACCACCGGGTACAATCAGGATACTGACTGATGACCCCGACGGTTTCGCTGCCGGCGAACGGGAACTGGTCGCCCCAAATGGCACCCGTATCGAGATTGACGAATTGAACCCGCCTATGGTGATGCCGGATACAGAGCACGCCTTTGTAGTCCGTCGTCTGGCCGATCAGGCCCCATGGGTGATCGGCCGGGCGGGCATGTCCTACCGCGATCTGATCCCGACTCGATTGGGTGGTGCCATGATTGCATCGCATATTCGCGTGCCCGATGGTCCAGTACCCGACATGGTACATTTCCATCGAGTCGGATTCCAACTGATTTTCTGCGTCGGCGGATGGGTAGATGTGGTTTATGAAGATCAGGGAGGACCGCTTCGGTTGCACCCTGGTGATTGCTTCATTCAACCGCCGCAAATCCGCCATCGTGTGTTAGAGGTGGGCGAGGGCATCGAAGTGATCGAGATCGGCGTGCCTGCCGAACACATCACCGAGATTGATCATCAAATGACCTTGCCAACCCCGACGGTTGACCCGGAGCGAGAGTGGGACGGTCAGCGTTTTGTACACAATATTGGCGCCACCGGAAAACACATGCCGTTCCGGCTGCCGGGCTTTGAAGCGCGTGATACGACGATCAATGAAAATACCAAGAGCGTAGCATCGGTCATGGTCGCCCGCCCGACCGGCGATCGGGTCCCGTGGACGCGTCACGACTGCGATATATTGTTCAACTTCGTCATGGCCGGGAGCATGATTCTGGAAGGCGAAGGCAAACAACCGTTTCAGCTTTCACGGGGCGATGCATTTGTCATACCGCCCGGCATGTCGACATGCTATAGTGCAATTTCCGATGATCTCCAGTTGCTGGAGGTCAGTCTACCCGGTGCGTTTTCGACAACCGTCGTTGAGGCGCCCAACAATAAAATCGAGTCATAATCAACGGCTTAATCTGGGAGAATACTATGAAAATGTTAAAAACACTGGTCACCGCAACAGCGTTTGTTGGGCTGACATTGTCGGCGAATGCGGCGGATACCAAAATAGGTGTCCTGATGGATATTACCGGTCCAATCGCCAACTTCATCCCGCCATTGCAGAACGCCGCGAACCTGGCGATCAAGCATGCCAATGAGCAGGGTGGCTTGCTTGGTGGGCAGGCGGTCGCGGTGTATGGCGATACCACGGGTTCAGCCCAGGGCGCGGTTGACGCCGTCGGTAAACTTGTGAACGTCGAAAACGTGCCGATTATCATGGGCTCGTTGATGTCCGGCACGACCATTGCAGCTGCAGAAGCAGTATCGATTCCAGCCGGCGTTGTTCAGCTTTCGCCAACGGCAACGTCGCCGGCAATTACCGACATGAAGGACAATGACCTGATGTTTAGAGTGGTCCCATCCGATAACTATCAGGGCGAAGTACTAGCCCAAATGGTGCTTGACGAGGGATTGAAGAAGGTTGCGGTGACTTACGTCAACAACGACTATGGCGTAGGCATTGGTGGGACGTTCATTGAAGCCTACAAGGCGGCGGGCGATGAAATCACTTCGGCCGTCAAGCATGAAGAGAAAAAGGACAGCTATCGCTCAGAACTGGCAACACTGTCACAAGCCGGTGGTGATGCGCTGGTCGTGGTGGCTTATGCCGGCGATTCTGGTGGCAAAATTGTCAAGCAGTCGATCGAAGGCGGATTGTTCACCAAATTCGTGGGCACAGATGGTCTTCGCGACGAGGCATTGATTGCTGATCTGGGCGCCGAAGCACTCGCATCCACTTTCTTCTCGTCGCCAACATCTCCCAAGGACAATCCCGCACAGGCAAAGCTGCACGAACTGTTCAACGCTGCAGTGTTCCCCATCAGCATTCATGAGACAGAGAAGTGATTTTGCCTAAGAGATGATTTTTGGTTCATCGTAGCCCTTATGGAGCGAAGATGAGACATAAATCAGGAACCCGGGGATCGGGTTCGGAGAAATTGATCCAG
>WLWH01001123.1_pt1 | contig 18938 bp, 19 predicted proteins | sample 6712741 | NCBI WGS metagenome assembly WLWH01 (sample SAMN12718694, study PRJNA515312) | sponge metagenome | isolation source: marine sponge | host: Mycale hentscheli | place: New Zealand: South Island, Marlborough, Capsize Point | collected 2003-05-01
TGTTTGGCGAGATGAAAGTCAAAGGCGAACAGAAAAAATAGACTCACTGTGTGATCGAATGATTGCATGCCTAGCAAAGTTCGGGGAATAAGATGGCAACTACTGCTTTTCCAGCAACAGCAATTTTCGACTCTGGTGCAACTGGTCGAGACTTGATTCAAGCAGCAGACCAGGCAGCGGCACGCGCGGCAATTGGAATCGACCCAAGCGATTACGGACTGCTAGATTCGGACAACACTTGGACAGGCGATAATACGTTTGACGAGCCGATAACTGCCTCGGAACTTTCGGGTGTTAGTTCACTAAAGCTAAGAGCCGGAGGTGGTTCGCCTGCTTACTTCCAATTCGGCTCAACCTTGGCGTGGATTGTGGATTCTGGCACTATTCGACCGACAGATTCTATAGGTTCACGAGACATCGGACTTTATAATCGTCGCATTGGTGATGTGATGGCTTTTCGGTTTGGTGCGACCGAGAGGTTTCGACTTTACGATCTTGGCAACGAAACCGATTCAACAAACACTCAGTATTTTAACATCGAATACGATTCTTTAAATAACGTATCACTCAGCACTAACGCAACCGGAACAGGCGTTGCGGGAAAGATGTATTTATCAACTGGAGGAAGCACAGCTTTAAACCTTACTCTTTCCGCAATTTACATTTACAGAAACTTCTTGCCTAGTTCGAGTTCTTTGGTTTGCGGAGCTTCCAGTGTAAGATGGGGAGGTGTTTATTCTGTAGATGGTGACTTTAGTGGTACTGTAACTGCTAACACGATAACAAGCACTGGAAGTAATCTAGAGTTTCAAAGAAATGGTTCACCAGCTATTATAGTCGGCGGTTCATTCGTCCAGTTATATCATCAAATTCGCCCTGCTACGGCAAACCTATATTCGAGCGGAACTTCGTCACTTCGTTGGTCTAACACTTACTCAGTAGATGGCTCATTTTCAGGTAACCTAGTTTCCGAAGTTGGAGGCTCACAAAGGCTATATAACCTCGGCACTGAAGGAGACACAGATACTGAGTATCTTGAGACTTCATGGGATACTAACGTAGTTACAGTCTTTAATAAGACTACCGGAGCAGGCACTTTACGAATTGCTGAGTTTGGTAATGTAGACTCAAAGTTATCTGTAACTTCAAATCAAGTAAATGTTCAGGTTAACGGTGCAGCTAAGTTCTCTTTCGGCTCATCTACCAACAATACACGCCAAACATTTAAGCCCTCTATAACCGACATTTATGAATGTGGCACAACTGCATATCGTTGGTCTAATGTAGCTTCAGTAGATGGCTCATTCAGCGGCAACTTAAACGTCGAGACTGGTGGCTCGTTTAAACTGTTTAACCTTGGTGACAGTCACACAAACACGACAAACACCGAGTTAGTGAGTTTGTATAGTTCAAGCAACGTCAACTATTTGTATAGTTCGGCAACAGGATCGGGAACGGTTCGAGATTTAAAACTTGGCAGTACGTCAAACAACATCTGGTTCAGAAGTGCGTTTGGAATCATGGCGTTCATTGCAGGAGGTTCGCCAAGATTAGAATGTACCGTTCAAGGCGTGATTGTTGTAAACAGCAGCAACCTTTTCCCTTGGAACGACAACGCAAGTCTTTGCGGAAAAACCGATAAACTCTGGTCGGAAGTATGGCAAGGTAAATCTAATGTTCGAGGCAGTTATGTTGACGCAAGCAACTATGGTCATTTGTCCATCGAACCGGACGGCAACAGTTATTTAATCAAAGCTAATTCGCTTGGAACCACTGCCGATGCCAGCATAAAAATACAGACATCTCAAACGTCTGCTGCTGGCACTAGATCAATCATTCTTGATGCTGACTATAACGGATTAGTTTACTTTTTCTTTGGTGGAAATGTTCGAGGCTACTGGGGCAAAAGTACACTACAAGCAAACGTCCAAGTTGCGACGAACACAAATTTTGTCATTAACAGAAGTTGGCTTAGTGCATCGACGGTCTACGAAGGATTTGACGCAAACATCATAGACACCGCGAGCGATGCTGAATCGAGCTTGCTAAATCTTAAAGTTGGTGGAACGTCATATTTGCGATTGCGAAAAGATGGCGATCTTCTGTTCGAAAAATACGGTGGATCGGCAAGAATTAGACAAAACTCTGGCGGCATTTCCATCCTCGGTGCAAATGGAACAACGGTGCATTCGTTTGATCAATATTTCAACTACACATATAAAACTTTGCGAGGGGTAAACGACAACCAACACCTTGGCTACACAACAGTCCGATTTTTGCTCAAAGCTAACGACATTTTCAGTAAGGGAAAAATTAGGTCTTACAATTTTGGCGATGAAACAGCGACCGATGCCGAGTATTTAAACCTTCATTGGCTTTCCGATCATGCGTACCTGACTGTTGAAGGAACTGGAACAGGCACAGCAAGACAATTCTCAATCGGTACGCATGCAAACGGAAGCATTAGATTTAATCATGGAACCAATACGGTAAGGTTTAGTGTTAGTGGAGTTACAGGTACGAAAATGTACCTAAATTCTACCGGCCTGACTTTGTACGGCGTACTGTCACCGCAAGGACAGAAAACTCGTGACTTGGGAACTACGTCAGCAAGATGGCGAGAGTTGTTTGTCGGAGACATTGACGCAGATGGAACGGTTACTGCAACTTCCTTTGTCGGTGATGGAAGTGGATTGACTGGCTTGCCTAGTGGTTCATCAACATTATCTGGACTGACTGACACCAATGTAAGCAGTCCGGCAAATGGGCAATTGCTAATTTACGATGCGGTTAGCAGTAAATGGGACAATGCTCTTTTAACTTCTTCTGATAGTTCAGTCACAATAACTGTAGGTGCAGGAACTATTAATCTTACTGCTGGGGGTGTTGGACCGTCCGACTCACGCTTAAAGACAAATGTCAAAGCAATAGAAAATTCACTCAGCAAAGTTGTGGAGATGCTGCCAGTTGAATTTGACTGGAAAGAAGGATTTGAAGATGTTCATTCGAATAAAGGCAAAGACATTGGTTTTATTGCCCAGGATATAGAAGAAATACAACCTGAATTGGTTGGAAGTCACAAAGATTACAAAACTTTGCAATATGAGAAGTTTGCGCCATTAATAATTGGTGCTATAAAAGAACTGCATAACCAGTTGCAAGAAATTAAAAGCAAGCTGAGTTAATTTTCACTATTTTCAAAACTTTACTAGGATTTTTAGATGAGCGACAAAGAAATTCAAGAAGCAAAACAAGCAGTTCAAATTATTTCCATTCAAATGGATACATTGGCTCAATTACCTGCTGTAAAGCAGTTTACTGAATTGGCTGATAAGCGATCATTGCTTATCCGAACTTTACCTAAAGAACAAGAAAATGAAGGAGGTGGCGAATGAGTCACGCAGTATTTACAGCAACAGTAGTTGATCTCGACGAAGGAACACACGGCGAACTTGCCGCAAAGTTTATTGTCGATAATGAAAACGCAAAACGATCCGAGTTAGACCCTCCGGTTGATCCTTTGCCGGTTACTCCTTGGGCAGACTTGAAAGCAAGTTATTTGATTGTGCTTGGCGAAACTTTAGATCGTGCGCATGAGAATTACATCAAGCAGCAAGCTGACAAGCAAGCAGCGGATGATGAACTTGGAGTACGTTGGCTTGAAGGTGGAGAATCTGAGCGAACAGCGGCACTTGCTGCGTTACCTGATGCTCCTGTTCATGAAGAAGACCAACCAGAATAAAGGTTAAACAATGTCAACTCAATATTTGCAATTTTCAGCAGCACCTTCTCAAACATGCACTCCCAAGCTGTTTGCTTTAGGTGGCGATGCGGTTTTATTTACAGGATCGGCAATTGCAGATAGCCCATCAGGAAGTGGACTTTACAAGTCCACCTTTTCTGAAGTTTCGGCTTTAAATGGCACATATCGTTGTGTGGTATTTGTGGGCAGCGTTGGCGTTGCAGGTTACGAAGTTAAGTTCACTGGAACTGACACTGAAGTAGCTCAAGGTGCTGAATTTATTAACGCAAGTGGTGGTGACGATGCTGCTACAATTTACACATACTTTACCGATGCTAATCGAGAAGATGCGTTTAAAGCAGATTCAACTCTTGCAAAGCAAAATGAGATTCTTGCTAAACTTTCAACAACAACCCAAGTCTTTACTGATCCTGACATGGCAAATCCAAGAAAAATTACAATCATTCGTGGCGATGCTTACGACAGCGTTTCGTGGCCTGCAAAGTCATGGGACATTGGTCGAGACATTGATGGTTTAGATTTTAGATTTACCATCAAAGATCAAATTGACGGAAATGTGATTTTCCAATCAACGGGAACAGGTGTAGGTCAAATGGCAGCACCTGTAATTACAAGTGCGCAAAGTCTTCTTCTGCAAAAAACAGAAGTTGGTGATGAATATTATTGGGATGTTGAGATTGAATACACTACAACTTCTTTCGGAACTCCGTTGTACGGAACCGTAGAAGTTATTGATGATGTCACAACGCCAGGAGATAGAAGTTAATGGCTAAATTTACATCTCGAACATTACAATACGTTGATCGAAAAAAAGGAACTATTCGATCCGGTCCGTTAACAGTTTTTATGAAAAAGAAACTAGCTACGGCGACTTTGACTTTATCGTATTCTCATTCATGGGCATCGTTAAGCATATCTTCTTCGGTTAATGTAAATGCAACAATGTCTGGTCAAACAGCACCGTTAACATTTATTGTGGAAACTGGGGCATTGCCAACGGGTCTTAGCCTAAACGCTAGTACCGGAGTTATTGGCGGGACTCCGACTCAGGGTGGAACAAGCGGAAGTTTTTCAATCAAGCTGACTGACTCAACAACAGCTACTGTTACGAGCGTTGTTTACAATTGGAACGTAGGACTCTAATGGCAGACATAACAGTATCAAGTGCAGTTGACACATTTTTGCAGTCTGCTGACCAAGCAGCGATGATGGGCAATCTCGCTTCTCGCGTTGAGTTTAAAGGTGAATGGAATCCAGCGACCGCATACACTGCTCAACAAATGGTGACATCTGGATCGCTTATCGCGATTGCAAATGCGGCAAACAATAATTCGAATCCAGTTCCGTTGCCAATTTCAGATTCTTTGTTTGAACTTTCAGATTCTCCTTCATTCACTTCTTTAACTGCGTCACCTTACGTTTACAGTGGGATCAGAGTCAGTTCATACACTGGCGTTTTTGAATTGTCTGAAATTAGAGTTTGGATTCCAGATGTTAGCGCAGATGCTTTGTACCGAGTTGTAATACTAAACAATTCAGACCAAACGCTAGAAGTTCTTGAAGGTTTTACAGGCGATACTGTTGGGACAATTGGTTGGCATGTAATATCAAAATTTAAACGACTTCTTGAAGGAGGTAGCTACACTTTTTACTTAATCTCTAGTAAGAAAAGTGGAACAACAAGTTTTAATTACAATTGGAATCGACTTGCAATTTCAAATACAGATGTTGACCCAGCAAGCACCAATCTAACAAACAACGGCCTCCAAACTAAACTGAGAATTAACAACAGCGATTCAACTTCAACTGATAGAGCAAGTGACTTAGCTTTAATTGTCCCTGGAAGCACAGTTAAAGTTGAAACTAGCGCAACAAGATACTACGAGTATGAAATCGTTAAATCTACATCACAAACAGGTTGGTACGACTATGATGTTGTTTTGATTGCAACTGGTTCTGATGGAGGCCCAGCAGCATCTTTAGTAACTGTGACTGCAACAAATAGAACTGCAATTGCGGCAGATTACGTCAAGATAACAAATCATTTTTCGGGCAGCAGTGTTTACGATGGGTATTTAAAAATTGGAACAGGTGGCGATTCGTTTGACAACAACGCTTACAACCTTGACCTTAAAATCCAAAAATACGAAGCCTCTACTTTTTGGGATGTCATAGTTTACTAATGAGCGAAGCAGATTTAAAAATTCGATTTGCAGATGCGTTGTTGCGTGATCCCAACAATGCTTTTGCTGCTGCGCAATCAATTGGCATTGAGCAAAGTCGAATTATGGAAATTGCTACAACTTGGCCTGCTGATAGTGAAGTTTTAAAAGCACAAAAACAATTGCTTGAAAAGCATGGGGCGAGAGAGTTTTTACCTTCACGCGAAGAAGCAGCGAGACTCCTTTGGGAGAAAGCACAAAATGCTCAGAAAGCTGAAGACGTTGCCAAGCTGATGAAAATTTACGGTGACTACATGGGCTTTATTGAAAAGCCTGGATTGACCGTAAACAATAACACTCAAAACGTATTGCATGTAATGCGAGTGCCTATGCCAGATTCTGCTGAAGAATGGGAAGCAAAGGCAATTGAACATCAAAGCAATATAACATCAAAAATTGTTGAATCGGATGGTGACAAAAATGTCGAATCCGAAAATTGATGTCGTTTGGGAACCGATCCCAAACTCCAGCCAAGAGTTAGCTTTGTGCGCCCCTGCGGACATTGTGTTTTTTGACGGTGCTAGGGGTCCAGGAAAAACCATTACTCAGTGCATGAGATTTCGTGCAAGAGTTGGTCTAGGTTATGGTAAATATTGGAGAGGGGTAATCTTCGACCGTGAACATGACAACCTTAGCGATCTTGTTGCTCAAACTACCCGCGAGTTCCCAAAATTTAAAGACGGTGCGGTTTTTAAATACTCAAAAGGTGATTACAAGTGGGTCTGGAAAACAGGCGAAGAATTGCTTTTCCGGCATGTCAAAAAGATTGAAGATTACAATGGATTTCATGGTCACGAATACCCGTTTATCGGTTGGAATGAAATCACCAAATATCCAACCAGAGGTCTTTACGACAAATTTATGTCAGTCAATCGATGTTCATTCGATCCGGTCAAAGACACTCCAAAAGTCAAAAAAGGCACAAAGCTCGTTTACAATACACCGGATGAAAAAGCATTACCCCCAATACCCTTAGAAGTTTTTGTAACAACTAATCCAAACGGTCCTGGACACAACTGGTGCAAAGAAGAATTTGTCGATCCTGCTCCACCTGGACAACTTGTCAAAAAGACAACTGAGATGGAAAACTTTGTTACTGGTGAAAAGATTGTAGTGACTCGAACTCAGGTTAGAATCTTCGGTAACTTTTTTGAAAACCCTTACATTCCCCACAAGTATCGAGCCAACATCATTGCTGCTTGCGAACGTGATCCAAATTTAAAAGCTGCATGGATGCACGGAGACTGGTCAGTAAATGCTGGTGGTGCGATTGACGATCTTTGGAGAGATAATGTTCATGTTGTAGAACGATTTATGATTCCAAAGGATTGGAGAGTTGACAGATCGTTTGACTGGGGTTCAAGTCACCCGTTTGCAACAATTTGGTGGGCTGAAGCTAACGGAGAAGAAGTTAACTTGCTGGACGGTCGTATTTGGTGTCCTCCGGCTGGAACTCTTATTGCAATAGCAGAAGACTACGGAACAGTTAAAATAGGCTCAAACGAAGGGCTACGCCTTCCTGTTGAGATGATTGCAAAAAGAATAAAAAGTATTGAAAACCAACTAAAGTCAGAACTGTGGGTACAAGGACGAATAAGAACTGGACCGGCTGATAATCAAATTAGAAATGTCATGCTTGACGATGTTGACACTATTGAAACTCAGTTTCTGGATGAAGGGATTGGATGGACAAAGTCTGACAAATCTGCCGGTTCAAGAATCAACGGTCTTCAATTAATGCGAGATAGATTAAGAGCATCCCAACAAAAAGAACGACCAGGTATTTACTTCATGAGAAATTGCAGAGCATGTTTAAAAACTTTGCCTGCTTTGCCTCGCGATCCAGATAAACCAGATGACGTTGATACCGATTCGGAAGATCACTTGTGGGATGTTGTTAGGTACAGGATTTTAGCGTCTTCAAATCGTTACGCTACAAAAGTTCAAACAGACTGGAGAGGTTAAGATGGTAATCAAGCACAATGTCGATCATACTCGGCAAGAACTAATCGACATTTTACCTCGTTACGAGATGATTGAAGATTGCTTGGAAGGAGAGTACGCAGTCAAAGAAAAAAAGACTACTTACTTACCTAAGCCAAATCCAACTGACACCAGTGCTGCAAATCAAAGCAGGTACGACGATTACATCAAACGAGCAATTTTTTACAACGTGACTGCTCGGACTTCAGATGCACTTGTAGGGCAAATTTTCCTTCGACCGCCTGAAGTTGAATTGCCTGAATTGCTGGGTCCAATTGAGAAAAACGCAAATGGCGAAGGTCTAGACATCATTCAATTGACCAAAGAAGCATGCAGCTACGTGCTTCCTTACGGTAGGGGTGGAATGCTTGCCGATTACCCAACAACCGAAGGTATGGTTTCTAGAGGTGATATTATGGAAGGTAGGGTAAGACCGACAATTCGGTTTTACAAACCTCAAGATATTATCAATTGGGAAACAAGAATTATTGGAAACGAAACTGTTTTGACAATGGTTGTTTTAAAAGAGGTCTTTGAAAGAAGGGACATGGAATCTTTTAAAGTTAGCAAATACGAACAATTTCGAGCATTAGAATTGCTTGATGATGGTTGCGTCCGAGTTAGCATTTTTGTTTATGATGCTGACCATCGAGGCATGGACAAAGAGCGTGTTTATACGATTTGCGATGTGGATGGAAATGAGTTTGGAAGAATACCGTTTACTTTTATTGGTTCAGAAAACAACGATTGTTATATTGATCGTCCTCCACTTTATACAATGTCAGTTTTAAACATTGCTCATTATCGGAACAGTGCTGACTACGAAGAAAGTCTTTACTTTATTGGTCAACCAACATTGTTTATTTCTGGTGTCACCGAAGACTGGGTTAAAGATGTTTGGAAAGGAACATTGCGACTTGGAGCAAGAGGCGTTATTCCTGGACCTCCCGATTCTTCTGCAAGTTTGATTCAGGCGACTCCAAACTCACTTGCCAAAGAGGGTATGGATCAAAAAGAAGAACAGATGATTTCTGTGGGCGCAAAGCTAGTCGAACGGAAGTCAGGTGTTGAGCGAAAAGAAAAAGAAATCGAGATTGAAGCAGCAGGTGACACAAGTATTCTCACAAGCATTGCTCAAAATGTCGAAGCGGCAGTTATTGAATCGCTAAAGTTTGCTGCAAAGTTTGTCGGTGCTGATGAAAGCCAAATTAAATTTAATGTTAACAAGAACTTTGACTTAACTTCGTTAACTGCTGAAGAATTAAGACAAATCAATGAAATAGCTGATTCCGACAATCCTGTGCTTTCATTTGAAGAAAGACGGGCAATTGTCAAGCGATCAGGTTATGCGTTCCAGCCTTTGGAAGAAGCAAAAACTGCAATTGCCAAAGACATGGAAACTAGAGCAATGTTTGCCAAGATGATGGCAGACGCAACAACTGTTACTCCGGCAAATCCAGATGCTGGTGATCAAGAACCGACTCAACAAGAAATTGATGAGTCATAACAAAAGGTAGTACCTTAGATGCCAATTAAAGCAACCGTTACCAGTCTTGAATTTGATTCCTTGCCTGAAGGGACAAAATCTCTTTACGTTAAAACAGGTGATCAGTACAAGCTAGATATTGCAGGAGGGTATTTGCTTGACAACGATCCTGCTGCACTTCTGAATGCAAAAAATCATGAGGTGGAAAAAAGGAAAGCTGTTGAAGCGGAACTCAAATCCATTAAAGACAAGGCCGAAGCTGAAAAGCAAAAGCTGAAATTGGATGCAGAGGAAAAGGCTAGAAAAGCAGCATTGGAAAATCAAGACGTTGCTGCTTTGCATGCCGATCTTCAAAAGCAAATTAAGCAAATGCAAGCCAGTCATGCAAAAGAACTTGAATCGCAAAAAGCTGAGATTCAAAGACAACAGCAGTTAGTTAAAGAAACAAAGCTAAATAAAGTTGCATCTGACATTGCAACAAAAATTTCAACTACACCGAGTTTGTTATCCCCACTGGTAATGCAGAGGCTCGATGTGGATGAACTGGGGAATGTGATTGCTATGGATAAATCTGGGAATATAAACCCCAGTTTCACAATAGATAACTTGGAGAAAGAGTTCGTTGACAACAATGAATACGCTCCTATAATTATTGGCAGCAAAGCAAGCGGAGCCAGTGGCTCGACATCTTCAGGTTCTCCAGTGGAGACAATGGGGAAGAAATGGAGTGATTTCTCGTCGGAGCAGTTGGTACAACTTCGCAAAGAGAATCCCTCCGGTTATCAAGAATTAAAAGCGACTCGCGACGAGTAGCCATAACCAATTGAGGATTTTCAATGAGTACAGTGCAATTATCGGACATCATCGACGTAACAGTCTTTGAGGATTTAGTTTCTGAAAACGATCCAAAGCTAACAGCTTTGTATCAATCAGGTGTCATCGCATCTAGCGATCTTTTCAACAGTCTTGCGAGTGCTGCTGGTCGTTCAGCAGAACTTCCATTCTGGCGTGATTTGGATCATTCTTCTGAGCCAAACTACAGTTCGGATCAAGCTGTTGACGCGACTCCAGATAACGTCCAGCAGGATGTTCAAAAGACTCGCAAAGTTCATGTCAACAATGGTTGGTCAGCAATGGACTTGGCAGTCGAACTTCAGACTGGAACAAACGCAATGCAGCATATCCGTGACAGGACTGCCGCATACTGGACTTACTACTGGCAAGATCGCCTAGTCGCATGTGCATTGGGTATTCTCAATGCAAACGTGGCAGGCAACTTTGCAACTCAAAGCCCAGGTACTGCCGGTGACATGGTCATCGACGTTGCAATCGAAGACGGTGACAACGCCGCTGCTGCAAACCTTTTCTCTCGAAACGCATTTGTTAATGCCGTGTTCACTATGGGTGATCGAGGTGAAGAAATTCGTGCGATCTGCGTTCACTCTGTTGTCATGAAGACAATGGTTGCTCAGGATGACATTGCTTACATCCTTGACGCTTCTGGTCGAACACGAATTCCAACTTACATGGGTCGAACCGTCATTGTTGATGATTCTTGCCCAACAGTTGCTGGAACCACTTCTGGCTACAAGTACGTTTCAATCTTGTTTGGACGTGCAATGTTTGCCTACGGTGAAGGAACTCCTACCGTTCCGACTGAAGTTTGGAGAAATCCTCAAACTGGTCATGGTGGTGGTGAAGAACAACTTTGGTTGCGTAAGACATGGATGATTCATCCGTTTGGTCATACCAACAACAACGCCACTGCGACTGGCGCATCTGGCAACCAGACGCTTGCTGACCTTCGAGCAGCAAACAACTGGACTCGCGTATTAGCTCGCAAAAACGTGCCTATGGCATTCCTAGTCACCAACGGCTAGATGTTTAGGCAAAACAATTCAAAGCGGGGGAGCATTGTTTTTCACAGTTTTGGCAATGTGTTGATCCCGTTTTTTTAAATCATCTAAGAGGTAAAAATGACAGAAGTTAAATTTAAGCAGGGCGTTTATCAATTGCATGCAATTGATGAAAGCGGAAAAAGCCAATATTTCGATCAGTCAGGATTTTTAAGAAGTCAGGAACAGTTGCAAGTTTGGTTTGAGTCAATCTGTGGGCAACACGAGTTGCCTGAAGGTTCGAATTGGTATCCTCTGAACGATGAAGACCAAAGATTTCAAATCGTAACTGTAATGCAAGAAGTTGCTGAAGAAACTCCTGCAAAAGCAGAGACAAAAAAACAAGCACCGAAAAATGCTTATGAGATTTCAAGTGAAGTGACAAATGCAGTTGTTTTAGCCCATGAGAAGAAGCAGTGGGCAAAAAGAAACGAAAAGAAGCAGCAGTCCAGAGAACAATTAGTCAACTACATTTTACAATATTACAACGAATAAACTTCGTCAGTTATCACGGGTGAATGGAATCGCTTGATTGGCGAGGCTTGCTCTGGCGGTTTCTGGATGATTTACGTCAGGGCAAGTTTAAATCAGGAATCTTAAATGCCAACTTTAATCATTGAAGACGGATCAAATGTTGCTAATGCAAATTGCTATGTCGATTTGGTATTTGTAAGAGCCTTCGCAGATGATCGCGGATTGGTCGTATCCAATCGAGACACAACTCTTGAACAGCAGATAATTGCTGCAACAGATTATCTTGAATCTCGACGTTTTGAGTATGGTGGTTACAAAACTAATACTACTCAATCTTTGCAATTTCCAAGGACTGACTTGGTGATGGACAAAGTTGTTACAGTTGGAAAGAACGTAATACCTGAAGTTTTAAAACAAGCGCAGGCTCAACTTTGCGTCGAGCAGCATGCAGGTACTGTTTTGTTTCCATTGCCTGATGCTTCTGTCGGAGGTCAAGTAACGCAAGAAACAGTCGGTCCAATTACAGTTAAATATTCGGAGGAAAAGTCAGCAGGGAGTAAGTACAGAGGTGTTACATTTGCAGCAGTTGAAACAATGTTAGCTTCGTTGTTTAACGATGGTGCAAATGGATATTTTTTGAATACAATCAGGGTTTAGTATGAGCTTTTACTTGAGGTTGCAAAACACGGTGAAGCGATTGATTGCTAATTACGGTGAAACCGCAGTTTTGCGAGTAATGGATTCTGGAACATTGCCAGATAGCAATAAACCTTGGTTGCCTGCCGAAGTTCCTGGAGTTGACCACACAGTAAAAATTGTGTTTATTCCAGACGGAATGGATGGGCATCAAGAAATTAAATATTTAAAAGATACTGAAGTTATTAGCGGTCAAATTAATGGTTACATGGCAGTTGTGCCTGGTATTATTCCAAAAGCAAAAGATGTTGTAGTTAGAAATGGTCAATTATTGACAATTGATAATATTTCACCTCTAAGTCCTGGTGGAGTTGATTTGTTATTTAAATTTGAGATGGGGTCGTAATGAGCGAACCAGCAACATACGAAAGTGCCTCAGATTCAATGAGATCGCGTTTTTATTCTGATTGGGTTGATTGGATTACTAACGGCGAACCTGTTGACATACGAGACACCAGCGGCACTAGAAAGACTCCAATTGTTTTAAAACAGGCTGGGACGCAGCAATCTTATGTCCCGCAAATTTATTGGCACAATGTTGAAACGGATTTCCCTCTTGATCATTCAAAGCATTGTGTAAGATTTAGTGATGAAATGCTTGGCAGTGGTCAATCGGCATTTCGAAGTGGTAACACAGGTTGTCGAAAAGCAAAATATACAACTAACGGTTTCATAATCATCCAGATATTTTTCGCAAAAGCGGCTTTTGCGGGAGATCATCGTAGGCTTTCAGTGATTGCCCGCGACATTTTTCGTCCTAGAAATTTAGTAAACAATCCCGTTTGGTACAAAAACGCATATTTCACAGATATGCCACCAACGGAAAAGTTTTTCAGGACGGACGTTTTTGTGGACTATCAATACGATGAATTAATCTAAAAGGTGACGATATGGGATGCGGTGAAAACAGTTTAAGTAGTAACGTGACAGGCTTGGCTTATGCTGAAGAAGTTGCCTTGAAAGTTCTTCCTGATGGCACTGTCGGTGTCGATGATGCACCAGGTGGTACAACTACTACCAGTGGTGAGTTTAGTGCAATTGTAATTGGTTGGGATGACGTTACTCGTCGAATAACAATAACCGGAACAATCAATTCTGGTGAAACAGCAGCGGTTGCAAGAATCACTCAAGCTGGAAGCGTAACCGGAGTAGTTGGCGAACTGGTTTCAATCAACTCACCAGGAACATTTGTCGGTTCTGATCCTACTGGCACTGATATTGGTCAATGGGCAGGTGCTGGTGAAACTGGAAGCACAGATTTAACCGCAATTGCCTACATTCCTTCAGTTGCAGATGGCGATACCTTTACAGTTGAATTTGACATTGATTCAAGTTTCAGCAGTCCTGCTGCATCAAGAGTGTTAACAATTACAACTCTTGGAACAGGAGTTGCAAAATGGTACGAGCTTGAGCCAAACAGTTACGATTCTTTGGGATCGGAAATTGAAACGGTTGCTCGTTCACCAATCAATGCTTCTCGGCAACAGAAAAAAGGTGTTGTTACAGATGTTACTGCCGATGGTGGTTTTAACACTGACATTACCCAAACAAACCTTCAACGACTTATGCAAGGTTTCTTTTTTGCCAAAGCGCATGAAAGAGCAACAAGCAGTTCAATTAAGTCAGTTGCAGATTCAATTACTTTGACAAGTGTTGCAGGCACTGCCATTGCGATTGGTGCTGGCGATGAAACAGAATTTTACGTTGGAAGTCTTGTAAAACTTTCTGGTTTTGCAAACGCTGCTAACAACGGACTTTTTGAAGTAACAAGCAAATCTAGCGGTAGTCTTGTTTGTTCAGCAGCAAGTTTCACAACTGAAACTGCACCTGCTGGAGCAAAGCTAGAAATTGTGGGTTACGAATTTCCAGCGTCTGATATTAGCGTTACTTTGACTGGTAATAAATTTGTCATGGCAAGTGCTGCAAGCAAGTTTGGTGAACTTGGAGTGCAAGTTGGCGAATGGATTCACGTTGGTGGTGATGCAATTATCAACCGTCTTCTCAGCAACGCACCAGGCTTTGCAAGAGTTGCTTCTGTTTCAGATTCAACTTTAAGTCTTGAGCAATGCTCTTGGGCAACTCCGCAAATTGATTCTGGTACTGGCCGAGCATTGCAAGTTTATCTTGGTACGGTTATTCGCAACGAGAAAGACCCGACCTTGATTAAATGCCAAAGCTACCAGCTTGAGCGTCAGCTTGGTCAAGATGCTTTTGGAACTCAGTCACAGTACCTTGTCGGTGCAGTTGCAAACGAGTTTAAACTAAACATCCCAAGTGTTGAAAAGCTGAATGCAGATGTCAGTTTTACAGCACTGGATACCGAAACTCGAAATGGATCAACAGGTCTTAAATCGGGTACGCGAGTGACAATGCCTGTGGAGAGTGCTTTTAATACCACAAGCCACATTTACCAAACTCGCCTTTATGTTCACGATGCTGATGAAATCACCCCTGACTCGCTCTTTGCGTTTGTCATGGATGGTGAGTTGACCATCAACAACAATGTCGATGGACTAAAAGCTATTGGAACTTTAGGTTCAATGGACTTGAATGTCGGTGACTTTGAAGTTTCTGGAACATTAAATGTTTACTTTGCCACGGTTGCTGCTGTTGAAGCAGTTCGGGCAAATGCAGATGTTGGCTTTAATGTCATCACCGCATTAGACAACGCAGGATTTGTCTTTGACATTCCATTGCTAAGTCTTGGTGGTGGACGACTTGAAGTCGAAAAAGACTCTGCCATTATGCTTCCACTGGAAACAATGGCAGCAGAAAACGAATCAGGTTACACATTGCTGTCAACCTGGTTTGGCTACTTACCAACAGTCTCGATGGATAGTTAACCATCGAGGCTAAATCATCCGTTTTTTTTTAATCATCCAAAGAGGAAATTATGTCTAAAAATAGTATTGCTGCAAAATGGGGTCGAGATAAGTCTAAGGTTAGCGATGGAGTTTGGATTAACTGCGATGACCATGAAGGTGCTGATGCGTTTCAATTAAAGGTTCGTTACTTAAAAATTGCATCAAATCCTGAATATGCAAAATGCGTTACAAAGTTAAGCAAACCCTATCGTAGACAAGCAGGTGATCTTGCCTACGAAGTGCAAACTAGAATTGCAATGAAAGCATTTTGCAGAGTAATTCTTGTTGATTGGAAAAACGCCTACAACGAGGAAGGGCATGCAATTCCTTTTAATGAAGAAAATGCTTTTGAGTTAATGGAAGGTTTTCCTGATCTTTATGAGTTTATTTCTACCGAGGCAAGCGATTCAAATAACTTTGGCATGCCTACGGAAAAAGACGAGGATGATGCGGCAAAAAACTCTGCGCCTTCCTCAAGTACCAGTTGGAGTTCGGAGGCTCAAATGCCTCCACCCTCCAGCGACAGTTAGTGAGGCTGGGTTTAGACGACAATAAAGCGGTGACGAGTCCTGAATTAAATGACGGACTCGTTTTTTATGTTGACATATTTTTTAAATTGACAACGGATCGACTTCATGAAATGGGTCCGATTCCAACAATGGCAATTTTAAATTTTGCAAATTATTACAACTTTGATCAAGAAGAAGAAAACGATCTTTTGTTTTTTATACGGGCAATGGACAACATTTTTCTTGAGCATGTTTCATCTGAAAACAAAAAGAAAATGAAAACATGATTAACATAACAGGTTTAGATGATTTGGAAAAATTTGGAAGTCAAGCAACATTTGCGTCAAAATCAATAGAGGAAGATGTCAATGAAATTAAGAAAGATGTTGCCGGTTACGTTTTTCTCAGAATGATGTCAAAAACAACTGTGGATACATCAAAAGCTATTTCAAACTGGAAAATAAGAACTCCAAATGATCAAAGTTTAGAAAGAGAGGCTTACTTTCCAGGTGAAAAGGGTTCGACTAAACCACAGTCATTCCAACTTGGTGTCCGTCGAGAATTCCCAAATTTAAAAAGTGCAAAGCCACTTGATCCTATCTTTGTTTCTAACAACTTAGATTATGTAGAAGATTACTTAAATATTAAAGATAATCTTATACCAACTGCTGAAAAAGTTGGTGAGTATCGAGCAGAGCAAGAAACTGGAGCAAAGTTGAGATATTTTAAGTGAGAAAATAAATGCCAGACACAACAGTTTCAATACAAATTAAAGACAGAATCGGCAGTAAAATTGCTCCGAAATTGCTGGCAATTGGTGAAAGCGCAAAAGCCGCTGCTCCTGCATTGGCAGCATTTAAAACGGCTTGGCAAGGCTTAGATTTTTCTGGTCTTAGCGGAGTTGGCTTGGGTTCTGTCGCGCAACAAATGAAGCGAACTGCTACTGAAGCAAAAAAGTTAGAAATATCAATTGAAAAACTAAAACAGTCTACAATTCAAACTAAAATTGTTACAAACAATTATCAGCAAAGTTTAAACAAACTTCGCATTCAAGACCAGGAAATGACTAAACAAGGGATGGGAAAAGTTGCGGCTACAACATCCCAATCAATGGCTTTAAAAAACTTAAATCAAGTTACTAATGTCACTGCTATATCAACAAGCGATTTGACTGCCAAGCAAATCAAATCTCAACTTGCAATAAACAGACTTGCTATTTCAAACAACGACTTGAAGATGTCGAATGAAAAAGTAAAGATGTCAACAATTGATTTGCAGATTAAACAAAACTCGTTAGCAATAAGTGCAAATTCAGTAGTAACGTCTACTCAAAACGTAGCTAAATCTCAAAAACAAGTAACAACTGCAACAAATGCTGCTGCTAGTTCTACTGTCAGTTTAAATAAAAACTTAAATACATTAACACTTCAAGAAGTAAAATTAGACAAAGCTGGTCTTGGCGCAGAGAAATCCCAAAATAGACTTCGCGCAGCAATGGTTGGAATGGCACAAAGTTCAAATGTGACTGCAACTTTTACTTCGAAATTAAGCAAAGAAGAAATTAAAAGACAAACTTCTCTAGCAAAACTTGCCAAAACACAAACATTAGCAAAAAAGGCCACGGTTGATTTGGCAATTGCAAAGGCAAAGTTAACTGGTGCTTACAATAGAAATACCGTAGCAACTCAAAAATTTGATACAGCAACTAAAAAAGCTAATTTGAGTGTAACTAGGCTTGTTGCAAATATCAGGCGTATGAAGGCCGCAGCAGTGGGCAATCGAGGTGCTATCGGTGGAATGGTAAGTAGCTTGAGAAGTTACGTTTCTCTCGGTGCTTTAATTGGTGCTGGTGGTGCTTTAAAGGGAATTGACTCTTTTAAAAGAATCCAAAACCAATTGCGAGGCACAACTGACAGCGCTGCTCAATTAAATCAAGTTACCGAAGAATTATTTGGCGTTGCTCAACGATCCAGGGTTCCTATTGCAGACCTAACAATTGCATATCGTAGATACGACAATGCTTTGTCCAAAGTTGGTATGGGTCAAAAAGGAAGTCTTCGGATCACTGAAACAATTGGAAAGATGTTGTCTCTTAACGGTGCATCTGCTCAAGAATCAGCATCTGCATTGCTTCAATTGAGCCAGGCATTTAACAAAGGTAAATTAGACGGTGACGAGTTTAGGTCTGTTGCTGAATTGATGCCGCAGATTCTCGATGCTATTGCTAAAGCTACAGGCAAGTCCAGAAAAGAATTATTTAAAATGTCAAAAGACGGTGAGATCACTGTTGGCGTTTTAATAAAAGCGTTCCAATCGCTTGAAAAACCAATTGACAAATTAATGAAAGGTTCTGTGCGTACAATTGGTCAGTCGTTTACTCAGCTTACAAACAAACTTATTTATCAGTTCGGACAGTGGGATAAAAAAACTAAGTTTACTGAAAAACTTGCAAAAATTTTAGACGAAATTGGCAAAAACCTTGATTATATATTAAAAGCAATTAGGTCACTTGCTTCTGGATTAGCAGCAAGCGGAGCAGCGTCAATTATTGGAGGGTTTTTTGCATTAGTTATTTCTGGAGTTGGAAACCTTGCGTTACTACCAGGAATCATTGGACTAATTGTTGCAAGGATCGTTTACATGGGCGATCAAATAAAACTTATTGACCTTGGGGGGAATGTATTTTTAACTTTGACCGAAGTTATTAATTCAGTTGCTTTTCAATTTGATAAAGTTTTTAAATTTCTTACAACTATAAGTGAAGACTTCTTTTCCGTATTTTTACCCACAGAAGTTTTAGGTGGGGTCACTGAAGTTTTAAAAGAAGTGTTAAGTTTAGTAAAAAACATATTGCAGGTTGTTGTTGGCGTTGTTGCTGGAATTGGAAACGCAGTCTCTAAACTGATTACAAGTGACTATAGTAATGTAGGACTTAAACTTGAATCAGAACTTGATTCTGCTTTAGGTAGAGCAGGTAAAAACTTTTTAAAATTTTTATATGATTTACCTGTATTAATTGGAAGTCAAATAACAATAGTGATTCTTG
>WLWH01001124.1_pt1 | contig 18936 bp, 18 predicted proteins | sample 6712741 | NCBI WGS metagenome assembly WLWH01 (sample SAMN12718694, study PRJNA515312) | sponge metagenome | isolation source: marine sponge | host: Mycale hentscheli | place: New Zealand: South Island, Marlborough, Capsize Point | collected 2003-05-01
GTCTAGATGTATACTGCATTGTACATCCTGCAATTTCATAGAAAGTTGTAACACTTACATTGTAACTAAAACAATCCCACATAACTAATTCATCAAGTGGTAATTCTTTTACTCCAGGTTTAGTACAAAATGCTGATATAGGTGCTCGCCACCATAGACCACCATCCTCCATTAAGAAATGAAACATAGGTACTCTGTTTGGTATAGAACTAAAACCAAATATTCCTACTTCAAAATATTTATCGTGTGAATCTTTTTGATCTCTTAAAAAGTTACCTCGAACGTAACATTCTATTATTGGTATGTTTGCATTTAGATAGGCCATTACTTAATTTCACCCCAGTTAGCCCCCGACTCGTAATCTACTTTGTTAGGAACTTTTAATTCAACAGCAGCTTCCATTATCCCTATAATTTTTTCTGCCTTTTCATCAGACTCAACAGAAATATCTACTTCATCGTGAATCTGAATGTGAGGTATTATACCATTTTCATACAGTGCTACCATAGACTTTTTTGTCATATCAGCTGCGCTACCCTGTATTAATTTGTTTAATGCTTTGTAAGTAAATGCACGCTTTAATGGTTCATCATATTCTTTTCTTGCTTGTTCTAATGGTAAAGGTTTAAACACACCAAATTGTACTGGTTGCCATAAATCAAAATGACACGCACGTCCGCCTAAAGTTCTAATCTTACCACGATCATTTGCTTTACGAGATACATTGTCCATCAGTTGTTTTACAAACGGAGCCTTTGTGTGATATTGTTTAATTAATTTTTCAGCAGACTCTTTCATCAAACCTAGTTCTGCCATTAATTTATTTTTACCCATACCATACATCAAACCCAAGTTAATTGTTTTTGCTTGCTTACGTTCAATGCCTGCCATATCTGCAACAACTTGGTGGAAGTCTGCATCCCCTGCATTGTATGCTTCAACAATTTCATCTACACCCATTAAGTTTTGTAACTTTGCATAGTGTACTAAAATTCTAGGTTCTTGTTGTGAGTAGTCAAACGATCCCCACGTTGTATTTTTTTCTGGAATAAATATAGATCTTATCATCGGTCCGAGTTCCGGATGCCTCGCTGGAATCTGCTGTAAGTTTGGATTGCTCATAGAGAATCTACCAGTCACAGTCCCGCCTGCATCAGATCGTATTTGATTTATGTCTGCGTGTATTCTACCATCAACTGCGTGTTTAGTTATGGAGTCTATAAATGTAGTGTGGGCTTTATTTATCTCTCTTGCATCTGCAATTAGTTTTGGTAATTCGTGTGGATGGTTTTGTAAAAAGTTTTTTGTAAAACTAGGCTCCTTACTTTTCTCTGTTCTATCATAAGGTAACTTTAAATTATCAAACGCTTTTGCGATGCTTCGAGCCGCGTGTATTTCTACGTCAACTCCTGTTAAAGCCTTGATCTTACTAACAATTTTAGCCTCACGATCCATAAGATTTTTTTTGATTTTAGCCGCTTTGTCTAAATCAACTCTTACACCTTTGAATCTCATATCAACTAAACAAGGAAATAGTTTTGTCTCTAATGTAAAGACATCCATTAGTTCTTGATTATATAATTCTATTTTTAATCTTTGCCAAAGTTTAAGGGTAGCTTCCGCATCACGTTCCGCGTACTGTCCAACAAAAAGCGCTGGCAATCTCCACATATCTTTTTTAGGGTCCAACCCATATTCTTTTGCGGCTGCTTGTAAAACGTTTTCATCTTTACCAATACCTACATAAAATTTAGCTAGTGTGTTTAATGCATAAGATAATCTATTCTCATCTATTAAAGACGCTGCAATCATTGTGTCTACAATCTTACCTTTAACTATAACTCCTGCTGCTCTTAACCAACAGACATCATACATTGCATTGTGAAATATAAAGGTAGTATCGGGTTGATTACAAACATCTTGCAACCAAGACAGAACTAGTTTTCTGTCCATATTACCACCGGACTCGTGTTGTATAGGAAAATAGCCAGACCAACCCTCTACAGCCACCGCAACGCCAGCAATGTGACCTCTACCGGTAACATTACCTGACCCTAGTGTCATTAAATAAGGATCATTAGTCTCTAAATCGATTGCTATTTCTTTGTGTCCTTTGAGATCTTTAAGTTCATCAGGCATTACCCATTCCGTTTGTGGTGTGAACAAAGGAATTTGAGTACTTCTCATTCGTAGTCCCTTTCAAGAACCATCTCTAAATAGTGTATAGCTTTTCTCACGTCCTCTTCTTTTCCCTTCGATTGATGTCTACAGATATATTTTATAGCGTTGCCTTCTGCAAAAAGCAACTTGTTTTCGTTTATAAATTCTGCGGGTTGAATTTTCATATTTTGGTAGTGCTTCCCGCCTACCTGCTTATCTAACGAATCATAAGTAGCTTTCTTAAATATTTCTTTATTTGTCATTTTGTTTCTCCTCATAATCTTTATATTCTTTTATTAATTTTTCTGATGGATGATAAACATCAACAGCTGAATGACAGTTAGGACAAGATAAGTTACTTACAATATCATAGTCTTCATTGTCTTCAATGTCGTGATCCCCACCCCAAATTAATTCAGTGTTGCAGTGCCAGCAGTTCATAATATATAAGCTCGATTAAAATCTCTTGGGTCCAAGACGTGTAATTCACGCTTCGCTCTCGTCGCTCCAGTATAAAATAATCTATGTAATTCATCTGGATCATAACTAAATGTTTCAAGCGCTGCATTAGTCAAGTCTTGCATCAATAAAACTTTATCAGCTTCTCCTCCTTTCGCTCCGTGTATGGTTGACATTATTATACGAGGATTTTTATTTAGTGTTTCTCCATTCGCCCTCATATTACGAATGTAGTTTTCAGTTATGGTATCTAATCCTTCAAAAGATTCATACCAAACTTTATCTATGATAAGACCGTGTTTATCTTTACAGTCTTGTAGTGTATACTTTTCATCAGAATGTAGAGTCTTACCTTTTTGAAATCCAGGTAATACATTTGATCCAAGATACTCATAAATATTTTTAATTTCTAAATGATTTAAAAGTTCACCCTTACGCCAGTGCTCCCAATTATTTAATGCGAGTAATAATTTTAAAGGTACAGAGTTCATTCCTTTGAATTGAAAATACCATCCTTGTAATTCACATAAATCTTTTGCATCATCTAAAAAATGATTGGCTGAAGATAATACTAACCAATTACCTTCACTCATATCTACTTGTGTAATATCAGAATATCTTTTTAAGATACCTTCTTCTTCTCTTGGTTTATATTTTTTATCAAATCTATTTTGTACTTGACCAATTATTCTTTGTGACAATTCGTGTATAGGTCCACCAGGTATACGATAAGATTGATCCAATACTTTAATATCATTTACTTCTTCTTTAAGTGCAATGAAGTGATCTACATCTGCACCGGCCCATTTAAATATAGCTTGGTCATCATCACCTGCTATGTAAGTTTTTTCTGCGTTGGCCCAAAGTTTTCTAACCATCTCCCACTGTATCAAAGATAAGTCTTGTGCTTCATCAATAAATAATACTTTAAAACTATTCACAGATTCTTTTTCAATATAGTCTAATAACAAATCGTTAAAATCTTTTAATCCTTTTTCTTTTTTAAATCTTTTAAGTTCTTCTGCCAATAAAAATAATGTGTTACGTTCAATGTCTAGTATGTTTTGTCTTGAATCATAGTATTCTAATAGATCTATTCTCTTAACTGCAGCTGTGTTTATGATTGTCAAATATTCATTGTCTGAATTAAATGTACCATCACTATCAGAAAACTTTGCAATCTTAATCGGTATGCCACATTTCTCTCCAAACTCTTTGTAGTCATCCCGGCCCATCATTTTTTCTTTGGTCATACCTAATTGATTAAATGCATAAGAATGAAGTGTTCTAAAATTACTTAAATCATTCTCAATATCTAGATTAAATTTGTCCGCAGCTCTATTAGCCGCCTCTGTCGCGGCTTTTTTAGTAAACGAAAAGTACCCAATTTGTTTAGGTCTTATCCCTTGCTGTATAAATTCGTCCACCAGATTGAGCAGTGTTGTTGTCTTGCCCGTTCCAGGTGGTCCTAGTATTATTGTTTTCATATTTTTTTATTTTCCTTGTTAATAATCTGTTTTTCATTTTAAGATATTCGTTTTCTTTTTCTAGTTTTTCTAGTTTCAAACGAAACCTTAAATGCCAATTAACTCCTACATCCTTATCAAACATTAAAAATGTTCTTCTTGATAAGGTAGTTTAGATGTAGAAGCTTCTACTTGTTTCATTGTTTTAATTTTAATTAGTCTTGGTTGTTGCTTCTTAACTCTGACTCTTTCTTCTTCTACAAATACATCTAATTGTTTTAATAAATTACCTGTTTGTGTTTTATCTTTTTCCCAATGATTTCTTTTACAAAAATTAAAAAAGTCTTCCATTCTAAAATATGTAAAACCATCTTCAGTAAAAGGAAGTTTGTTAAATATATCATCTATAGTTCTAGCATTCTGTCTATTGGTAGTCCAATCTTGAAGTAGTCCAGTTAATTCATTAACAGGATTCAAAGACTCTAAAGGTTCTACTTCTTGTAAACCTTGCATCATAGGTTTTAGAAAATGTTGTTTCCAATCTTTTGGTTTTGGTACAGGTACCACTAGGTTAGCTTGATCTAAACACGCTAGTGCAAACATACCAGGATTATAAAGTTGTTCTGATTTTAATTGAATTCTTTTTTTATCTACATCTAAAAACCATTCTGGTGGTGTCGATGAATACTTTGTAAGACTACCAAGAATAGGCATTTCTTCTTCACCATATCCTACACCAAATCTTTTTGTTCTGCATAAACCAGACTGACATACAGAATTAATTGGTGCATCTTTACATCTATACTTGTCGTAACCTTTTCTGTTTACTGATTTAATTAATTGTTGAACCTCACTATTACTTAATGGTGGTTCCATATATTTTAAATTTGCTTCTACAATTTTATCTTCCCACGCATCGGGTGCAGATTGTTTATAATAAACTGCAATATTAAATAATGCATTGTTCCTTGAGCCCTCCCCAAAACCAATTGAAGCTAACTTATTTAAGCAAGGAGGGCCACCAGGAAATGCTTCTTCTATTTTTTTCTCTTCTGTTTTGATCGCTTCGACTTCTTCTTTGCTGCAGCTGTAAACATCATAGAGCTGATAAAATTCCTCAAGTGTACAACCGGCGCCATTATCGTTGATAGCATAACGTAGTCCTTTCATTTGATTGTGGTAAGGTAAGTTTAAAAAGTTTCCAGTGTCACCACGTTCCACTAAAATTTCTGTTTGTTTAGGAAATATTTCTGACCCCTCATACCCAAGTATGATTGCCATTTGTTTTAATTTTGATTGCATCAATGATGCAGGAATGTTTTCTTTTGTGAATAAAAATACGTGTGCGCCGCCAGATTTACTACGGCAAACTATTAATGGGAGTTTAAGATTCCTAATACTTTTAACGAGGCTAGTGTGATCAAAGTTATATTCGTCAATATCAATGCACCCCCACCTACAATCATTATTTTCTGTGATAGGGATAATCCCAAGGGCTGCTCCCTCTCCTTTAAGATGATTTGTCCAGAGTTCGTCGGTGACGTTTTTACGAACAATAAAAGCTTTTCCTTGTTGCTTTCCGTTTTCGCCACGCTCACCTGGTTGGTATTGTCCATATGCAATCTCTAATCCTTGAAATATATTTTTAAATTTATCCATTATCATTTCTTATTTCTTTGTAAAGGGGGAAGTTACCTTCCCCCAATATTTATTTAGTAAGGAGTTGAATCCTTAACCTTCTCTTCTACATCAGCTTTTGTTTGAACGGTCCCTTTAGATACATTGCCAGCAAAGTCTTTTGCACTTAAGTACAAAGCCTTGTCTGGTTGACCTAAAATTCTGTCTTGTGTAACCGACCAACCATACCACGAACCTTTATCGTTCTTTTGTAGTACAGATGCTAGATTATACACAACTCCGTGCATAGGTGGGATAGCAAATCCCCCATTACCATCAGCAATTTGTATGGTTTTCATCATAGAATTCCATTTCTTACTGACGTTTAATTGAGTTGATTTCATAGTAATCAAAGCCGGAGTGAATCCTCCAGTTTTTGTCTCAATCATTACATAGTAAGAAGCTGTCTCTTCGAGATAATTACCATTTGGCAACCTAATCTTTGAACCATCTCTCTTACCTGTAGCGATTACCGGACTGTTCGGAAGGTGAACTGCAACCGGAGCACCTGGTCCATCCCCTCTATCCGACCATTCTGGATAATCTTTTTTGTAGTAACAAGGAATTATCTTGATACCTTTTTTACCATCAAACAATTCGCTGGTAACTGTATTATAGATCATACCTGGTTTGGCACCTTCTATATACTTTGCATCACCATCAGTTACCTGCGGTGATAGCTGTCCCAAGATTCTGACAAAAGGCAACGCCATATCGTCTTGTGTCATATTCTCAAAACCTTTTTGTAAGTCATCACCAAATAAAATAATTGATGAATCCTCATCACTGTTTCCCATTGGAACAGTTTTTAACTTTTCATTACTCATTATTGTTTCTCCATTATTTCCGAGTTATTTTAGTTTTGTCTTTAATCCACGTACTAAAGACATCAGAAGGCATATCGAGCCCGGACTCGATACGCTCCCTGAATAGGGCAGTCAATGTCATCCAAGCCACATCAGATTTCTGTTGTGGTTGAAAGCCATTCTCTGCCGCAAGGTTAAGCAATTGCTCCGCCTTGTCATCTTCTCCTTTACCAAAAGTTACAAAGACATTGTTTTTAATAATGTCCCCCAACCCTTGATCTCGAAGCCATTTATAGCATTGCGCTCTTTTCTCCTCATCTTTAGGAAGAGTGCATCTAAATTCTTTTTTAACAGCTACTTTGGAACCATCTGCTAATTTAATTTCAGAGAGTCCTTGTTCCGCTAACAACTCTGGTATTACTCGAGAACTAATATCATCAGCCTCTAGTTTTTTACTTTTGAGTTGCTCTTCTAATGCTGCAATCTCATCTTCTTTTTGTTTCAACTTTACACATTCTTCTGCAACAGTTGTAACCTCTACATTATCTAGAAGATCTTTTGAATCTTCTAACATCATATTTCTTACGTCACTCATAACTTATCCTTTCTGATAGCCGTCCACTTCTAATGGATAGTATCTATATTCACGTTTATCCCACTTCAACATATTGAACTGTCCGTTAGTGGTTTCACCTACTAACCAAGTTGAGATACCTATTATTACAGGATCTCCAACTGCAAGTAAATAATCTTCTTTACGAAAATCTTGTAAATTTTTTCTCATCTTATGCACATAAGGTGCAGTAGAAAATATTGCCTGGTCTCTATTAGGCAAACATATTACAAGATAACCAAAGTCGGACGCACTTAATATATTTATATTAGGTGGTGGTTGTTGAACTACATAAACAAATTTTTCTTTAGGGTTGCTTTTATAAAATTCTAAAAAGCTTGCTAAAGAGTCTGGCTTATATAACTCAAATATTTTATTTTTCATTTCTTATTTCTTGACAACCTTTACCATAGGCCTTATATACTTGTCAACTAGAAAGAAGAAAATAATTATGAAATATAAATTTAAAACTAAACCCTATGCACATCAATTAAATGCATTGGAAAAGTCGTGGAATAAAAAAGAGTATGCATACTTTATGGAGATGGGTACAGGTAAATCAAAAGTATTAGTCGATAATATGGCAATGCTATATGATAAAGGTAAAATAAATGCGGCGTTAATTATAGCACCAAAGGGTGTGTATAGAAACTGGTATTCACAAGAAATACCTATTCATTTAGCTAGTCATATAGATCATAAAACAGTACTATGGACTGCGACCACATCTAAAGCAAAGGATAAAGAGTACCAACAATTGTTTAAATCTGACTATGACCTTCACATCCTTATTATGAATGTGGAAGCATTTTCGACAAAAAAAGGCCTTGAGTTTGCCGCAAAGTTTATGAATTGCCACAAAACTCTAATGGCTGTTGACGAATCTACAACTATTAAAACACCTTCTGCAAAGAGAACAAAGTCTATTTGCACGTTGGGTAAGCACGCTAAATATAGAAGAATACTTACAGGTTCTCCTGTAACTAAATCACCGCTAGACTTATATACACAATGTGGTTTTCTTGATGAAGAGTTATTAGGATTTGGTTCCTTTTATTCTTTTAGAAATAGATATGCAATTATGGTAGATAGAAATTTTGGTGGACGTAGAGTACAGATACCCACAGGTTATCAAAGACTTGATGAGTTATCAGAGATATTAAAAAAGTTTTCTGATAGAGTTTTAAAAGAAGACTGTTTGGACTTGCCTCCAAAGACATACATAGAGAGACAAGTAGATCTTACAGATGAGCAAAGTAAAGCTTATGCCACTATGAAATCCGCGGCCCTCGCTACTTTAAAAGGTAAGATGGCAACCGCGCCTCACGTACTAACTCAAATGATGCGACTACATCAGATCACTTGTGGTCATTTAAAGAATGATGATGGTAGTATTACTGAAGTAAAGAGTAATAGAATCAAAGCATTACTAGAAGTCCTTGATGAAGTAGAAGGTAAAGTTATTATCTGGGCCAACTATGTATATGATATTAAACAAATTGTTAACGCAATTAGTGATGAGTATGGAGATGATTCTATTGTTCAATACTATGGTGCTGTTGATGCAGAAAAAAGACAGGACAATATTAAAAAGTTCCAAGACCCTAATTCTAAAGCACGATTCTTTATTGGTAATCCACAGACCGGTGGTTATGGTATTACTTTAACTGCTGCGAATAATGTTATTTATTATTCTAATGGATATGACCTAGAAAAAAGACTGCAGTCAGAAGACAGAGCGCATAGAATAGGGCAGAAGAAGGCGGTAACATATGTTGATCTTATAGCACCAAAAACTGTAGATGAAAAGATCAGAAAAGCACTGCGTAAAAAAATAAACATAGCAACACAAGTAATGGGAGAGGAGTTAAGAGACTGGATATGATAAACTTTAATCAAAGCGATACTCACGATGTAAAAACACAACTAGAGTATCTAAATAGTAAACCAGAGTACCAAGAAGACAAACTACAAATAACCACTTTAAAAACTAAACCTTTTGATTTTTGGAATGAAAGTAAAATTATTGAGTTCAAAAAAAGAAATTGCGAGCACAATAGATTTCCTGATTTTATTTTACAAGAAGATAAGTTAAGAGTAAATATTGAGACCGCAAAGAAGTACAATATAACTTTCTTATATCAAAATAAATTTAGTAATGGCAAGATATGGGAATGGAATATAAGTAAAATGGAAAAAGAAAATTCTTTACCCGAACCTATTGTTAAAGAAATGAATCATTACACCTATGTAAATGATCAAAAGAAAGTTCCTAAATCAGTATATATGTTAACATTGGATATGGGTTACGAGATCTAATGGAACTAATTATTCTAAATGATGGTTTGTATCAATTGATACCTGTAACAAAACAAATTATGGAAGGCATAGCTATAACTGCTGAAGTAGATTGTTTTGATCTGTGTGAAATATTAAGACTTAAACTTACAGGTTATGCAGATACTTTAAACTTACACATAATGAATGATGGTAGTGGTTCTTTTATGGGTTGTATGTGTAGTTAACCTACGACTTTGCCACCCTTCCATTCCATATCCGGAAGACCTTCAGTGTATTTCTTCCCATCAAAAGTAAGAACTTGTTTTCTGTTTGATCCAGATTCGTGATAACTTATGTGGACCCAGCCGCCTGCTGGATCATCTTTATCATAGTACTCCATAATCAGCTGGTCAAAATCAACGTTATTTTGTAGCCAGTAAGCTGTCTTAATGTTGGGCACGCCAAATATTTCTAGGTCGACCGCCTGGCCCTTCGCGTGCTGCGATGTCTTTTTGCTGCCGATCGCTTCACACAGCGCCTCGCTCCGGTATCCGCTGGTGATGGTCACAGGTTTGTCTGCCCACGCACGTAGCGGTTCTAAAACTTCATAACACAGATCACCTAAACTTTTAATCTCTCCTGATCCTGGTGTGTTATCTATGCCCTTACGTTGAGCTGTCATCGAATTGGTCATCTCTCTTAATGTAAAGTGTTTACTTAATTGCATAATTTTTCTCCTAGTTAATGATTTTTTCTATGGCGAAGAGTGCAGCAGTTCCCGCTGCTGCTAAAAGAACCCAATAGACTTTATCTATCTTACCGCCCAATTTTTCTACATCCTCGTGTACGTGTTTTAAATTTTTCTTAACACCTGAAATGTGTCCGTATAAAGATAAAATGTGTTCTCTGGTTGTTTTGGGTTCTATAGCCATTATCGCTGTCCTGATTTTTTTTTGTCTAAATAAGCTGCTGCTAAATCATCGTTGGGATATAATGAATTATATTGTTGAGCAGGTAAAGTAATGTTTTGTCCACCAATAATATTTGGTGTTGCTGTTGCTCCTGTAATTACTGATGGTAATTGTCCAAAGGCATCTTGTATAAGATCTGGTATAGGAGGAGTATCAAATGGATTATCTATTTCAGGAAGTCTTTCAGCTTCATCTAGTCCTACATTAAATAGTTGTGCTCTAATATTAGCAATTGTTCCAAATGAATCTAATAAAGGATTTTTAAAATTAGGATCCACTTCTTTTATATCGTCTGTTATTTGTTGAAATCCTCTAATAACATTTTTAGAAATATTTACAGGTGTAAAAACACCACTAGATATTTTACCATAAGATCTTTTACCTATACCTTTAATTAATGAAAACGCTAATTCATTTTTATCTGCATTTAAAGTTTTAGCGTCTTCAATATCTTTAAATAAAACTTTTTCTGTTTCAAATAATGCACGATTAGCATTTATATATGCATCTATAATTTGTTTAGGGGTTGTTACTCCACCTTTTAAAACTTCTTGAGTGAATAAAGCTTTAGAGTCTCTAGCATCTCTGTTGTATTGAGCTATTTTATATTTAATAGATTTATTAGGATCTATTTCTTGAGCCCTAAATCCTATAACTCCTAATGCTTCATTACCAAATTCATATTGTCTACCATTGTCGTCTAGTCTTCCTAAATCGTTTACAGGTTTAATAGATAAATTTAATCGTCCTAGTTGTTTCCAGTTAAATGGTGCTTGAGACATCATTAAATGATAAATACCTTTTTCAAATTTAAGTCCTAAATTATCTTTTTCTTCCCATACATCAAAACCTTCTCTAGTTTGTCCACCTCTCATATAAATATCAGCTAAAGCTTCCGTCCAAATAGATTCTGTAACAAAAGGCATTCCTAATTCTTTAGTAGCTTCAATCATTCCTGCATAAAAATCATCTAGCATACCATCTCTGTCTCCTTCGCCCGCTGCTACTTTATTTAAAATTGTTTGAACAGGTCTACTTAAAGTATCATAAGCATTACTATGACTAAAATCGATAACACTTAATTTACCTGTTTCTTTATTACGAATAGGAACTAATGTAGAATTTTTAGACCAAGAAGCTACATAATTTTTAAGTGCTGCTCTTTCTTCATCAGTCACATCATATAATGCAGACATACCTGCAACTACTCCAGCAGGAACTGCTGTTGAAGTAAAAGCCATACCTGATAATCTTCTTAAACCTACTGTTAGTAATGGATTTTTTAATCTACCATTTATTCTTGTAGTATAAAAAATTTCATCTAATGCTCTTTCGACTACATTAACACCTGTTCTAATTATTTCTGCAGGAAAAGATACAAAGTTACCTACTGGTAGTTTTCTTAAACCTTTAACAGCATTTCCAACGTAAGCATAATTAGGAATATTATTTCTAACAATATTTGCCGCTTCATTATCTAAAAAATCTTCATCAAGTCTAACTTTAGGTACTAACTCTTCAGCATCTTTTCTTGACATACCATCATCAATTAATTGTTTAATTCTTTTAGCTCCCGCTAAATCGTGAAACTCTTGAGAGCCACTTAAACCAGCAGATCTATACGAACTTCTTAATCTATTTCCTTCTCCTATAAATGAGAATATTTTCCAAAAGTCATCTTCAGCCGTATAAAAATCTTCTGAATATTTTTTAGCTTTAGACAAAACTTTAAGTAGTTTATTTAATCCATAATTATTTAATCCTTCTGCAACTTTTCCTGTAAACCCACCAAATCTAACATCTTTTAAAAGACTAGATAAATCTCCTAATTGAACTTGAGAATTAACTACACCTAATTTTAAAAGTTTTTGATAAAACTCATTACCTTCTAAATAATTTGCTTTTCTTAATTCAAATTCTTTATTACTTTCATTAGCTAATCTTTTAATATTTGTTCCTGGTTTAATTTTTTTTCTTGTTCCTATTAAAGGAGTTTGTAATGCTTGATACGCTCGTCGCACTGCTTCTTTATCTGCAAATGGAATCATACCATTAGCTGCTGCAAAAGCTCCTGCGCTAATAAAATTACGTGCGTGAGTAAAAGGTGATAAAATTGTTTTAGCCATTTGTGATGTAGCTTTAGGGTATAAAATTAAATTATTGTATAAATTAGATCTTAAACTTTTACTATTTGCAAGTTCATCTAATGGTCTAAAAATACCATCTACATTTCCTTTTAGAGCATATTTTTCTGCTACTGGATCTATGATGGGCATAGGTTTTCCATTATAATAAGGTTGAGTTTCATCTCCTATGGCACGTAAAGTTTGTAAAGGATCTGCTCTTGGTCCTCTCATATTTTCTGAACCTCTTCCTGCATTTAATCCTCTTTCACTTCTTGTAACACCACCACCTACTTGTGCATAATCTACATCTTTAGTTAAAGTTTGACCTGGTTTAGAAAATTGTTCAATTGCTTCTTGAGGACTATTTGCAAAAATTCCAGTTCTTCCAGAACTTTTTAAAAATTGGTCAGTTCTCAATAATTCATCTTTTAATTGATTGCCTCTTGCAAAACTTGACAGATCTTGAGTGGCTTGAATAATAGTTTGAAGAACGTCTTTATTTTTACCCATTAAATCTTCCATTACTTGTTTTTGAATACCGGTTAGTTCTGATAAACGTAGAGGATTATTTAAAGTAAAAACTTCATCTGCAGAAGATTGTCCTACAAAAAAATCAGGAACTCTAAAATAAGGATCTCCCTTATCAGCTAAACTAAATTCTTTTGATCTAGTTCCTACTCCTTCCATTTTAATATCACCAGTAATTGATTTAATATTTTGCTCTAATTGTGAATCAGTTAATTTTTTTCCACCTTCAACAATTGTTTCACCATTTTTTAAAGTAACTTCTTTTCCTCCATTAGCAAGTTGATATAGTTTTTGCAACCCTACTTTAGCTCTAGACATTGCCTCTACTGTGATTGGATAATTATCTATTATTTGTGATCTTCTTCCTTTAAAAATATCATAACTTCTATCTAACCAAGTGCTTACTTTTTTTTCAAATAAATTTTTAAAATTTCTAACACCATCCGTATCTAATCTTTTTCCTATTATTCCAAACAAAGAACTAAATTTCATTCTCATTAAATTCATATTTTCTAACATTTCAGCAATATCTTCTTTTAAAATTTTTCCTTGTTTTTTGTTTTTTAAAACACCCTTACCTTGAAGTTTTAAAATATCATCAACAAATTCTTTTTTTAATTGTTCGTTCATTTTACCTAAACTTACATTAGTTAATTCCTCTTCTAGTAAATTTAATTTTTTAGGATTATTACTTTTTTTTATTTCATCAATAAAACTTTTTTTATCTATAGGTGGTTTTTTTTCAAATCGTTCTTGAACTATTTTTCTTGCAGTACGAATAGCATCTTGTTGAACTCTAGGTAAATTTTCTATTTCAAATTTTTTTAATTGACCAACTTTTTTTGTTATTTTTTCTGGTAATGTTATTCCTTGTTCTTTAACTAATTTATTTATTTCTTTGTTTTGTATTTCATTAAATTTTTTTAAATATACTTTGTTACCTCTATAAGTTAGCTGATCTAAATATTTAGTAGTAATGTCTGGTTTAATATTTTGAAACTCATTTAATTTTTTTTGAAAAGCTTCAAGGGATTCTCCTTTTTCCCTTACAGGTGCTGTAGTTCTTAATTCAAATTCTCTTGCAGTTTCTCCTAATTTTTTTTCAAGTTTTACTTCACCTGATGTAATTAACCTATTCATCTTTGCTAATATTTTTTTACGTTCTGCGTCTACAACTTTATCTCCTTTAAGTCTTTTAAAGTATGGAAACAATCCACTAATTAAACCATCTAAATCTTGAACAATAGTTTCAGCAGCATTAGTATCGGCAGCCATTGCTCCTTCTATTTTTTTACTAGTTAAAAATGCTTCACCTGTTAATTCGCCCCTAGGTCTTAAGTTTTTAGCAATATATTCTAAAAAAGTTTTATCTGTTGCTTTTCCTGCATTAGTTGTGTTTCTTAATTTTTTAATTACAGCACCTGCACCACCTAAAGCTCCAGTAAATAAAGCTCCTTCAGTTCCAAATTTAATTCTGTTTAATATTTCTTTAACTGGATCGTAAACATCTCCTTCTAATTCTCTTTCTAATTCAGTAGGTCCTCCTATTAAATCTCCAAACGTTCCTGCATCCTGTACATCTCCAACAAAAATACCTTCAGCAATACCACCGGCCCCAGCTCCAGCTGCAAAAGCTGCTACTTTTTCTACTCTAGAAGCAGACTCATCAAATGCTCTTATTTTATTTTTTTTATTTACAGTTTTTTTAATACCTTTGTTTATATTTTTTCCTGCGTTTCCAGATATATTTAAATAATTACCACCTCTAGAGGCTTTAACTGCAGTGTTTGCTAATTTAAAAGCAGCTCCACCAGGTATTGCTAAATTAGTTATAAGCTCTGTAATTTTACCAGCAGTTGTTGCTTCTGCCATTTCATCAAATGGATTTATTTTTGCAAAGTATTCTTCTACTTCTGCAGCTTGATTAGTATCCGCACCTAAATCAATAAGTGTTGCGCCTAAAGAAAATAAACCTTCTGGTATTTTAAACAAACCAGATCCTACTCCGGCCATAATAGATTTAAATGTTCCTACATCATTTTCTAAATCATCATCATTGTTTAAATTTTTTGTAACTGTAGATACAGATGCACCTGGTAAAGTTTTTAGTAGATCAGCATAAGGTGACGCCATATTAGCTCCTTAATTTTTAAGATTTATAACTTTTAATTGATTTTTGTACACCTTCTTCCATTTCTACAATTACCATTTCTCCTGGTATATAAAAAGTTCCTGTTGGTTTTGAAGTTGAAAAATCTTCGGGTAAAGCTCCTAAAGTAAACCCTTCAGCTATTGCATCAAAATCTGTTGGTGTTGGAGGCATACCAGTTTTATTTTTATATGAAACAAAAGCTTCACCCAAAGTTCCAGATTCTCCCAAAGCCATTCTTGTTGCTCTATCTCTATCAACGTTTCTAGATTGCATAATTTCTTCTACTTTTTGAGTGAATGGTCCTTTTACATTTTTTAATTTAGTTTCATAAAGTTTTTGAGCTTGCTCACCTTTAATACCAAGCATAGCTGCAGCTTGTTTAATTTTAGGAGCATCACTTTTAACTTTTACTGCATCCGCTAATGCACCTCTAAATCCTTTACCTTCTAGTAATGAAGCAGAAACTGTTCCTAATACATCCTCTCCATATCTTCTTGCAGCTTTATCACCACCTAATTGTTTGTAATATCTATCTATTAATGAATCCAAATCATTTTCATCTACTGTTGTTACATCTCCATCTGCATCTGCGCTAAATGAAACTTCTTCTACTTTAGTTGTGTCATCAATTTTCTTTTCTAAATTCTTTTTAATTTGTTCAGTAGTTCCAAAATCTTCACTAAAAGTTCTACCTTCTCCTAAATTAGTATCACCAATCTCTCCTTGAGTATCCCCTTTACCTAAATATTCTTCGTTTGGATCTTGATAAGTTTGAAAACCTTCACTTCTTAATATTTCACTAAAAGGTTTTTCAACTATATCTTCACCAACAGCTACTTCAACATTTTCCGGAATGTATTTACTTTTTAAATTAAGATTTCTATTTCCTAAATTCATTCCTTTATCTGCTGCATAATCAAATATTTGTTGACCTGTCATAGGCGCACCTGTTTGTTTTAAAACATCTTGAATGCTAAACAATCCACTAGCTCCTGGAGGTTGAACTAACATACCTCTATTATAACCAACTCTACCACCATCCATTAGACCAGACGTAATCCCCGATCCGCGACTATCGACTGGGCCACCTCTAAACATAGGTCGTCTTAAAATTCTACTCATTATCCAAATAATCCTAATTTAGAACCGATACTAGCAACCCCTGTTCCAACACCAAGAGCCGTTGCTAATGGACTAGCTGGAGCGGCTGGCGGTGCGTAACCTACTGTTTGTGTAGGGAATGCGCCTGGTTGAATTTGTGCAAGTTGTTGACCAATCAATCCTAGTTGTGTGAATGGTTGGAACTGTTGTTCTCTTTCAGCTGCTGCTGATGCATCCAATATAGCTTGTTGCTGTGCTTGACCTGCTTGACCAAGTGACTGTTGGTATTGTCCAAGTCCTTGTCTTGCAGCTAAATCTTGTGCTGCCGCTGCTTGTGCTTGTTGAAATCCTTGTGCTAATAGTTGTGCTTGTAAATTTGCTCTGTTTGCAGATGCACCTCTTGCAGACTCTGCTGCCATAACACCTTCTCGTCCACCACCATAAGCTCCAGCTTGAATAGCTCTGTCTCTCATAGCTGTATTTTGAATTGTTTGGTTTCTATCAAATTCTGCAAGTGTTGTATCAATCACCTCTTGTTGGTAAGGTGACATAAATTGTTCGTAAGCTTGTGGTCCTGTAAGTGAACCTAATCCACCGGCCGCGGTTCTCGCATCTTGTTGTAGCTGTGATTCAGCCGCGATCTTCGGAGCGTATTTAGAAGGATCTATTCCTGTAAAACCTCCAGCAGGTATTGCACCTGCTCCTAGTTTATCAATTGATTTTAAAAAGGCGGTAAGCGAACCTTCTATAATCGGCGCCGGTCTTGTGATCGTTGTTGTTTCAGCCATTATGCTCTTGCCTCTAGTTTATTCATTGTTTCATACATTCGTTTTGCTCCTTCATTAACACTTCCACCACCCGCTGCTCTTACAGCATCTGCAGTCATTACAAATTCGTTTTTAGAAAGCCTAGCTGGTACATCATCAGCTCTTTCTTTTTTACCAATAGGTATAAATCCTCCGCCTCTCATATCCATTTCTCTTCCACCTAAATTCATCAGGCCGCCTTCTTCAGCACCTACTCTCCCACCTTTAGCTTTTTCTTCATAACTATCACCCATTATTTTTTTTAATAAATTTTCTCTTTCAGAATCAGATTTTAAATTAAAATAAATTTCTTTAAATCCTTCTCCAGCTTCTGATAATACTCTCATAATTTCAGAAGGTGAAAACATATTAATTAAACTTTTACCACTATCTTTAATTGATTCCCCTATATCTATTTCAGCTATATCACCAAAAAGAGTTTTACCTGCATAACCACCAGGTTCATCTACCAATCCACGTTTCGCGTTCATTATACCACCATCTTTAGCCATCTTCGGCATTACTGTATTAAACTCTCTAAAGTAATCAGATTCTATTTCTTTAATTTTATCATCATCACCTTTTTGAATAGCTTCTTCTCTTAATCTAAAAAAATCTCCAGATCTATCAGCAATCATATTTTCATCTACTGCCATTACTGCACCTTTAATTCCTGAAAAATCTGGATCACCACCCATCATTAGTCTTACTCTACCGCCGGCTTTGTATCCTGCTGCTTCGATAGCATCTAAAATTTCTTGTTCTGTAAAGCCATAAGCTTCCATAGATTGTCTAATAGCAAATGCTCTGTTTGCATTTTCTGAATCTATCCCCGCTTCATAGTCAGCCATTTCTCTATCATAATCTTTTTGAGCTCTTCTTGCTTCTGCTACTGCTAAATCTGTTGTACCTTGACCTATTGGTACTAATCCTGCTTTTAATCCTTCCATACTAAATGGATTTGTTCTTAAAGTTTCACCAACACCTGTTAAATAATTTGAACTTTTTTCTAATGCACCTAAACCACTTTTAGCAAATCCTGGATCCATACCAGCTGCTTTTCCACTAAAGTAATCTGCTGCGCTTGGGGTTCCTGGAGTACCACCATACATATTACCCGGACCTCCCGCTTCTACACCTGGTGTTCCCGGCGCCGATAACGCACCGATACCAGAAGCCATAGCTAATGATAATGCACTAAAGTCTCCTTCACTTCCTTCTTGTGCAAGTTGTGCACCAAGGTTTAAACCACCAGATACCAAAGCTCTTTGTAACATACTAGTACCCATAATCCCTGGAGCCATAAACGGTGCGGCTGCAGCTAAAAATGGTAATGCAGGTTTGATTTCATTCGGTACTATCTTATCTAGTACTCTTGAAATAGGTCTAGTTATCTTTTTTAAAAATCCCATAGTTTCTCTTTATAATATGTATTAACGGCAAGTTTGCCAAACTTGTAAATAGGCGAGTGTATCACAATTTACAAGGTTTTTAAACATTCGTCAATCGCTGATATTAAAACCAGCGCCTATCTTTATCTCTTCCACAGTCACATTTACATCTCTTCTTATGTGTTCTGCTTTGGTTTCTGTACTAGCATTCTGTACATCTGCCAATGCTTCTGCGTCTGACATATACTCTTGACCTGTTTCTGTGTTAGTTAATGTTACTTCTGTTTTAGGTGTAATTACTGGTACTCTTTGACCATTAATAGTTTCATACCTAACAGAAGCTTCTGTCTCAATAAACGGCATTATCTGTCCTCTCTGTTAATTTCTAATATAGATGCAA
>WLWH01001128.1_pt1 | contig 18807 bp, 25 predicted proteins | sample 6712741 | NCBI WGS metagenome assembly WLWH01 (sample SAMN12718694, study PRJNA515312) | sponge metagenome | isolation source: marine sponge | host: Mycale hentscheli | place: New Zealand: South Island, Marlborough, Capsize Point | collected 2003-05-01
TCTTGGTAAATGAGCGATAATTTTACTAGTAGTCCCCTTACGAGCATTAACCGAGTTTTGAGTAAAGTTATTCAACCGAATAAATAATGAAATATTACTAATAAGTTTAGGAATACTTGTAGATGTATTTGTTGAGATTAATGGTGTAGAATCATTTGGTCTTGATACTGGATCACCAACAAATCCCAGAGTTGATTGAGTATTACATAACTCAGTGTTAACTCTTCCATAAGCATCGCTTCTTGCTGTGATGATTATACTACTATAATCAGTTAAAACATTTGATGTTCCCGATATACCTTTTGGAGCAAGTAAACCAATAGCAGCTACACCATGATTAGTAGTTGTTCTACTAAAATTATTCCAATCTCTCAATTCTAATTCTCTACAGAATACAGTTTGATTATATTGTTGAGACCAACCCCACCAATCATAATTAAAATATTTAGTTTCATCATATTTAGGATATGCTGTATAATGCTCAACACTATCAAGAGTGATAGCTTTACCAACAGCAGCAGTTCCACCAATACTTGCTAAAGCACATACGGGATACATAGCCCATTTAGCAGCATTTACTGGATTTAAACATTGATTTTTAACAGCCCCCGCTGCTCTTAAAGTTGTATAATCACATAGTAATACTTCAGCTGCTTTATCATCAATTAAATATATCTGTAATTCTTCATTTTTCAATACAAATTTAACTTTTTCATAATTGGATCCATTTGTTCCTATATCATATTGAGCATTAAAATTAGCATTCCATGCTCCATAATAAGTAACTTCATTAACATAATTAGCAGATCCACCAGCTATTGCTGTCCTTGATCCCGATTGATAAACCCTCAATTCCGTTCCAACTCTAACAACAGAAACATCACTATACCACAATTGACCGTTAACAAATACACCTTCTCTTAATGCTGCTGTTCCGGGAGGTGAAAAATAGTCGGGACGATAAGCAAAATCTCCAACAGCAGTATCTCTTGGTTGATTAATTCTAGATAAACCAACCATCCACGCAGAACCCGCAACATTACAATCTTTAATATCAAAAATACATTCTCCGGATTGCTGAGAAATTGGATATTCTCTATTTTGAGCGTAAAAACCTCCTTCAGTTGTTGATGTAATAACTCCATCTACTTGACCCGAACCATAAGTAACACCATCATCATTTTTATTAAGAGGAGTAAAAACAATATCTTTAGCAGCACGAGCGGTCTTAGCAGTCTGTTGAACGGCAGCAAATTTAAATCCTTCAAATACTTCACTACTACTATCATAAGCAGCAGTAACCGCTAAATTAGAAGTAGTAGCACTATTAATTAAAGAAGGATGAAATACCGCTTGATTCATACCTTTTTGGATTTGTCCTACCATATCAGCAATATTAACTTCATTCCTTTCATCTCCCGCTCGAAATGCTTCACCGGAGCCAATAACACCACGAAAGGGAACAGTTGTTGAATTCTCAATATTATCATTAAATAGATCTTCTACTGGTGTGCCGAAATAATGACAGAAACCACTATTACCCCTTGTAAGAACAAATAAACCATTCTTATTAATTTTAGCACTCTGCAAGGCAATTTCACTATTAGGAGGTATTTTCATGGTATTCAATAACCTATTCTGATACGAATAAGGCTTGAAAGCATTAGACATCTGGGGATTATTCTCTTGTCCCACATTAGAAGTAATAACTAAACTCATTTTATAATTATATAATATATTTTTTTATACCCCCAAAAAAAAATAATTAATATTATTATAATGCCTAAAAAGAAATCAATATATGTGAAACCAATTACCGATCATAATAAGATTCAACTTAATATCAAGAAGGATTTAGATGATGATAAAAAAATAAAACCCGAAAAGGTTTTTGAAGGGTATAAGAAAAAAACAAGTAAAAAGAAATCAAAATATTAAATTTTAAATTGTTGTCTTTAAAAAAACCGATTTTTAAGTATGTCAATTTTAGCAATAACAAGAATAATAATCATATTGCTCTCTAATCATCAAGGGTGTTTATTTTAAGAGATGTCAATTTTAGACATAATGTCAATTTTAGACAAAAGGATATAAAGATTATTTTATAAGTTAAAGTATAGAAAAAACAATGACCTCAATTCCTAAATCAATCCACAATCACGTAAACTTAACTGATGATGAAATCCACGGCTATTATAGTCTAACTCCCGTAGATGAAGATTATGAAATTCACTCTAAGAGATTAAACAAGGTATTAAATGAATATGTAAATACAAAAGAATTCAAGACTCCTAATGCGAAGGCTAGTTTTAAAAGTCAGATAAAGAGAATGATTAAGAATGGTGAAACTCACACCGCTAAATATGAGGCATTTAATAATTGGCGTCTAAGAAAGATTCATTTTTATATTTCTAAACAGAAGGATTGGTTATTAGAGATGGACAAGAATAACTCTCAACCGGTTATGGATCCCATTCAAAAGGATGAAGAGATTGAAAGACTCAAGAAACTTCTTGAAGAGAAGGATAAGATTATTGAAGAGAAGGATAAGGAGATTGAATCATTAAAAGCGGGTAAGGTTATTGTAGAAGAAGAACCAACCGAAGACCCTTATCAAGCGTTATATGATGATAGTGATTATAGCGATGATGAAGAAGAGGAAGAAGAAGTCATTATAGAAAAGCCTAAGATTCAACCCAAGAAGCCCAAGAAGATTGAAGTAAAGAAGATTGATGAAAAAGAAGAGATTAAGATGATCAAGGAGGTGTATGAGAAAACTAAACCCGTAATTGTAGATGAATATGTAAATGACAATGCAATTGATAAATTCTGTTATAATTATGATTACAGCCAACATCTAGAAGAATATGAAGAAGGTGAATACTCCTTGAATGAAATTGTAGATAAGATTTTCTCTCAACTATTAAAGAAGGTGGGGACAATCAAGAAACAATCTCAACGTAACTCTATAATTAAATTCATCAAGGATGAATTAGAAGAAAATGATATATGTTAATATTCATTATTATATTCCTCCCATTCGTGTTGAATAGATTTAAATTTTTCTTCATCTCCCCCCTTGTCGGGGTGATGCTTCAAGATAAGTTCCCTATACTTCTTTTTAATGTCTTCTTCACTTGCCGACCTTTTCAACCCGAATGGCTTCGGTGAATCATAACCTCTTTCAAATGGATCACTAAAAAAATTGCTGTCCTCATAAAAATATTCTTCCTTGTAATCATCGGGTAATTCATCGCGACCACCGAGATTAATGTGAGACCAACTTCCAGAATAAAGATCATTAAGTCTCATAAATAATATATATCAATATTTTAATTGATATAATATAATAAAATCTTAAACTAATCTAATATTATACCTCTTTAAGTGCTAAAAAGGCATTTTTTAGGTATATATTTTAAAATATATACCATTTTTTTAGATCTAAAATCTCTTTAAGTGGTATAATAATAGATTATATACTTAAAATAATAATATCTATACATATATATAGAGAAAATGACTATCTACAACGGATCACAAGGCTCACTCAATTTATATTACAAGGGATTACTCATCAGTTCATTCCCCTTGAGTAAAAAGAAAACATTCGAAACATATCAATATCAAGGTGAATACTTAATATTGAAATCTATGAGGAAGAATCTTAAAGTGAGACATATTATACATACATTAACACATTTCTGTAATATGATACACAAGAGAAAGTTAAATAAACAATCAATTAGAAGAAGTGATCATGAAATGTTTATTTCTTGTTTATTCGGTTTAATGAAATTAAAAATAATTGATAATGATATTGAAAATGGATATTTAATTATGCCTAAGAAGAAAACTTAACATTATATTTTTTAGTTATATGATTATCTACTTTTCTTGCATTACCTCCTAATATATAACTATACAAGCGACTATATGCCCAGCTCTGCGGCGATTGATTGGGACGAGATCCCGCTGAATAATATGCCCCCTCACCTTTCTTGAAAACTTCATCAATTGCTTTAAAAGGTATTCCAGTTACTTTTGCTATATTTCTTTTACTTCTTCCTCCTTTCATTTCATCTAATTGTTTTCCATACTTCTTATTAAATTTAACTGTCCAACTTGATTGTCTGGGTCTTGCTGATGTCTTTGGTCTAAATGTTCCTTCAAAGATTGATTTAATTTGTTTCTGTCTATCATAACCTTTAAGATTACCTATATAATTTTTAGGCACCATTTTACTTTCACCCTTGTAAGTGATCTTAACTTTTTCAACCATTTATTAATCTAATAGATTTTTTAATTAAACACGGATAAATCTATTTTTAATAAATTACATTCCAAACCACGCATATCTCCACCCCAAGTCTTTTTATATTGATTTAACTTTTTTCTTTGATTGCTTAAATGTTCCTTATTTTTTTCACGATATAGTTTGTTTTCTTTATTCTTTCGATCTTTATTTTTTTTATAGTAATCTTTATCATAGTTTTCATAATCGTGTATAGTATTATATCTATTTACACATTCTATCCTATCTATCCAATATTGTTCTCTTTCATTTCTATTAGATTCATCACAAGTTTCTAATTCATATATTTCACAATTATCTAAATCTAATTGCGATGATGTCAATTTTCTATCGCGATTTTTATCTGTTTTATGACCGCTTAATCTACGTGCTAAAGTTTTTTTAGTTGATCCAACATATTTTAAATCATTAATATCTTTAATGTAATAAATACGAACCATTATCTATAATTTATATTAGAGAATAATGTTTAAATACTAACCTAATAATTGGCTTAATGGTTTAATATGCTTCAACTTGATATCTACACAGAAATCAATTTCTCGCCGGCCCCTATCAGTTCTACCACGCCTTTCAATTTTAAATTCACTTGAATTATGTTCCCAATAAAAAACGCCATCATTACAACGCCACAGATAAAAGATCCTTAAATTTGGATTCTCCTTTAATAACTCATCCCCCTTATCTAATTTATTAACACCGAAAAATAATGATTCATATTGATTATGCTTGATTCTCCTTGTTTTCATTTCAATAAAATAATCATCATTATACTTATCGAACTCAAAATAATTACCCATCTCTCTATTATCCTTAGTATTCATTAACTTACCAAATACACTCTCTAAATATTCATGAGTATCTTTTTCACTTCTAAAACCGAATTCTAAATCCTCTTGTTGTTTCTTATAATCCATTTTTATACCTTTATTTAGAAAATAATTTTATGGATGAAAACGCATATGTCAATTTTAGACATATCCTCTAAAACAAGTCTCTATGATATTATTTTCAATATGTCTATTTTATGTCATATGTCAATTTTAGACATATTAATCAAATACAATCAATATGGGATCTTCTTTACTTGTTCTTCTTACTTGTAAGTTATGAATGACTTGAGACTTAATAAATTTATTGTTATTTAACTCCTCCTCAATCTCCGCTGTGATTACCGGATTAATATGATTCTTACAATAAATACTATTGTTATACATTCTACAAGCACGTCTCACACTCGGTAAATCACCCCACATATAAATACTCATAATATCTTCATAAGGTTCTACATCGTTCTTATATGTTGCCCCATTAAAAATATAATCATTCTTAGCCCACTTGATTATCTTTTTCGCCTTAAACATAATATCATTTTTTTGCATTGTATTCGGTCGCTGTTTCGGTGATGTATTTTTTAAATAATCCTTCAATTCAGTTTCATCCTTGATCTTATCACTAAATTTAAAATCTTTTATATATGATTCGATATTCTTTACTATATTACACTTGCTTAATTTATCATCCAAGATTACACCATGTTTCTTAAACAAGTTTACAATATCTTTCTTAGAGTGAGATTTATCAACTAACATTTATAATTTAATAAAGATATTTTTTTTATCTATTAGACTTATAAATGGTAAAGGCTCCTAAAGGTGAATTGACTGGTGCTGAATTGAGAAAACTTATTAGGGCTCACAATATTCTTGTTTCTATTAAAATACCCGCTGGGACTGATAGAGAAGGATTAATTAAATTGATTGAAGGTAAAGGCTACAAGGTAGATCATAAAAAGAAAGCAATTATTGATTCTAAAAAGGATAGACCAAGGAGACCCAAGGTTACATTAGATAAAGCAAAAGAATTAACTAAACCTAAACCTAAAACCGAATTACAAAAACAAAAATTAGCCGAAGCAAAGGTGGAAAAAGAAGAGAAGAAAAAGAAACAAGAAAGAGTTATTCGTAAGAAAGCAGTTGAAGAGGAGAAAAAGAGAGCGCGACCGAGACTGCCGAAACCGAAACCCAAGAGTGTTTCTATTGGCGTTGGAACTGAAGATAAACCTAAGAAGAAAGAAGAACCAAAGAAAAAAACTGATACTAAATTAGAAATTAATTTTAGAAGTAAGAAACAAAAAGAAATTATTAAAAACCCAACAAATCAAATGGTAAGAGAAGCAATAAGAAAACAATATCCGGATTATTCGGGTTATGATAGAATAAACTTAATAAATCTTGTGCTAGAAGGTATGGAAAAAGGAAAAGTAGGACGTGTGGAAGTTTTAGAAAAAAAGAATGCTGGAAAAGATTTACAAATTCAGCAAAACCTTATAGGAACTAGTGAATATGGAAAAAGAATAATATTAAAAAAGTCAATCTAAATTAATTGAAAAGAATTAATCTTGTGGTTTTTTAACATAAGTATTTAATGCTACTTCTTTAGAATGCATCATCATTTTTGCGTCTTTCTCCAACTCTTCTTTCATATTACCATATTTACTTGATAAATATATCTTACGTAAAAGTGTGGTCGATATTGACTTATCCATATACTTCTTAGAATACTTAAGAAGAACCTTACTCAATTCGGTTCTTGTTAATGGTTTACCCGTTGATGTCTTAAATAAGACTCCGGTGCCGTTCATCTTGAGATAATATCTTAATATCTTTCTTAGATTGGGATCTTCAATCGGTAAATCTAACTCCTTATACTTCTTACTTGTTTTGTATTGATTCAATACGAAATAAAGTTGTCCCTTGGATGGAACAACTAAATAATTACTTTCTTTTTTATCATCCTCACTTAACTTCTTGTATGCTGCTTGATTAATTGCTGTCATACCCGCAACATCATTTCTCATCGGCATCCTTGAATAAATATTAAATAAAGTGTATGCTTGTAATAATTGCATTTCTTTTTTAGTTAAATCATCTTTACTTTTCTTTTTTAGAGGTTTTAAATCCTCAGCCATATCATTAATCATCTTGAATATCTCCTCTGTGGTTGTGAAATTCTTAGATTGCTTATCACTAATAACTCCACTCTTTTGTTCATCGCTATACTTATCATTTAATTCATCCCTTAGTTCTCCATATGTAGTTAATAATTTATCATACTTTTCATCACTATTGAGAGCCATTAATAAAACAACAATCGCATTTAATATGTTACGTTGACTTAGATAATGAAGATCCTTAATCTTATCCATTACATCATCCGGTTTCGATAAAAAACTATATCCATCGGTATCATATATCTTTTGTAATTTCTTGAGATTAACTTCATATTGTTTAACTGTGTTTGCCTTGATGTTAGGTCTTGCCTTTTGGATTTCTTCACTTGGATTACTTGAATCTATTTTCATATTTATACTATAAAAATAGATTATTTTTAAATTAAAAAAAACGAGAAAAAGTTAGATTAACGAAGTATGCTTTGCTTATTGTATTTTACCTTCTTGAATTTTATTTAATAATTCAGCATTGGATTTTAATAATTCTTCAGTCCATTTTTTTAGATCCTCATACTTCTTTTTTTCTTCAAGATATTTAAATTTCCACTTATTACATTTATCACAGATTTTATAAAATCCATTAAAAGGTTCTCCAATCATTTATATCTTAATTTAGAAAAAAATTTATGGATTATAAACCTCTAAAACTTCTTCTAATGTTTTATACCTCTTATTTTTGTATCTATATCTATTTTCTTTTTCGCTAAATGTTACACCAGTATAACCGCATTTATTATCTTTTCTTAACTTATATTTATTTTTGTTATAATTATTTTCACTTGAAGTAGCCCACCTTAAATTATCTAATGAATTATTTAGTCTATTTCTATCAATATGATCTATACATCTTTTATTTTCGGGATTAGATATGAAATGTAATCCCAATAACCTATGAATATAAACTGGTCTTGGTTTTTTATCTTTATACAAATTTACATAATAATAACCGGTTTTTGTATTAATATTATGTTTTAAAAATCTTGGAGGGTGATATTTATCAAAACCTTTTGATAAAACTGCTCCATTTCTAAAAATTAAATAATTGGGGTAATTTTTGATTTCCATTTTATATATATAATAAACGGCGTGTTTTTAAATAGTATTACGCGAAATAACACGCGAATCTTCCTCCTTCAATTGTAGCAACCTTGAGAAGTTCAACATAAACTCGGAGAGTATATGTTCCATCAGCAAGACCAGTAGGAATTTTGTAATGTAAATCCATACCCTTGCTATTAACACGTTCACCTTTATTGGGACGTATCGCATTCCACCTAAACAATTCTTCAACACCAGTCCCAATAGCTCCTTGAATAAGACCTTCCATTGTTTCATCCGTAATACTTGAAACCGTAGACCTCTTAACAATTTCATCATGAGTAACCATAGGGACTTGACCTTCTGCTGCTTGAGTAGTTGAGAACTGAAGAGCAGAGTTAGCACGATCAACATTAAATTCAAACCGATCATTGTATAAAAGATTGTATGCGAGTCCATTATCACCGTGGGCAGTAGTTCCATTAAGTAGAGATTTAGATACAAAGTTAGCATTAGACTGAAGACCGAAAATAACCTTAGAACATAGACGACCATTAGCACCAACCGGTAATACAAGCGATGCGAAATCATCCGTTCCAGCACCAGCATTCTTAACACCAGTCCTCTTAGTGAGGCGATAATCAGCATACTGGAAAGTTAATTTAGGATTCTGCTGTGCGTATTTCTCCATAATATCTCCATCATATGTAATACTATCATAAATTAATTTACATTCACTTTCATCTACTTGGAATGCTGATTCATCACCCGCTCCACCAGTTCCACCATTCACGCAAAGACGCTGAGATTTAACACCACCACTTAAACTAGTTGTAGCATCAACGAAAGTTAAATCAATATGAACCTCTTGGTCTAACATAAACATAGGAAGCTGATTAAATTTAAGGAAGGGGAATAGATCACTTAGATATACCGAATATACTGGTGCTTCACTAATAGTCTGTGCCGAGGTTCCATCTTGATGCATAAATGGTAGAAGTTCGAAGGCACCGGCCCCACCAGCAGCAGCAACAACCGGATTGCGTCCAACATCTAAACCAATCTTTTTAGCAGAGTTAGGAGGTTTATCCGTTACATTTGCCGTGCGGTCGTCATATACGGGCATATGAGAAATACACCTCTGCGACAAGAACTGCTCTCTCTCCTTATTATCTTCATTAGAAATAAACATAGACTGATATGCGTGGAACTGATTATAATCATCAACAGAGCAAACAACTTGATTACCAATAGAAAGCTGAGCCGTTTGGATCAACTGCGAGACACCAACATTAAGAGGGTAGAAACCTTTAGAAACTCCAGCAAGTGGAGTTACCGCAAGAGTAACCTTGGAATTTGAATGAAGGAATCCGGCAACACGAGAAAGAGTAAAACGAACTCGTCTTTGCGAAAACGTAGAAGGGTCAATTACGTCAGTATGTAATTTCTGTCCGTATTCACTTGGAATAGCACCAATTTTTATCAGCGAAGGAATGCGATCAGTTGAAACATCACTTTTATCCATTTTATCCATTTTATATATTTATAAATATATAAAAATTTAAAAAAATAAAATATTAAAAAATTAATTAATAGAAAACATTTAAACAATCTAAACAACTACTTCGACTCCCCTATCAGCAGACCATGCTACAACAACTTTGGACTTGATGAATAGATATGCAGAGATAGGATTTTGGTCGACGAGTCCGTTCTTCATCTGAATAGAGAACTGAGAGCTTGAGAAATCAACACCTTCACTATCTAACATATCATAGAGAACACCAACACCATAAACAGCACCAGTATCGGGCATAAAACGATAACCAGTGAGAGCATTCTGATTACCCGTGAAATTGCGGTTAGTTGTTAGTGGAGAAGCAGAGGTCCGTGTGTGCTGTGTTTCCGGAATAATAGAATTGAGGAAACCTTTAATAACTTGAGGATCAACAACAGAGGTTGCATTGGTAGTGGCATCATAAACACTTTCAACCTCAAATGAAGAGGGGAAACGCTCACCATTACGGAGGAAAGAAATAGTTTCAAGGTTAGCAACTCCACCGTCACCGGTTCCAGCAGCATTAGGTTTTAATGTAGGCATATAAGTAAGGAAACCATCTTGAGAAAGATTGTTAATGAAATTTGCGGGGACGAAATTGACGAAAGAAGCAAGAACCTTAGATAATCCAAGATTGAAATTAATAATAGAATTGCTACTTTCAAGAGTTGAGAAATATGAAGTAATAGAATTAAATTCTAAAACACCAGTATCCGGAGATGATACACCAGTTTCAACTTCACATGTTACTTCAAGATTACTCATTTCATAGAAAGCATTGGAGATATTAGTTGTTGTCGCATCACTTGAATAAAAGAACTGAGAGTCCGGAGCAAGGTGGATTTCAATTTCAAGAGGAACTTTATCTAATGGTAGTTTAGAAACCCCGAGGGTAAGTCCAGAAGGCAATGGGATGCAGAAAACCGAGTTCCTTGTATTACGAATAACACTATCACGGAAGGCTTGGTAATTAGGCATAATTAAAGCAGTCTTAGATAGATGTCCCGCTGTGTCTTGTGTTCCCGCCATAGTGGGCATATATGAACTCATGAATCGCCCATAGTGTCTAATATGTTCAATTACTTGTTTAGTTTCTGCGTGGCGAAAAACTAGTTGATCTATAGCAGCATAAACACCAAGTTTATGGGAAGCCATAAGTTCGGCAGATATAGCATCCGTAGGGTGAGTTGTTCCGGCAGCATTAGACCATACATCAAAATCACCCGATAGACGGAGAGACGATAAATCTAACATAGCATCTTGGCGACCCAGTGTCACCGTAAGAATTGGATTACCTCTTGCGTGAGAGACTTTACCAGAAGCGGGAACATTATTGGGTTGAACATTCAGATATTTACGACTCATTTTATATATTAATATACATAAAATAAATTTAAAATAAAAAATTAAAAAAAATACATAGAAAATACTTAAATTATGTTTGGTTTTTTTATATTATAAAAGATATCTTCGGTTTACAATGTGACACTCACCGAATCCCCACGGATTGACACTCTACGAATATGGAATAAGAAACAGAAGAGTAGTTTATCCTTTTCCGGTGCTTGGTCTACACCCGCTGCTGTAGTCTCATTATAGAATAATTGTAATTGATTAGATTTGTTATTAAGATTTGCTACACCATCATTTAGAGCATATGCTCGTCCAATCAAGAAATTACGATTGTAATCCACAAAGGATCGGGGAACAATACCCGCTTGATTTAATGCTTTTTCTAATTCAATTAATGGTTGTGCAGCGATTGATACACCCTTATTAATTTTTGATACTACGATAGGCTGTGCTGGAACGAGCTTGGAATCAACTTCCATTTGATACTGTGTCAGTCTATCAATTATACCACACTGACCGTGGCGAATACTATGAAGTTGTCCGTCCATATCAGTTGCCTCTTCTTCATATGTTTCTTGTGTTCCCGCCATCATTGCTGGTGGCGAGAGAACTTCCGCCGAAGTAGGCATGATAATCATAGATTTAGCGCGAGTATTTGATACTGGGATATTAACCGTTGCGTTGCGATTTGTCTTAAGTAATGAATGTTTGTAGTTGGTAACACTTGGAATATCAATTTCAATAGAACCACCATCTCGCATTCTCTTCATCATACCCGCTTCATATTGTGGATCTAGTCCCACTTGCTGAACAACTACTTGAGCATCCGATATTGTTGTGGTTGCGGGATAAGAAGTAGTAGCAGCGATAAGCGGAGTAGTTAAATCATCTACTTGGACACGTTTAGTATCAAGAGCAGCACTAAATACAATAAAATTATCAGTTGTTGCGTCAACACCAGTTCCAACATTACTATTTCTAAATGCTGATACAGTTAATTTAACAAATCCACCATCAAGCGTTATATCGGTAATTGTTGGGTGAGTTTGAACTGCTACGGCACCACCAACAGTTAAAGCACATTCAGTAAGTGGATCATCAATCTTACATATACCAATTTTTTCACCTTTAACAAATCCACAATTTGCTACACTAATCATATTGTTTTGTTTTCCTAAAAATATTTCAGTTCTATCAGTAGCATTATCAACTCCTAAGTTTGCTCCCGCCGCATCAATACCATGAAACACCGGATTCTGCTTCATTCTACGATTACGATTCACACTATCTAACTGCTTAAGATATTTACCGGGGTCTTCAAGGTCTAATTCAACAAAGAGACCATCGGTCATAAGAACTGGGAAGATTTTAGCACCACCATCAGCAAAAAGACCACTATGTATTGGGAGTGAAAGTTTAGCAGTTACAAAGTCAGTTTCATCACCCCAATCACGACCAGCGGGAACAGTAGATACCGGTTTGTAATATGGATTAGAATCTAAATCAACATTACTTGATACTGAAGTTCCAAGAGTTCCACGATTCTCAACAGTCTGAACAAGAGAACCTTCTTTCAATGCTCTCATTTTTCGCATACTATCATCTTGATTGTATGAATACTGCATTTGGACTTTAGCATTGTAATCACTAATCTCTTCAAGAAGAACAGCACGGGTGCCGGAATAAACCCTCAGATTCTTCACTACACTCTGACCCCCAATAAAAGGATCAAGGTGGAGACGAGTTGGTGTAGAACCAGCGGGAAGTGCTACTTTAACATCGAACTGAAGATAAGAATTTTTACCATCCATAAATTTAACAGTAGAAGGAATCTCAAAATCTACCCTACGACCGGACTGACCGGCTGTGGATGTATACGATAAACCATTAGTTGAAGGAACCGAAACTTGGGTCTGACTAACCTTTATTTTATCATCATTTCGCCAATAAGAACTCATTTTATAATAATAGAATATAAAATAAATCTTGATAAATAAATTAAAAAAAATTAAAAAAATTAAATCAATACTTACATTGTTCTTCCAGTAACTTGAGAAACATTCTGAGCCACAGTCTGAGATCTTCTTTGGCTTGTGATATCTTGTTCTTCTTTTTCTTTACTTTCAGCACTAGCTTCTTCATCTCCCACACCTTCTACCACTGAACTAACTAATCCAGTAATTGCCCCCGCTGCCTCCAACGTGAGACCTAATGGTGGAATCCCCGCAGTTGCTAATCCCGCAAGTTCTAATCCGGATCCAACTATATTACCAATATTACCAACACGTTGTGCTGAATTACTTCCTAAAGCATCTAAACCTCTTTTACCTTCCATGAATCTACCAACATCAGCAGCAATATCTACACCACCACCTAAACCAGCAATACCAACTCTACCAACTTTACCAGCAAATTTAGCAATATCTCCAGTTGCTTTTTCTGCTGTTTCTAATGCTACTTTCTCTCCTTCTCTTGCTGTTGCTGATGTTCCAATACGTTCAACACTTTCATCTACTGCTGATGCTAGACCCCCAGTTTCGTCTGCTGCTTCAGCAGTAAATAATCCTACCGGTTCTGCTGCTTCTGTAGAAATACCCGCAACATCTCCAGCACTAGTTGCTAATGGTCTTCCAGAAAATCTAGTTGCTAATCTTTGTAGTGTTTGGGGATTTACTCCTCTAGCAAATCTTTCAGCACCTATTTCCCCTCCCTCTCCTAATTCACTTACTGCTCTTCTCAAATCTTCCGGAGTGCTTATATCTCCCACCGGACCAACTCGTTCTGCTCCAGCTTCTCTTGCCATTCTTTCTCCCAAAGTAGTTTTAACAAATTTACCCACTCTTGATAATCCAAGTTTATTAGCAAGTGGTTTACGTAAACCATCTCTCGCAATAAACTTTGAAGCAGACGCAGTTCCACTTACTATATTCTTTTGTGCTGCTGCTTTTCTATCATCATCTTGTTCAGCATTTGCTCTATCTAATTCTTCCGCTAAACCATTATTAAAATCAGTTGCTGCTATACTTGCCTCACGGGCTTCTTGAGTTTGTGCGTTGGCTTGTCCGATACTAGCACTCGGTCCATACAAATCCATTTTATATTATAATATAGTTTTTTATTTTTTTTAATTTAAAATAATTTTTTGTTTCCCTCAGCAATCTTAGTCTCAAATCTAATGTATGCCGTTGCTGGATTAGTTTGCATATCAAGGTATAAGAAAGAGTAAGGGGCATCTTCTATCGCTTTTTTATATAAATCCATAAATATATTAGGAAACATATCACCATATTCTTCTGTTATCTTTTCTAACTCTTTTTGATTTTGTTGTTTCATGATAATTACGTCTGTGGCGTTATTTCTAATTAAACCGGAAACAGCCCTAAAAGATTGAGTTGTGAAACCTAATAATGCTATACCGTAGTGTCTAAATCTTGTTGCTAAAAATGAGACAGCGTTAGTTTTTTTGAAGTCTTTTGTTAAAATATCGTCTAGAAAAATTGCTACAGAACCTCTCTCAAAATCGTCCATTTTCTTTTGACTTTCTATAATGTCCGTAATCATCTCATCATTATAATGGTCTTCACAATCAAAATATTTATTTAATAATTTACCCTTGGGGTCAGCATTAAGAGTGTTACTTATAATCTTAACTATATCGAATTTATCTTTATACATATCCGGATTACATAATAAATTTACAAGTAGATTGGATTTACCTTGTTTTACTGATCCAACAATTAATAATAGACTTGGAGGCTGTGGAAGGTGCGGATGAATGTCACTAAATCTATCATCGGGGTCGGGATCTTTAACCTTGAAGACGACTGGAGCTTTCTTTGGTTTCTTTTCCATTTATAATATATTATATATATATTAATATAAAAAAAATATAAGTTAAAAACTCACCATATCCAACCTTTTGATATTTCCTCTTCTTTCTTTTCTTGCTTCTTAATATAGTCTTTAATTAATGATATATCAGCTCTTATGCTTATTAAATCCACTTTGATTTTATTAATGTTTTGATTGATAATGTGAATTTCATTCTTCACTTTCTCAATCGGTTTTGTTTCAAAGGGGTTGCTATAATCGCTCATATATTAAATCAAAATATTATTATATTTCATAACAAATTAAAAAATAAATAATAATAAATATGGATTCTATTACCCCAAGACCATTACCGGATAATATAGATGAATGGTCGGATGAGATAGAGGAGTTATTGAGTGAATGGGGTGAGGTTAGTATGTGTTATGCTTACTTACATAATTATAGCACAAGGAAATATAAAAAGAAATATCAACATCTTCAAATCCCAATTATCGTTTTATCAACTCTAACTGGTGTTGGTAATTTCGCAGTTGATAGTTACATACCAGTTGATTATCAACACGGATTCACGGCGGTTGTTGGGGGATTCAATATCTTCTGTGGAATCCTTGGAACTCTTGGATCATTCTTGAAATACGCTGAAACATTTGAAGGTCATAGAATTAGTGCTTTAGCTTGGTCTAAACTCGGGAGAGCGATTGAGATTGAATTATCATTACACGATAAGAAGAGAAAACCTTGTAGAGATTTCTTGAAAGTGTGCCGTGCTGAATATGACAATTTATTGGAATCATCACCCAATATTGATCTTGATATAATTAATATGTTTAATAAGAAATTCAATGATGATTATCCGAATGTTAGAAAACCAATTATATGTAATGGTCTTAAGGCTATTGTGCCGTATAAGAATCACACAACAATTACAATTAAGGAGGAGGAAGAAAAAGAAGACCACGAAGCGCAGCAGCAGCAGCAAGAGGAGGAAGAAGAGCAAGTTGCTCCTTCGGTGCCGGCTCCTTCGGTGCCGGAAATAGAACCATAAGTGGTATAAATCTAATTATGTCAATTTTAGACATATCCATTTTAAAAAGACATATAGAATTTATTTTTTAGACACTTTTTTTTTCACTATGTCAATTTTAGACATAATTAGATTAATACTACTTTTATATGAAATAATAGAGAAATATAAAGAAGCAATTGATTTTTAATAAAATAAAATAAAAAATAATAATTAATTGAAATTATTTTATTGATTTATACTATAAAAGGATGAGTTTTATACCGGAAGTTAAAATGGATTTCATACCCGATGATATAACTGATGATGAGAGTGAAATTGGTGTTGAGGAGATTGAGGAGATTGAGGATTTCGATCAAGAGAAGGACGCTAAGGGTCGGTCGCAGAGCGACACTTACAAGGCACCCAAGCACGGCGAGGAGGAGATAGAAGAGGATGAACCCCACTCTTTCGAAGCACCGGAGAAAATACCGAAAATACCCAAAATACCCAAGGCTAAATCCAAGAGAGATGATATGGATGTTAATGACATATTCAATATGCCTCAAGCAGTCATAGATCCACCCAATATGGCTAATGTTAAGTTAACTAAGAAGGGAAAGCCTCGAAAGAAGCGTCCTCCTATGACTGAAGAACATAAGGCTAAACTTGCATTAGCAAGGGAGAAGGCGATGGCTTCAAGAAAAAAGAAAGCCCAAGAGAAGAAAGAAAACAAAGCATTAGAATTAGAGGAAAAGGAATTATTAAAGAAACAAAAGGTAAAGAGAGTAAGGAAATTAAAGGAAGAGGTTGGAGAAGACGATGAGACTGCCGCACCCTCGGCGCCATCTCAAACTATAAAAGAAAAAACATTTTCTAAACAAGATTTAGAAGAGGCACAATTACAAGCGATCATGAATTATGAAAAAATTCGTAAATCAAGAAAAGAAAAAAAGAAGATAGAACAAGAAAAGAATAAGGAACAAGAAGCATTGAGAAACCAAATAAGGAGAGCAGTTGCTCCTCCACAAAAAGAATATAATAATCCCTTCCAAAATTGTTATTAATAAGAAAAGTAGTATTAATCTAATTATGTCAATTTTAGACATAATGAAAAATAAAGTGTCTAAGAAATAAATTCTATATGTCTTTTTAAAATGGATATGTCAATTTTAGACATAATTAGATTTATACCACTAATGACCATCATCTAATGATTGACAATATGTTTCCCATACTCTAACACATTCATTTAATGTTTCGCACCAAGTAAATCCACAACTTAAACAACAACCATTCTCGTCATAAGGTGATTTTATCATTTGAGACAAAATAAAGAATAACATTTACTTTATATTAGATATTAATTTGGATATGTCAATTTTAGACATATTGAATTTAATATAAAGATTAAATGTTGTCTATACTTAAATATAGCGAAGAATTGTATGGAATCCACAAATGGTAAAGCATTAAAAGCACTCAAGGATATAATTACCGAACTCAATAATATCGTTGAGACAATACGACAAGAAAATTGCAACTTAATAAAACAAAATAAAGATATTCAAATTAAAAATAATATATTAAATGAAAAAATAAAAAACATAAATGAGATCATTTCAGTTTAAACATTTTTTTATAATTCTTAATATTAGTATTTCTTGATGTCGAATCACCCCACAATATATAAAAACTTAAATGAGCGGGAGACATATAATCCGTCTTATCTAAGTTCCCTTTATGACGATTTCTATATTTATCTCTTCGTTGCTTGTCTTTGTGGATTGTATAATCTTCATACCTTACGTCTCCAAATTGTGAAGTCTTTATCTTCTTACCTTCGGCTCCATAAAAGATTGCCTTGAGTTTCTTATTCTTACCCGTTCCTTTCTCCACAACCATTTTAATCATATTATTTATATATAATATGATTAAGATAAAAAATTTATACATTAATAGAATTAAATTACTTTAAAGATTGAAATCCTTCCTCATCCATTTCAACTTCATAATCACTTTCACTTTCTGCCGAACCTTCACTATTACTTAAACTATCTCGTCTCATAAATTTCGGAACATAATCGGGATCTATCTTAACATTATCCTTGAATTCAGAGATTAAATCCGGACGTCCAAACATAGCTAACACACTAACAATTTCATCATAAGCAATTTGATCCATTCTATACCTTATATTAGAAAATTATTCTAGATATTTTACCTTAATTTCATCAATTGATTTATCTTCTTCTAAATCAGCATCTAATGATTTCACTAAATCTTCATATGTCCACTGTTCTTTAAAACTTGAACAAAGGAAATATCCCCACCATTCATTTTCACCTTTTAACCATTCCCGAGTTCTAAATAATTCATTTTCTTCTTCAGTCCATTGTCGATAAATCCCAAGCATTTATGATATATAATATATTATATTTTATATATTATTAAATTTATTTTTTATTTTTTTTTTCTTCTTGCTTTTCTAAAGCCATAATATCATCAATAATACCCGTTGGAGTTCTTCTTACTTTTTGTATCTTATATATGACTGCACTTGTTTTATCAACATTAGCATATTTACCATCACTATCATGAATCGATGTTGTAATATCTGCTATCATAGTTGGTTTAGTTATTGTAAATTGTATATCACTTGGATTACCTAAGAAATAATCACTAGCACCACT